>Ga0308411_10000026_pt1 | contig 74730 bp, 68 predicted proteins | sample HotsprottomLayer_2_FD_203530 | JGI IMG/M metagenome (GOLD analysis project Ga0308411, IMG submission 203530) | Hot spring phototrophic mat microbial communities from Octopus Spring, Yellowstone National Park, Wyoming, United States -... | ecosystem: Environmental > Aquatic > Thermal springs >... | reverse complement strand
TCGCGACAACCGCCATTTCCCCCGCCTCGAGGCGGGAGCGCGGGCGCGCGGCATCGGCCGCGTGCTCACCTTCGGCGCGGACCCGCACGCCGATGTGCGGCTCCTCGCGTGGGAGCCCGAGGGCTGGAAGGCGCGGGTTCGGATCGGCCTGTTCGGACGTGCGCTCGAGGCCACCCTCGCCTCGCCCGGGCGGCATGCGGCGCTGAATGCCTGTTGCGTTCTCGCTGCCGTCACGGCTGCAGGGGCGGATGCGGACGCGGTGCTTCCGGTGCTCGCGTCGATCGCGCCGGCGGGCGGCCGCGGCCGTCGCCGCACGATCACGCTCCCGGGCGGCGAGGCCACACTTCTCGATGACAGCTACAACGCCTCGCCGCCCTCCGTTCGCGCAGCACTTGCCGTGCTCGCCGCCGTTCCGGCGGCGCGACGGATCGCCGTGCTCGGCGACATGCTCGAGCTCGGCGACCGTGCGGAGGCGGAGCACCGCGCGCTCGCGGGGCCTCTGGTCGAGGCGGGCGTCGATGCCGTGTTCACCTGCGGGGCGCTGATGCGCGCCCTGCACGAGGCTCTGCCCACCGAGATCGCCGCCGTGCATGCGCCCGACAGCGCAGCGCTCGCGCCGCTGGTTGCCGAGGCGATTCGGCCGGGCGATGTCGTGCTGGTGAAGGGATCGCTCGGCAGCCGGATGGGGCTGATCGTCGCCGCGCTTGCGGGCGAGGCGGGCGGGGGGATGCGCTGATGCTGTTCCTCGCCCTCGCCCCGCTCGCCGACGAGTTCATCCTGTTCAACCTGTTCCGCTACCTCACCTTCCGCTCCGGCGCGGCCTGCATGACGGCGCTTCTGATCGCCTTCGCCACCGGCCCGGCGATGATCCGCCGCCTCCGTGCGCTGCAGGCGGAAGGCCAGCCGATGCGCGAGGCCTACATGACCGAGGCCCATCTCCTCGGCAAGCGCGGCACGCCCACGATGGGGGGCGTGCTGATTCTGCTCGCGCTCACCTTCTCGACCCTGCTGTGGGCCGATCTGCGCAACGCCTTCGTCTGGGCCGTTCTGCTCGTCACCGGGGGCTATGGCCTGCTCGGCTTCGCCGACGATTTCCTGAAGGTGACGAAGCGCAACACACGCGGCGTGCGGGGCTGGGTCAAGCTCGCCGTCCAGGCAGGCGTGGGCCTGGGCGCTGCCGCCATCATCATGCTCGCGACGAGGCCGCCGCTTGCGACCGCCCTCGCCGTGCCGGTGTTCAAGGAGGTCCTGATTCCGCTCGGGCTGTTCTTCCCGCTCTTCGCCGCCTTCGTGATGATGGGCGCCTCTAACGCCGTGAACCTGACGGATGGGCTCGACGGGCTTGCGATCGTTCCCGTGATGATCGCCGCCGGGTGCTTCGCGCTGATCGCCTATCTCGCCGGCAACGCCGTGTTCGCGAACTACCTCCAGATCAACTTCGTTCCCGGCGCGGGCGAGCTCGCCGTCGTCTGCTCGGCGCTGATCGGGGCGGGCATGGGGTTCCTGTGGTTCAACGCCCCGCCGGCGATGGTGTTCATGGGCGATACGGGCTCGCTCGCCCTCGGCGGCGCGCTGGGTGCGATCGCGGTCGCGACCAAACACGAGATCGTGCTTGCGATCGTCGGCGGGCTGTTCGTTCTCGAAACGGTCTCGGTGATCGTGCAGGTGGTCTCCTTCAAGCTCACCGGCAAGCGGGTGTTCCAGATGGCGCCGCTGCACCACCATTTCGAGAAGAAGGGCTGGGCGGAGAGCACGATCGTCATCCGGTTCTGGATCATCGCCATGGTTCTGGCGCTGATCGGCCTCTCGACCCTGAAGATCCGATGAGCGTCGATCCGATGAGCGCCGTGCCCGACCCGCCCGTCTTCGCCGGCCGGCGCTTCGCCGTGATGGGGCTCGGCCGCGCCGGCCTCGCCGCGGCGCGGCGGCTCGCCGCCTGGGGTGCGGAGGTGACGGCCTGGGACGACAGCGCGGCCGCCCGCGACGCCGCGCGCGACGCAGGCGTCACGCTCGCCGATCTCGCCGCGCGCCCGCTCGCCGGCCTCGATGCGCTCGTCCTCTCCCCGGGCATCCCGCACCTTCTGCCCGAACCGCACCCTGTGGCGGCGAAGGCTCGGGCTGAAGGCGTGCCCATCCTCGCCGACGTCGAGCTCCTCTATCGGGCGGTGCGGGCGACGGGCTCGCGGGCGCGCTTCCTCGGCATCACCGGAACGAACGGCAAGAGCACGACGACGGCTCTTCTCGCGCACATCCTCCGCCGCGCCGGGCTTCCCGTCGAGGCTGGGGCCAATCTCGGGCCGCCCGCTCTCTCCCTCAAGATGTTGGGGTCGGATGGGGTGTATTGCCTCGAGATGTCGTCTTACATGTTGGAGCGACTCGCGACCGTCCGGTTCGATGCGGCGGCGATGCTGAACCTCAGCCCCGACCACCTCGACCGGCATGGCGACATGGCCGGCTACGCCGCCGCCAAGCGGCACATCTTCGACCGGCAGGACGAGTCCTGCACGGCCGTGGTCGGCGTCGACGACCCCTATGCCGCGGCGATGGCGGAGGCGCTCGCCCGAGGCCCTGCGCGTCTTGTGCGGATCTCCGGCCGCGGGGTGGTTCGGGGCGGGGTGTATGTCGCGCATGGCCGGGTGGTCGATGACCGCGGACCTTCGCCCGTTCGGCTTGCGAGCCTGATCGGCACGCTGACGCTTCCCGGCACGCACAACGCCCAGAACGCAGCCGCCGCCGCCGCGCTCGCCGTCTCGCTCGGTGTCGGCGCAAACGAGATCGCCGACGGCATCGCCTCCTTCCCCGGGCTGCCGCACCGGCAGGAGCTGGTCGCCGAGGTCGCGGGTGTGCGCTTCGTCAACGACAGCAAGGCCACCAATGCCGATGCCGCCGCCCGCGCTCTCGGCTGCTACCCGCGTGTGTTCTGGATCGCGGGCGGTCGGGCGAAGGAGGGGGGAATCGCCTCGCTCGCGCCCCACTTCCCCGCGATCGCCCAGGCCTTCCTGATCGGCGAGGCGGCGGAAGCCTTCGCCACCACACTCGCCGCCGCGGGCGTTCCCCACACCATCTCGGGAACGCTCGATCGGGCGGTGGCCGAGGCCTTCGCCGCGGCCCGCGCCGAGGCGCCCTCGGTCGTGCTCCTTTCTCCGGCCTGCGCGAGCTTCGACCAGTTCCGCGACTACGAGGCGCGCGGCGCGGCCTTCGCGGCGCTTGCGCGCGCGCTTGCCGTGGAGGTGGGGCCATGACCGCGCTCGCGCCTGCCGACGGGTCGATGCTCGGCCGCTGGTGGTGGACGGTCGATCGCCTGACCCTCACCGCGCTTCTGCTTCTGATCGCCGTCGGCATGCTGATGACGGTCGCCGCCTCGCCGGCCGTCGCGGTGCGGATCGGCCTCGACCCTTACGCCTTCGTGCGGCGCCAGCTCCTGTTCCTGCCGGCGGCGTCGGCGCTGATGCTCGGGGTGAGCCTGCTCGGGCCGCGCGGGGTGCGCCGGCTCGCGCTCGCGGGCTTCGCCGCCTCCTTCGCGCTCACCGCTGCCACCCTCGTCGTCGGCGCCGAGATCAAAGGGGCGCGGCGCTGGCTCGCGTTCCCTGGGCTGTCGCTCCAGCCCTCGGAGTTCCTCAAGCCCTGCTTCGCCGTGCTGACCGCCTGGCTGTTCGCGGAGGGCCAGCGTGCGGGGCGCTGGCTCGGTGCCGCCGGGGCGTGCCTTCTGCTCGCGCTCGTTCTCGCGGTGCTGAAGCTTCAGCCCGACATCGGCATGGCCGCCATCGTGCTCGGCGTGTTCCTCGCGCAGTGGTTTGTCGCGGGCCTTCGGCTGTTCTGGGTCGGCGTGCTTGCGGCCCTTGTGGTCGGCGTGGCGGTCGCCGCCTATAGCTTCTTCCCGCACGTGCAAAGCCGGGTGCACCGCTTCCTCGACCCGTCCTCTGGCGACACCTACCAGGTGGCGACGGCGCTTGCGGCCTTCGCCAATGGCGGGCTGACGGGCCGCGGGCCGGGCGAGGGCCGGGTGAAGAGCATCCTGCCCGACGCGCATGCGGATTTCGTCTTCGCCGTCGCGGGCGAGGAGTTCGGCATGCTCGTCTGCCTCGCCATCCTCGCCCTGTTCGCGGTCGTGGTGATCCGCGGCTTCTTGCGCCTGCTCGCCGAGACGGATGCGTTCGTGATCATCGCCGCGACCGGGCTGCTCACCCAGTTCGGCCTTCAGGCCTTCATCAACATGGCCTCGTCTCTGCACCTGATCCCCACCAAGGGCATGACGCTTCCCTTCGTCAGCTATGGCGGGTCGTCGGTGTTCGCGGTCGCGCTCGGGATGGGAATGCTGCTCGCGCTGACGCGACGCCGAAACCACGGAGAGGCGGGATGAGGGGGGCGATGCTTCGACCGGTCGCGATCGCCGCCGGCGGAACGGGCGGGCACCTCTTCCCGGCCGAGGCGCTCGCCGCGGCGCTTGCCGCGCGCGGGCAGCGCGTGGCTCTGTTCACCGATCGGCGCACCGCCCGACACCTCGGCCCCGGTTTCGCGACCGCGGAGACGCACGTGATCCCGGCCGCGGGGCTCGCAGGCCGCGGCCTTGTGCGCGCCCCCGGCGCGATCGTTTCGCTCGCTCGGGGAACCCTCGCCGCCCGCTCGGCTCTCGCGCGCATCGGCGCGGCCGCCGTCGTCGGCTTCGGCGGCTATCCCTCGGTGCCGCCGCTCGTCGCGGCGCGCACCCTGCCGCGCGCCCGCCGCCCCGCGCTCGTGCTCCATGAGCAGAACGCCGTGCTCGGCCGCGCCAACCGCTTCCTCGCCCCGTTCGCCGACCTGATCGCCCTCTCCTTCGCCGCGACCGAACGTGTTCCGCCCGGGGCGAGGACGCTGCTCACCGGCACGCCGGTTCGCCCCGCGATCGCCGCTCTCGCGGGCGAGCGCTACACGCCGCCCGATCCGGCCGGGACGGTCCGGCTGCTCGTGCTCGGCGGAAGCCTCGGCGCGCGCGTCTTCGCACGCGTCGTTCCGGCCGCACTCGCCGCTCTTCCCGTGGCCCTGCGCGCGCGCCTCTCCGTCGCGATGCAGGCGCGGCCCGAGGACGTGGCGTCGGTCGAGCACGCCTTGGCGGAAGCGGGCGTTGAGGCGACCGTCTCGCCCTTCTTCACCGACGTGGCCGAACGCCTCGCCGCGGCGCATCTCGTTCTCGCCCGCGCTGGGGCTTCGACGGTCGCCGAGCTCGCCTGCCTCGGCCGCCCGGGCCTGCTCGTTCCGCTTCCTGGCGCGATCGACGACCACCAGGCGGCGAATGCGCGCGCGCTTGCCGAGGCGGGTGCTGCGCGGGCGATGCCAGAGCGTGCGTTCACGGCAGAGGCGCTCGCCGCCGCTCTCATCGAGCTCCTCGATGCGCCGTCGCGGCTTGAGGCGATGGCGCAGGCCGCCGCCCGGCTTGGCGCTGCCGATTCGGCCGAACGCCTCGCCGATGCCGTGCTCGCTCTTGCGCCGACGGAGATCACGCCATGAGGGCGCTGCCGCTCAGCATCGGAACGATCCACTTCGTCGGCATCGGCGGCATCGGCATGTCCGGCATCGCCGAGGTCCTGCACAATCTCGGCTACCGCGTCCAGGGCTCCGACATCGCCGAGAACGCCAACGTCAAGCGGCTGCGCGAGGCCGGCATCCCCGTCACGGTCGGGCATGCGGCGTCGAACCTCGGCGATGCGCAGGTGGTCGTCGTCTCCTCCGCCATCGGGCGGGACAACCCGGAGGTGGCGGCGGCACGGGCGCAGCTCATTCCGGTGGTGCGGCGTGCCGAGATGCTCGCCGAGCTGATGCGTCTGCGCTGGTCGATCGCGATCGGTGGCACGCACGGCAAGACGACGACGACGAGCCTGGTCGCCGCCGTGCTCGAGGCAGCCGATCTCGACCCGACCGTGATCAACGGCGGCATCGTCAACGCCTACGGCACGAACACGCGCCTCGGCGCGGGCGATTGGATGGTGGTCGAGGCCGACGAGAGCGACGGCTCCTTCCTCCGCCTCCCGGCGGTGATCGCGATCGTGACGAACATGGACCCCGAGCACCTCGACCACTGGGGAACGGTCGAGGCGATGAAGGAGGGTTACGCGCAGTTCGTCGGCAACATTCCGTTCTACGGCTTCGCCGTGCTCTGCCTCGACCATCCCGAGGTGCAGGCGATGATCCCCCGCCTCTCGGACCGGCGGATCGTCACCTACGGGTTCAGCCCGCAGGCCGATGTGCGGGCGGACCGGCTGGTGATGGACCGGCTCGGCGCCACCTTCGAGGTGGTGGTGGCGGACCGGCACAGCGGCCGGACGCGCCGGCTCGCTCCGTTCCGCCTGCCGATGCTCGGGGCGCATAATGTGCAGAACGCGCTCGCGGCGATCGCCGTTGGCATCGAGATGGAAATCGCCGAGGACGTGATCCGCAGCGCCCTCCTCGGCTTCAAGGGCGTGAAGCGCCGCTTCACCCGAACCGGCGAGGCGGGCGGCATCACCGTGATCGACGACTACGGCCACCATCCGGTCGAGATCGCCGCCGTCTTGAAGGCGGCACGCCAGGCCGGGGCGCGCGACGTGATCGCGGTGGTGCAGCCGCACCGCTACACGCGGCTTGCGACACTGTTCGAGGAGTTCTGCACCTGCATGAACGACGCCGGAACGGTGATCGTCGCCGACGTCTATCCGGCGGGCGAGCAGCCGATCGAGGGGGTTGACCGCGACGCCCTGGTCGAGGGCCTGCGGGCGCGCGGCCACCGCTCGGTCGTGCCGCTTCCGGGGCCCGAGCATCTCGCCGAGATGGTGCATGCGATCGCCCGTCCGGGGGACTACGTCGTGTGCCTCGGTGCCGGAACGATCACGTCTTGGGCACACGCCCTTCCCGGCGAGCTCAAGGCTCTGCAGGCGGCGATCCCCCGCCGCGCCAACGGGGGCGCGCCATGATGGCGGCGAAGCGTTTCGCACCACACCTGATCGACACGCTCCCCCGCGTGCGCGGGCGGCTCGTCGCCGATGCGCCGCTCGGCCCGCTCACCTGGTTCCGCGCCGGCGGGGCGGCCGAGGTGCTGTTCCGGCCGGCTGATGTCGAGGATCTCTCGGCCTTCCTCTCCGCTCTCGACCCTGCCGTTCCGGTGACGGTGATCGGTGCGGGCTCGAACCTGATCGTGCGCGACGGCGGGGTCGCCGGCGTCGTCGTCCGCCTCCCTGCATCCTTCGCGCGCATCACGGTCGAGGAGGACGGGATCGTCGCCGGAGCGGCGGCGCTCGACCTCACGGTCGCCGAGACCGCCGCCGAGGCGGGGCGTAGGGGGCTTGCGTTCCTGTCCGGCATTCCCGGAACGATCGGCGGGGCGGTGGCGATGAACGCCGGCGCCTACGGTTCGGACACGGGCGCGGTGCTCGACTGGGCCGAGCTCGTGCTGCGCGACGGCGCCCGTCTCCGGTGCGCCGATCTCGCCACCTCCTACCGCCGCACCGACCTTCCTGAGGGCGCGATCGTCACCGCCGCGCGCCTGCGCGCCCCTCCCGGCGACCGTGCGGCGATTGCCGAGGAGATGGCCGGAATTCACACCGCACGCGAGGCGACGCAGCCGGTGCGGGCGCGCACAGGCGGCAGCACCTTCAAGAACCCCCCCCTCGGCCCGAAGGCCTGGGAGCTGATCGACCGCGCCGGCTGCCGCGGCCTTCGGCTCGGCGCGGCGCAGGTTTCGGAGAAGCACTGCAACTTCCTCATCAATCTCGGTGGCGCAACGGCCGCCGAGATCGAGGCCCTCGGCGAGGAGGTGCGGCGCCGCGTGGCGGAGGCGACCGGCGTCGTGCTCGAGTGGGAAATCCGCCGGATCGGCAGGCCGCTCGCTGCGGGAGGCGGCCCGTGACGCGCGTGGCGGTTCTGTTCGGCGGCCTCTCCGCCGAGCGCGAGGTGAGCCTCTCGACGGGGCGGCAGGTGATCGAGGCGCTTCGGGAAGCGGGCTTCGAGGTCGCGCCTGTTCTGGTCACACGCGATCTCAAGGCGCTGGTCTCGGCGCTGACGGAGCCTCGGCCTGACGTCGTGTTCAACGCGCTGCACGGGCGCTACGGCGAGGACGGCTGCATCCAGGGAATCCTCGAGTGGCTCGAGCTCCCCTACACCCATTCGGGCGTGCGCGCCTCGGCGCTCGCGATGGACAAGGCGGCGGCGAAGGCTGCCTTCGCCGCCGCCGGGCTGCCGGTCGCGAAGGGCCGGGTGGTCCCGCTTGCCGAGCTCGAGGCCGAGGACCCGCTGCCGCGCCCCTATGTCGTCAAGCCGCTCGACGAGGGCTCCTCGGTCGGGGTGCATATCCTGCGCGAGGGCGCGAACGCGCGCGCCGAGATCGCCCGCTTCTGGCGCCACGGCAGGATGGCGCTCTGCGAGGAGTATGTTCCGGGGCGGGAACTGACGGTCGGCGTGCTCGGCGACACGCCGCTGGCGGTCACAGAGATCATCGCGCTCGCGGGCGGCGGCTTCTACGACTACGAGGCGAAATACGCCGCCCGAGGCTCCCGCCATGTCGTTCCGGCTGAGCTCCACCCAGAGGCCTATGCGCGCGCGCTCGAGGTGGCGCGCGCCGCGCACGCCGCGCTTGGCTGCCGCGGCGCCACGCGGGCGGATTTCCGCTACGACGACACCGCGGGCGAGCCGGGGCGGCTCGTCCTGCTCGAGGTGAACACCCAGCCTGGGCTGACGCCGACCTCGCTTCTGCCCGAGCAGGCGGCCTATCGCGGCATCGCCTTCCCCGACCTGTGCCGGTGGATGGTGGAGCAGGCGGCATGCGGCTTCTGAGCGCCCCGCGGAAGACGCAACGGCCGAGCCGGCTCAGGCTCTGGCTGCGGCGGAACCGCGCGCTCGCGCGGCCGGCGGCGCTCGGGCTCGCAGGCGTCGCCGTCCTCGCCGGCGCCGTCCTGCTCTGGCGCGCGGCGGAGCCTGGCCGCGCCCTCGCCGCGTGGCGTGACCATGCGCTCCGGCTCACCGCCGCTTGGGGGCTCGCGGTGGAGGAGATCACCGTCGAGGGGCGGCGCAACGCCTCCGGCCCGATGCTGCTCGAGGCAAGCGGGCTCGAACGCGGCATGCCGATCCTCGCGGTCTCGCCGGAGGCGGTGCGCGCGCGTCTCGAGGCGCTGCCGTGGGTCGAGCGGGCGACGGTGCAGCGGCGTTTTCCCGGGCGCGTCCATATCGTGCTCGCCGAGCGCGAAGCCTTCGCTCTCTGGCAGCGCCAGGGCCGGTTCGCCCTGATCGACCGCTCGGGCAAGGTGATCGTCGAGAACGACGTCGCCCCCTTCGCCGGCCTGCCGCTCGTGGTCGGTGCAGGGGCGGAACGGGCTGCGGCGTCGCTGCTCGACGAGATCGCCCGCTTCCCCGAGGTGAAGCTGCGCGTCACCGCAGCGATCCGGGTGGGCGAGCGGCGGTGGAACCTGCGGCTTGCCTCCGGAGCGGACGTGATGCTGCCCGAGGGAGCGGAGGCGGCGGCGATCGAGCGGCTCGCCGCCCTGCACCGCGACCAGGGGCTGCTCGACCGGTCGCTTGCCGCGATCGACATGCGCCTGCCGGACAGGCTCGTGCTCCGCCCCCAGCCGGCGCCGGAGCCGCCGGCCGGAGCGCGGCCGCCGCCGCGTCGGCCGACATGAGGCGGGAGGGGCGATGAACGAGCTGTCGCGAGCAGGGGTTGCCGAAGCCGGGGCGGAGGGACGCGCGGGCCTCTCCATCGGGCCGGCGGCGCGCGGCCGGTTCCGTCGCGCCTCCGGAACGCTCGCCGCGCTCGACATCGGCTCGACCAAGATCACCTGCCTGATCGGCCGGGTCGAGAGCGACGGGCAGCTGCGCGTCCTCTCGGTCGGGCAGCACCGGGCCCGCGGCATACGCGCTGGCTCGGTGGTCGATTTCGAGCAGGCGGAGGCCTCGATCCGCGCCGCCGTGGCGCAGGCCGAGGAGCTCGCCGACATGCAGGTGCGCGAGGTCGTCACCAACCTCTCCTGCGGGCGGCCGGCGAGCCACCGCCTCGACGTGCGCCTCACCCTCGGCGGCCACGCCGCCGACCAGAACGCGCTCCGCCGGATCGTGCTGGAGGGACGGGCGCGCGCCTATGCCGAGGGCCGCGAGATCATCCACGCGCTGCCGCTCGGCTATGCCGTGGACGGCACGGAGGGGGTGAAGGACCCGCGCGGCATGGTGTGCGAGACGCTTTCGGCGCGTCTGCACATCGTCGATGCCGAAGTGGGCACGCTTCGCAACCTCGCCTCCTGCCTCGCCCGCTGCGACCTCGACATCGAGGCCCTCGTCGCCGCGCCCTTCGCGGCGGGTCTCGCCGCCCTGGTGGAGGACGAGCGCGAGCTCGGCGTCACCGTCATCGACATGGGCGGCGGCACCACGAGTCTCGCCGTGTTCGCCGAAGGCCAGCTCCAGCACACCGACGTCATCCCCGTCGGCGGCCAGCACGTCACCAACGACATCGCGCGCGGGCTCTCCACCACCATCGCGCATGCGGAACGGATGAAGACGCTGCACGGCTCGACCCACGCCGTCCCCGAGGACGAGCGCGAGCTCCTGCCCGTGCCGCTCGTCGGCGAGGACGACCACGCGATCGCCAAGGTGCCGCGCTCGATGCTCGCCGGCATCATCCGCCCGCGGCTCGAGGAGACCTTCGAGCTCGTCCGCGAGCGGCTCGAGGACGCAGGCTTGGGCCGCGCGGCCGGACGGCGCGTGGTTCTCACGGGCGGCGCGAGCCAGCTGATCGGCGTGCGCGACCTCGCCGCCCAGATCCTCGACAAGCAGGTTCGGCACGGCCGCCCCCCGAGCCCCCGCGGCCTGCCCGACAGCGCCTCCGGCCCCGCCTTCGCCGTTCCCGTCGGCCTGCTCGTCTGGGCGGCGACGGAAGGACAGATCGCCCGCGACCTCGCCTCCACCGGCCACGAGGCCCCGCCCGGCCTTCTCGGCCGGCTCGCCACCTGGCTGCGCGAAAGGCTCTGAGCCGGATGCGCCGCCGCTCCGAAACCGCCTGACCGCCCCACCCAAGGAGACCACGCCATGGCCATCACGCTGACCCTGCCGCCCCAGGCGATGACCGATTTCCAGCCGCGGATCACCGTCATCGGCGTCGGTGGCGGCGGCTCGAATGCCGTCAACAACATGATCGCAGCCAAGCTCGAGGGGGTCGAGTTCATCGTCGCCAACACCGACGCCCAGAGCCTGATGGCGAGCCGCGCTGACCGGAAGATCCAGCTCGGGCCGCACCTGACCCAGGGGCTCGGCGCCGGCGGCCGGCCGGAAGTCGGCCGCGGCGCGGCGGAGGAGGCGGTGGAGGAGATCGCCTCCCACCTCGCCGGCAGCCACATGGTGTTCATCACCGCCGGCATGGGCGGTGGCACCGGCACGGGTGCGGCGCCGGTGGTGGCGCGGATCGCCCGCGAGCGGGGGATCCTCACCGTCGGTGTGGTGACCAAGCCGTTCGAGTTCGAGGGGCTGAAGCGGCGCCGCGCGGCGGAGGCAGGGATCGAGGAGCTGCAGTCGGTGGTCGACACGCTGATCGTCATTCCGAACCAGAATCTCTTCCGGATCGCAAATGACCGCACCACCTTCGCCGAGGCGTTCAAGATGGCCGACAACGTGCTCTACATGGGGGTGCGCGGCATCACCGACCTGATCGTCAACCCGGGCGTCGTCAACCTCGATTTCGCCGACATCCGCTCGGTGATGGCCGAGATGGGCAAGGCGATGATGGGCACCGGCGAGGCCGAGGGCGAGGACCGGGCGACCCGCGCCGCCGAAAGCGCGATCAGCAACCCGCTGCTCGAGGAGGCCTCGATGAAGGGCGCGAAGGCGGTGCTGATCAATATCACCGGCGGCACGGACATGACGCTGTTCGAGGTGGACGAGGCCGCGAACCGGATCCGCAAGGAGGTCGGCGACGAGGAGGCCAACATCATCTTCGGCTCCTCGATCTCTGAGGAGATGGACGGCAGGATCCGCGTCTCGGTGGTGGCCACGGGTATGGAAGCCAACACCGCCGCCAAGCCGCGCCCCACGCTCGTGAGTGTTGCCGGCGCCCCCGCGCCACGGCCCGCGGCTCAGCCCACCCCGCAGGCCTCCGGCCAGGCAGCGGCTGCGGTGGCGGCCGCTGCGATCGGCGGGACGGGCGCGTTGCCGCAGCGCGCCGCCGCCCAGCCGACGATGACCGCCGCCCCGGCCCCGTCGTTCCCGACCGCCGGCACCACCGCTTTGGCCCCCGACCTCGAGCCGGGCATCGCGCCCGCGGACCCCGCACCGGCCCCACCAGCCGAGCCGCCACTGCCTGCGGCACCGTCCTTCGCCGCACGCGCCCCCGAGCCGCAGCCGGAGCCGCAGGCCCAAGTCTCCCAGGGTGGTGAGCGCCGGCCGAGCCTGTTCCGGCGCGTGACCAACCAGCTGATGCAGCGTGACCTGGAGCCGCCGCGGCAGGCGCCGACGCTCGGGGCGGCGGCCGCGCCGCTGCGCCAGCCGCCCGCTCCTCCCGCTGCTCCCACCGTGCGGGCCGAGCCGCCCACCCGCCCGGCCGCCCCGAGAACGCCCCCGATCGACGAGCTCGGCCTCGACATTCCCGCCTTCCTGCGCCGCCAGGCGAACTGACGCCACAGCGATCGCCCCTGCTTCGGCCCCCGCGAAACTGGCCTGCGGGGGCCGAGTCGGCGCATTTCCGAAGTGTTCCCGAACTTGCCCAGAATTCGCCCGAAATGTGCAAGAATTGGGGCAGGGCTTTGAAATACGCGGTAACAAGCCTTGACTTGAGCCTCGGCCTCCCGCCGCCTAGGGTCGAATCGTGCCACGGTGCCTTTCCGCGCGTCGTGGCTCCGGAACGGCGCTGGAGGTCTACGCCCCACCCGGTCCGCTGCCTTCTGACGACTGAAGGGTCGCCCGGACCGTTTGGAAGATCGCCCGTGCCGATGACACCTGAGCGCGCTCCGCGCCGGAACCGAGTGGGCCCCTCGGGGGCACGACGCAAGGGGCCGAGATGAGAGCTGAAACAGCCGCACGCGAGGACCGGGCCGCTCTCGGCAGGGGCGTGCGTGACCGGGCGGTGCTTGCGACCTTCGCCTCGCCGCAGCGCACGCTTCGGGCACCGATCGGCTGCACCGGCGTCGGCCTGCACTCGGGGGCGCGCGTCTCGCTCCGCCTTCTGCCGGGGGCTGCCGGACGGGGGATCGTGTTCCGGCGAACCGACCTTCCCGGCGGCCCGGTCGAGATCGCCGCCGCCCATGATCGCGTGGTCGACACGCGGCTCAACACCACGCTCGGCCTTCCCGGCCGTCCCGAGGCCGTGGTCGGCACGGTCGAGCACCTGATGGCCGCGCTCTCCGGCATGGGGATCGACAACGCCGTGGTCGAGCTCGACGGGCCGGAGGTTCCGGTGCTCGACGGTTCCGCCGCACCCTTCGTGTTCCTTCTCGAGTGCGCGGGTGTGGTGCCGCTCGAGGCGCCGCGGCTGATGATCGAGGTGCTGCGGCCGGTCAGGGTCGAGGACGGGGAGGGCTTCGTCGCCCTGCTTCCGGCCAAGGCACCCGGACTTGTGATCGAGGCGGAGATCGACTTCCCGGCCGCGGCGGTGCGTCGCCAGGCACGCGCGATCCGCCTCACGCCTCAGGCCTTCAAGGCCGATCTCGCTGCCGCGCGCACCTTCGGCTTCGTCGAGGAGGTGGAGGCGCTCCGGGCCGCCGGCCTCGCCCGCGGCGGATCATTGACCAACGCCGTCGTGGTCTCCGGCGCGCGTGTGCTCAACGAGGGCGGGCTTCGCTTCGCCGACGAATTCGTCCGCCACAAGATCCTCGACATGGTTGGGGACCTTGCCCTCGCCGGCCTGCCCCTCTCGGCGCATGTGATCGCGCGGCGGCCTGGCCACCGGCTGAACAACGCGGTGCTTCGCGCCCTGTTCGCCGACCCGGCGTCGTGCCGGATCGTGCCGGCAGGAGCCGGCGCGGGCGCCCAGGTCAGGGCCGGCGTGGGCGGCCTCTCCGCGGCGGCGGCCGCGCCGGCCTGAGTACCCGCCAACGCGGGGTGACCCGCGGCCGATCGGCACGGCGGGAACGACGCGCCTCTGGCGAGACGCGCACCGATGCTATAGTCCAGCACCCTCATGAGCAGGACGGCTGATCCGGCACGCGCGCGCGCCTCGCCCCGCCGGCCCGCGACACTCGTCGCGGCGCTCGCGGCAGCGCTCGCCCTCGCCGCCTGCCGCACCGACGACCCGGCCGACCCGCTGATCTCTCGCGAACGGCCCGTGGAGCAGATCTACAACGAGGCGGTGGACGAGCGAGAGGCGGGCAACTACGGCCGCGCCTCAGCCCTGTTCCAGGAGGTCGAGCGTCAGCACCCCTACTCGCCCTGGGCCACCACCGCCAAGCTCATGGCCGCCCATGCCGAGTACACGCGCGGCCGCTACACCGAGGCGATCGGTATGCTCGACCGCTTCATTCGCCTCCACCCGGCGCACCGCGACATCCCCTACGCCTACTATCTCCGGGCGATGTGCTACTACGAGCAGATCGCGGACGTGCAGCGCGACCAGAGGATGACGCAGCAGGCCTTGAGCGCGCTGCAGGACGTCGTCAACCGCTTCCCCGACACGGCCTATGCGCGCGATGCGCGGCTCAAGATCGATCTCGCCCGCGATCATCTCGCCGGCAAGGAGATGGTGATCGGCCGGTACTACCAGCAGCGGCGGCTCTTCGCCGCCGCGCTGAACCGCTTCCGGACGGTGGTGGACCAGTACGACACCACCAACCACGTGCCCGAGGCGCTGCACCGTCTCGTCGAGGTCTATCTCGCTCTCGGCCTGACCGAAGAGGCGCGCAAGACCGCTGCCGTGCTCGGCCACAACTATCCCGGCAGTTCCTGGTACCAGGACAGCTACGCCCTGCTCACCCCGGGCGCCCAGCCGTCTGAGGGCGAGCGGCCGGGCCTGCTCACGCGGCTGTGGAACTCGGTGTTCTGAGCCTCGGCGCGGCTCGGACCGCGCGCGCTCCCGGCCGAGCGTGAGCTGCGGCCATCGATGCTCGTCTCGCTCTCGATCCGCGACGTGGTGCTGATCGAGCGGCTCGATCTCCCGCTCGGGCCCGGCCTGACCGCGCTCACCGGCGAGACCGGGGCGGGCAAATCGATCCTGCTCGACAGCCTCGGGCTCGCGCTCGGCGAGCGCGCGGAGGCGGGGCTCGTTCGGCAAGGCGCGGCGCAGGCCTCCGTCACCGCCACTTTCGCGCCGCCCGAGGGGCACCCGGCCTTCGACCGTCTCGCGGAGCACGGCATCGCGGCCGAGGGCGAGATCGTGCTCCGCCGCGTGCTCGCCGCCGATGGCCGGTCGAAGGCCTTCGTCAATGACGAGGCGGTCGGCGTCGGCTTCCTGCGCCGTCTGGGTTCACTTCTCGTTGAGATCGAGGGGCAGTTCGCGCAAACCGGCCTTGCCGACGAGGCGACGCATGCGGGGCTGCTCGACGCCTTCGGCGGGCTCGCTCCGCTCCGCGCCACGGTGGCCGGCGCCCATGCCTCCTGGCGCGCCGCGCGTGCGGCGCTCACCGATGCCGAAGCCGCGGTGGCCGCGGCGCGGTCGGAGGAGGCGTTCCTGCGCCACGCGGTCGAGGAGCTGCGCGCGCTCGCTCCGGAGGAGGGAGAGGAGGAGCGGCTCGATGAGGAGCGGCGTCGGCTGCAGCAGAGCGAGCGCGCGGCGGAGTCCTATGCGGAGGCGCTGGCCGCGCTCACCCGCCAGCGCGGCGTGGCGTCGGCCCTGCGCGAGGCGGCGCGGGCGCTCGAGCGGCTGCCGCGCCCGAACGAGGGCACGGAGGCGCCGCTCGCCGCGATCGGCCGGGCGCAGGACGCGGTCGCCGAAGCCGAGACGCTGCTCGAGCGGCTTCTCGCCGAGAGCGGGCCCGACCCGGCGGCGCTCGACCGCACCGAGGAACGCCTGTTCGCTCTGCGGGCGATGGCGCGGAAGCATCACACGACGGTGGCGGACCTTCCGGCGCTCGCCCGGTCTCTCGCCGAGCGGCTTGCCGAGCTCGAAGCGGGCGAGGAACGGATCGCTGCCCTCGTAGCGGCGGTCGAGGTGGCGCGCACCAACTACCGCTCCGCCGCCGCCGCTCTCTCGGCCGCACGTGCCGAAGCGGCGCGGCGTCTCGACCGGGCGGTCGCCAAGGAGCTCGGGCCGCTCAGGCTCGAGAAGGCGCGGTTCCTCACCGAGCTCGCGCCTCTGCCCGAGGAGTCGCACGGGCCGGGCGGGGCGGAGACGGTCCGTTTCCTCGTCGCGATGAACCCGGGCCTTCCGCCCGCTCCGCTCGCGCGCACCGCTTCGGGGGGCGAGCTCGCGCGGCTGATGCTCGCGCTCAAGGTGGTGCTCGCCGCCGGCGCGCCCACGCCGACCCTCGTCTTCGACGAGGTCGACAGCGGCGTCGGCGGCGCCACCGCCGCGGCCGTCGGCGAGCGGCTCGCGCGGCTTGCCGCAACGCGCCAGGTGCTGGTCGTCACCCACTCGCCGCAGGTGGCGGCGAAGGCCGCCTGCCACTGGCGCGTTGAGAAGCGCGCCGGCCGTTCCGGAACCGTCACGCTCGTCACCCCGCTCGACGCGGCGGCGCGGCGCGAGGAGATCGCGCGCATGCTCGCGGGCGAGCGCGTCACCGACGCGGCCCGCGCCGCCGCCGAAAGCCTGCTCGCCGCCGGATGACAGGGGGGTTGCGCGCGCGCCCGCCGGAGGCGCTGACCGAGACGGAAGCGGCGGAGGAGCTCGCCGCGCTCGCCGCCGAGATCGCCCGGCACGATAGGCTCTACTTCCAGCGCGACCGGCCCGAGATCTCGGATGCCGAATATGACGCGCTGAAGCGACGGAACGACGCGATCGAGGCGCGGTTTCCCCATCTCGTCCGGCCCGACAGCCCCTCGCGCCGGGTCGGCGCCGCCCCGGTGCGCGGCTTCGCCAAGGCGCGGCATCGCCAGCCGATGCTCTCGCTCGACAACGCCTTCGATCGGGAGGATTTCGCCGCTTTCGTTTCGCGCATCCGCAATTTCCTCGGCCTCGACCCGGGCATCCGCCTCGCCTTCGTCGCCGAGCCGAAGATTGACGGCGCCTCGATCAACCTGACCTACGAGCGGGGCGTGTTCGTCCGCGGCGCCACGCGCGGCGACGGCACGGAAGGCGAGGACGTGACCGCCAACCTGCTCACCGTCGCTGACCTGCCGCGCCGGCTCTCGGGCGACGCCCCGGCGCTGATCGAGATTCGCGGCGAGGTCTACATGGAGAAGGCCGAGTTCCTCGCGCTCAACGCGCGGCTCGAGAGCGAGGGCGAGGAGCCGTTCATGAACCCGCGCAACGCCGCTGCCGGATCGTTGCGCCAGAAGGACCCGTCCGTCACCGCAACGCGGCCGCTGCGCCTGTTCGCCTATGCGATGGGCGAGGCCTCGGAGCGCGTCGCCGACACCCACCACGGCTTCCTCGAGCGCCTGCGCCTCTGGGGCATGCCGGTGAACCCGCTCTCCGCCCTGCTCGAGGACTGGCAGGAGGCGGAAGCGTTCCAGGAACGAATCGGCGCCCAGCGCTCCGCCCTGCCCTACGATATCGACGGTGTGGTCTACAAGCTCGATCGGCTTGATTGGCAGGAGCGGCTCGGCGTCGTCGGCCGCGCGCCGCGCTGGGCGATCGCGTGGAAGTTCCCGGCCGAGCGGGCAACGACGGTGCTGCGCGACATCGAGATCCAGGTCGGCCGCACCGGGGCGCTGACGCCGCGCGCGGTGATGGACCCGGTCACCGTCGGCGGCGTCGTCGTCCGCCACGCCACGCTGCACAACGAGGACGAGATCGCGCGCAAGGACATCCGAATCGGCGATACGGTGATCGTCCAGCGCGCCGGAGACGTGATCCCGCAGGTGGTCGGCGTGGTGCTGGAGAAGCGGCCGGCCGGCGCGGCTCCTTACGTGTTCCCCGACCGCTGCCCGGCCTGCGGCAGCCACGCGGTTCGCGCCGAGGGAGAGGCGGTGCGTCGTTGCACCGGCGGGCTGATCTGCCCCGCCCAGGTGGTGGAGCGGCTGCGCCATTTCGCCTCGCGCGGCGCGGTCGACATCGAAGGCCTCGGCGAGGAGAACATCATCCTGTTCCACGACGCGGGCCTGATCCGCGAACCGGCCGACATCTACCGCCTCCATCGCCACCGCGAGGTGATCCTCTCCTGGAAAGGCTGGAAGGAGCGCAAGCTCGACAACCTCCTCAGGGCGATCGAGGCGCGGCGGCGCATCCCGCTCGAGCGGCTGATCTTCGCCTTGGGGATACGCCGCGTCGGCGAGGCAACGGCGCGGCTGCTTGCCCGCCACTACGGAAGCTTCCGCGCCTGGCGCGAGGCGATGCTCGCGGCGCGTGTCGCCGGCTCCGAAGCCCGCCAGGAGCTCGGCACCATTGTCGGCATCGGCCCCGCGATCGCCGAGGAGCTCGTCGAGTTCTTCGCCGAACCGCGCAACCTCAAGGCGCTCGATGCGCTGATGGCGGAGGTGACGGCCGAGGACGCGACCGTGCCGGAGGCGGCAGCGAGCCCGCTCGCCGGCAAGACAGTGGTGTTCACCGGAACGCTCGAGACGATGACGCGCCAAGAGGCGAAGGCGCGCGCCGAGGCGCTCGGCGCGAAGGTGACCGACAGCGTCTCGAAAAAGACCGATCTCGTTGTGGTCGGCGCGGACGCCGGCTCGAAGGCGGAGAAGGCGGCGGCGCTCGGGGTGCGCACCCTCACCGAGGCGGAGTGGCGGGCGCTCATTGGGCTTTGAGGAGCTCGAGCGTGCGCGCGCAGCGCCTGCCCGCGCAGAAGCGGTCAAGCGCGCGCTCGAACACGCTGTCATCTTCGAGTGCTGCTTCGGCGAATAGGGTCATCGAGGAGCGGAACTTCAGATCATCGGGCGAGCCGAAGATCTCGGCGAGGCTCCGCCCGGCATGCGCGAGCACGGCCTCCGTGCAGACGCGCAGCCTGGGCCCGAGCACCGGATGGGCGAGATAGGCGCGCGCCTCGGCAAACGAGCTGATGCCGTAGCGCTGCGCCATCGGCGAGGTTCCGAGGCCACGCAGCTGCGGGAAGACGAACCACATCCAGTGCGTGCGCTTGCGGCCCGCGCGGAGCTCGCCAAGAGCGGTCTCGATCACCGGAGCCTGGGCGGCGAGAAAACGGGCGAGGTCGTACGGGTCGTCCATCACGCCCGCCCGAGCGGCGCGCAGGCGCGCGCGAGCCAGTCGCCGACCTCCGGCTCGACGAGCGGGGCGATCTCGCGCTGCACGCGCGCGTGATAGGCGTCGATCCAGGCCCGTTCCGAGTCCGCGAGGAGCGCGGGCAGGATCAGGCTGCGGTCGAAGGGAACAAGCGTCAGCGTCTCGAAGCCGAGGAAGGGCCGCGCCGCCCCCTCGATCGCCTCCTCGCGCACGAGCACGAGGTTCTCGAGCCGGATGCCGAACCGGCCCGGAGCGTAGAAGCCGGGCTCGTTGGAGAGGATCATCCCAGGCGCGAGCGGGACCGGCCGCGCCGCGCGCGAGAGCGACACCGGCCCCTCGTGCACCGAGAGGAAGCTTCCCACGCCATGGCCCGTGCCATGATCGTAGTCGAGGCCCACGTCCCACAGCGCGCGGCGGGCGAAGGCATCGAGATGCGGCCCGGCGACACCTTTGGGGAAGCGGGCGGTTGCGATCGCGATATGGCCCTTGAGCACGCGAGTGAACCGGTCGGCGATCTCGTTGCGATCGGGCGGAGAGGGCCCGACGAGCACGGTGCGCGTCACGTCCGTCGTGCCGTCGCGATACTGGCCGCCGCTGTCGATCAGGAACAGCTCGCCCGGGCTGATCCTGCGGTCGGTCGCCGCGGTGGCGCGGTAGTGGATGATCGCGCCGTTCGGCCCCGACCCCGTGATCGCTGGGAAGCTTTCGCCGACGAAATGCTCGCCCGAGGCGCGGAAGCGCAGAAGCGCCTCTCCAGCCGCGCGCTCGGTGAGACCGCCGCCCTCTGCCGCGCGCTCGAACCAGGCGAGGAAGCGGGCAAGTGCTGCGCCGTCGCGTCTGTGCGCGGCGCGGGCGCCTTCCTGCTCGGTCTCGTTCTTGACCGCCTTGGGCAGGGCGACAGGGTCGTCGGCCGCGACCACGGTCGCGCCCGCGGCGCGCAGAGTGGCGGCGAACCAGGCGGGAACGGTGCGCGGGTCGACGAGCACCCGCGCCTTCGCCGCACCAAGGTCTGCAAGCGCTGGGCGGAGCCGCTCGACCGGCTCGACCGTGACGGCCTCGCCGAGCGCCGCCCGCACCTCCGCGCCCACACGGTCAGGCGCGAGGAACAGGGCGACACGTCCGTCGGCGTGCACGAGAGCATGGGCAAGAGCGACCGGGGTGTAGGGAAGGTCGCTTGCGCGGATGTTGAGGAGCCAGGCGATGCTCTCGGGCGAGGCGAGCACCGCCGCCGCCGCCCCCGCCTTGCCGATCGCCGCGCCGATCCGCTCCCGTTTCGCCGCCGCCTCCTCCCCGGCGAAGCGGACCGGGTGGAGCACCACCGGCGAGGCGGGCGGGGCGGGACGGTCGGTCCACACGCGATCGATGAGATTGTCCTCGACCGGCACGAGCACCGCCCCGGCCGACTCCGCTGCGGCCGCGAGCTTGGCTACCCCCTCCTCGCCGTGAAGCCAGGGGTCGTAGCCGAGCCGCATGCCGGCGCGCAGAACCTCGCGCAGCCAGTCCTCCACCGGCGCCTCGACGCTGTGGCGCAGCGTGAACAGGGACTGGTCGATCTCCGCTGCCGCCTGGAGCTGGTAGCGCCCGTCTGTGAAGAAGGCGGCACGGTCGGCGAGCACGACCGCGAGCCCGGCGGAGCCGGTGAAGCCGGTGAGCCACCGAAGCCGGTCGGCCGAGGGGGGGATGTATTCGCCGAGATGGGAATCGGCGCGGGGGACGACGAAGCCGTCGAGGCCGCGCCGGGAGAGCTCGGCCCGAAGCGCTGCCACGGGCGTGTTCACGAAAGGTTTCACGACGCTGTCATAGCTCCGCGAAATCCATGCGCTAGGCGCATAGCGGCCGAGGCATCATCTCGCATGTGCGAAATGCCGGCGACTCCCATCTTTCCGTCAGCGATCCGGGGGTGGCAGCCGGCGCCAGGGACGGCGACGGCCGAGAGCTGCCCCCCTCGCCGGAAAGGACCCTAGACCATGGACCCCCGCATCACCAAGGAGGAGACAGCCCTCCTCCTCAACCTGGCGCCGAGCCGCACCGCGCAGGAGGTGGAGGCGATCCGGCTTGCCGCCATCCGCGCGCGCGACGAGGCGATCGGCCGGGCGATCGCGCGCGGTGTCTCCGCCCTGTGGCGTGGCCTCCGCGCCGCCGTTCTGTTCCTGCTCGACTATCCGCGGCGCCGGGCCCTGTTCGAACAGCTCCAGGCGATGTCTGACCGCGAGCTCGCCGATATCGGGCTCACGCGCTCTGACCTCGCGCGCGTGTTCGACGAGGACTTCCCGATGAGCGTGGCGACGCGCGAGCGGGAGCGGCGCGAGGACGCGGCAGAGGCCGCGCAGCCGAAGGCGGCGGCGGCGAACAGCAACCTCCCCGTCGGGGCGAAGACCGCCGCCTGAACCGCGCCGCGACGCCTTGGCGATACGGGGCGGGCTCCGGAGACGGGGCCCGCCCTTTTCGCGTGCCGTGGCTCAGCGCCTCTTGAGGATCAGCGTTGCCCAGTGGCCGAGCGCGATCCGTCCAGCGAGGGCGAAACCGACGCGGCGATAGGCGGCGAGCACCATCGGCGCCTGCTCGACCAAGAGGCCGGAGAGGACGGCGTGGCCGCCGCGCCTGAGGTTGCGCGCGACATCCACCGCCATCGCACAGAGCGGCCGGGCGAGGATGTTGGCGAGCACAAGCCCGTACGGCGCGTGCCGCCGCAGCGCGGGCGCGGCCAAGCCGTTCCCGTGCACGATCATCACCCGCCGATTCAGGCGGTTCATCCGGGCGTTCTCGGCCCCGACCCGAGCCGCCCAGGGCTCGATCTCGACCCCGACCGCCCGCACATGCCAGAGAGCGGCGGCGGCAAGGGCAAGTATCCCCGAGCCGGTGCCGACATCAGCCACCGGGCCGCGCGGCCGGGGCAGACGCTCGAGTGCCATCAGGCAGCCGCGCGTCGTCGCATGCTCGCCCGAGCCGAAGGCGAGGCCCGCGTCGATGGTAAGAGCGATCCGCCCCGGCATCGTCACGCCTGCGTCGTGCGTGCCGCGGATCAGGAAGCGACGGCCGATCGGCTGCGGCGGGAAGGCATCGCGGGTGCGGGCAAGCCACCCCTCCGCCTCGACACTGTCCTCGCGCACATCGGGCGGCGCGATTCCGGAGGCGGCGGCGGCGAGCGCAAGAGCACCCGCAAGCCTCGCCCGGGCAGCGGGATCGGTCAGCAATCCCTCGACGGTCCAGTCGGGGCCAGTGGGATGGCCCTGGTCATGGCTTCGGAAGAACGCGACCCCTTCGCAGGCGGTTTCGAAGGCGGCGGCGAAGGCGGGGACGGCGTGCTCCGGCACCGTGACGGCAAGACGCGGCAGAGGGGGAGCGCTCATGCCCGCTCCACGAACCGGTCAAGCAGGCGCTTGAGGCCAGTCGCGAACTCGACCTCGAGCTTGTCGTCCTCGACCGATCGCACTGTCCCGTAGCCGAACTTCTGGTGGAACACGCGTTCGCCGACGGCGAACGGGTCGGGTCTCGCCGGCCGCTCCGCCACCTCCCACGCACCGGCCTCGATCACCCGGCCGCGTCGGGCACCGCCGAAGCCGATCGCGGGGAAGACGGAGGGGGCGTCCTGAGGCGGGCGGCCCGCAAGCCCGGGCGCGGCCACACGCTCGACCTCCGCCTCGGGCAGCTCGGCGAGGAAGCGTGAGGGGATCGCCGCCTGCCAGTTTGCATAGAGCCGCCGGTTCGCGGCCCAGGAGATGATCGCGCGTCGCCGGGCGCGGGTGAGCCCGACATAGGCGAGTCGGCGCTCCTCCTCGAGCGCCTTCTCCCCCCCGTCGTCGAGAGCACGCTGGTTCGGAAACAGCCCCTCCTCCCAGCCGGGCAGGAACACTGTGTCGAACTCGAGCCCCTTCGCGGCGTGCAGCGTCATCAGCGTCACCCGGTCACCGTCCGACGCCTCGTCGTTCTCCGTCACGAGAGCGACGTGCTCGAGGAACCCCTCGAGCGTCTCGAAATCGGCGATGGCGCGCAGAAGCTCGCGCAGGTTGTCGAGCCGCCCGGGCGCCTCCGGAGACGGGTCCTTGCGCCACATCTCGGTATAGCCGCTCTCGTCCAGCATCGCCGCGACGGTGGCGACATGCCCCTCGCGGTCGAGCATCGCCCGCCAGCGCGAGAGGTCGCGGAAGAACTCGGCGAGCGCCGGCCGCGCCCGTCCTTTGAGGAGATCGGTGCCAAGGAGCGCCTCGGCGGCGAGCGACAGCGGCAGCTTCTCGGCACGCGCATGCGACGTGATCGCGCGCAGGGCGCCGTCGCCGACGCCGCGGCGCGGGGTGTTGACGATCCGCTCGAAGGCGAGGTCGTCGGCAGGGCTCGCGAGCAGGCGCATGTAGGCGAGCGCGTCGCGGATCTCGGCGCGCTCGTAGAAGCGCGGGCCCCCGACCACGCGGTAGGGGATGCCGAGCAGGATCAGACGCTCCTCGAAGGCACGTGTCTGCGCGCCTGTGCGCACGAGAACGGCGATCTCGCCGGCCGCGTGGCCCTCGCGGCGCAGCGCCTCGATCCGCCCGGCCACCATGCGGGCCTCCTCCTCGCTGTCCCACAGCGCATGCACCTCGATCTTGTCGCCCTCGGCATCGTCGCGGCCGGGGCGAAGCGTCTTGCCGAGCCGGCCCTCGTTCTGCGCGATGAGCGCCGAGGCAGCGGCGAGGATCGGCCTGGTCGAGCGGTAGTTGCGCTCGAGCCGGACGATGCGGGCTCCAGGAAAGTCGCGCTCGAACCTGAGGATGTTCTCCACCTCCGCCCCGCGCCAGGAATAGATCGACTGGTCGTCGTCGCCGACACAGCAGATGTTGCGGTGCGCTTGGGCGAGCAGCCTGAGCCAGAGATACTGAACCGTGTTGGTGTCCTGGTACTCGTCGACCAGGAGATAGCGGAAGCGTCGCTGGCACTCGGCGAGCACCTCCGGCTGACGTTGCAGGAGCGTGACGGTGTGCAGAAGCAGGTCGCCGAAGTCGCAGGCGTTGAGCGAAAGAAGCCTCGCCTGGTAGTCGGCATAGAGCGAGCGGGCGCGGCCCGGGGCGAAGTCACTGTCCTCGGCGGGGGTGATGCCCTCGGGCGTGAGGCCGCGGTCCTTCCAGCGCTGGATCACCGCCATCAGCCCCTGCGGCGGCCAGCGCTTCTGGTCGATCCCGGCCGCCTCCATCACCTGCTTGAGGAGGCGGAGCTGGTCGTCGGTGTCGAGGATGGTGAAGCTTGAGCGCAGCCCCACACGCTCGGCATGGCGTCGCAGAAGCCGCACGCAGAGGGCGTGGAAGGTGCCGAGCCAGAGCCCCTCGACGGGGCGGCCGATCATCGCCGCCACACGCTCGCGCATCTCGCGCGCCGCCTTGTTGGTGAAGGTGACGGCGAGCACCTCGCCCGGCGCGGCGCGGCCGGTGAGCAGAATGTGGGCGAAGCGTGCGGTGAGCACGCGCGTCTTGCCCGTGCCGGCGCCGGCAAGGACAAGGAGCGGGCCCTCGAGCGTCTCGACGGCCTCGCGCTGTTCGGGGTTCAGCCGCGCGAGATAGGGATAGGCGTCCATGCCGCGAGCATGGTGCCCGTGCCCGCGGGCCGCAACCGGCGCGCCGACATCACGACCCTACTGGCAGACGCCGATCGAGCCCTCGGCGCAGACGCGCTCGCCGTCGAGCCAGCGCGCCCCGCCGAGCCGGGCGTTGTTGAGATCGACGCCGGCGAGATTGGCCCCGGTCAGATCCGCGCCGCGCAGGTCGGCGCCGAAGAAGCGCGCCTGGCGCAGATCGGTCTCCTTCAGCTTCGCCTCGCGCAGATCGGCACGGGTGAAATCGGCGGAACGGAAGTTCGACCCAGAGAGGTCGGCGCCGCGCATCGCTGCGGAAACGAAACGGGCATCCTGCCCTTCGACGCGGACGAGCTTGGTGCCGGTGAGGTTCGCCCGCTGCAGCGAGGCGTCACGCAGCACCGCTCCGGTGAGGTCGGCGCCTGCGAAGTCGCGCCGGTCGAGGAGGCAGCGGCGCCAATCCACGCCCGGTTCGGGAGCGGAGGTGCAGGCAGCGAGGGAGAGGCCGGCGCTGAAGGTGAGCAGCGCCGCGACCAGGACCGGTAGCGTGTGCATGGCCGCGCATATAGAACAGGCGGGCGGGCGCGCAAAGGGCCGATCCGCCGAAGCAACGCCTGGGCCGGGGACGGATGAGACGGGCGCTCGAATTCTGTGCACGCCAGGGCGCTGTCCTGCTCGCCGCCTCGATCTTCCTCGGTCTCCTTGTGCCGCCGCTTGCCCGCGCGATGCGGTTCATCATCACGCCGACGGTGGTCGGGCTGATGACGCTCGTTCTCCTGCGCGTCGATTTCGCGGCCGTCTTCGCCTATCTCCGCCGCCCCGTTCTCGTCGTGTGGCTGCTCGCCTGGCTGATGGTGGGCGCGCCGATCGCCGCCTTCGCCGCCGTCCGGCTCGCCGAGGTGGTGGGGGTGTCGGGGCCGCTCGGTGCCGCTTTCGTGATCGCCGCGACCGGCTGCGCGGCCACCTCCGCGCCGGCCTTCGCGCGGCTCGTCGGCCTCGATGCGCAGCTCTCGCTCGTTGGCTCGGTGCTCTCGACCCTGCTCGTGCCGTTCACGGCACCGCCGCTCGCGCTCGGGCTCCTCGGCGTCGTGCTGCCGATCACCGTCGGCGGGCTGATGGCGCGTCTCGCCCTCGTGGTCGGCCTGCCGCTGCTCGCGAGCCTGCTGATCCGGCGTGTCGCCGGGGATGAGCGGCTCAGCCCCTGGGGCGGGGCGATCGATGGGGCGGCGGTTCTGCTCGTCTGCCTCTACGGGATCGCGGTGATGGACGGGATCCTCGCCGCGGCGGTCTCGCGGTTCGGGCTCGTCGCCGCCGCGACCCTGCTCGCCTTCCTCGTCAACTACGGCATGAACGCGCTCACCACGCTTCTGTTCCTGCCCTTCGGGCGGGCGATCGCGCTCGCGACCGGGCTGATGTCGGGAAACCGCAACATGGCGCTCTACCTCGCCGTGATGCCGCGCGACAGCGACCCAGCACTCCTGATGTTCTTCGCGCTCTGCCAGTTCCCGCTGTTTCTGAGCCCGTTCCTGCTCAGGCCGATCTACCGCCGGCTGGTCAGGCCGCAGCCGTCGTGACGGCCTCCGACGCCTTCGGCCGGACGCCGAGGATATGGGCGATCGCGTAGGTCAGGTCGGGGCGATTGAGGGTGTAGAAGTGGAACTCGTCGATCCCAGCCGCCTGGAGCAGGCGAACCAGCTCGGCCGCGGCGACGGCGGCGACCATGCGCCGCGTCTCCGGGTCATCGTCGAGGCCTTCGAACAGGTGGGCGAGCCAGGCCGGGACGGTCGCGCCGCACATCGCGCTGAACTTCAGCACCTGGGCGAAATTGGTCACCGGCAGGATGCCGGGAACGATCGGGACGGTGATGCCGGCGGCGACACAGCGGTCGAGGAAGCGGAGATAGACATCCGCCTCGAAGAAGTACTGGGTGATCGCCCTGGTCGCGCCGGCGTCGATCTTCCGCTTGAGGTTGTCGAGGTCGGCCTCCGGCGAAAGCGCGGCCGGATGACCCTCCGGATAGGCGGCGACCGAGATCTCGAACGGCGCGATGGCGCGAAGCCCGGCCACGAGATCGGCGGCGTAGGCGTAGCCTTCGGGGTGGGGCTCGTAGCGCGCCGTGCCGGCGGGCGGGTCGCCCCGGAGGGCGACGATGTGGCGCACGCCCGCGTCCCAATATGCTCGGGCCACCTGATCGACCTCGGCGCGCGAGGCCCCGACACAGGTCAGGTGCGCGGCCGGGGTGAGCGAGGTCTCGCGGGCGATCCGCGCCACCGTGGCGTGCGTGCGCTCCCGGGTCGAGCCGCCCGCGCCATAGGTGACGGACACGAAGCGCGGCCTGAGCGGCTCGAGCCGTCGGATGCAGGCCCAGAGCTGGGCCTCGAGCGCCTCGGTCTTCGGCGGGAAGAACTCGAACGAGAGTTTCGGCGGCGCAAGCCCGTCCGGCCGCGCCGGAAGGGCCGAGAAGCGCGGCCCCGCCGCCCAGCGGGCGAGCACCGACTCGGACGGGTTGGCCATGGGCGTGTGCAGCATCAGGCCCTTCCTCCAGATCTCCCGCGGCATGAATGGCGACGGAAGGCATTGCACGCAAGCCTCACCCGGCGGGCGCGTGCCGGCGGTCACACGTAAATCGCTTGCAAACCTGTCTAGGCGACAGTAGGTGCGCGACGCTACTGTGAGGCGCGTCAATCGTGGCGGCAGGGGCGCCTGCAGCACGCGACGGCGCGCGGCCATCCGCCGCGGTCGGAGCGACCCGGAGCAACAGAGTGTGGATGAGACCGTGACCAGTCGCCTGCCCCTGAGAGCCGCCGCAGCGCTCGGCGTGCTCGCCCTGCTCGCCGCATGCACCACGCCTCCCCCCGCCTCGGACCCGGAGGCGCGGGCAGAGTATTTCGAGACGAACGACCCGTGGGAGCCGACCAACCGAGTTCTCTTCTTCGTCAACGACGGGATCGACACGTTGCTCCTCCGCCCGGCGGCCGAGGCCTACCGGATCTTCGTCCCCCCACCCATCCGCGCAGGGATCGGCAACGTGATCGACAACCTGTTGCTGCCGCGCAGCGCGCTAAACAGCCTGATGCAGGGCAACACGACGCTTGCCGGCCAGAACGCGGCCCGCTTCGTGATCAACAGCACGCTCGGTGTCGGCGGCATCATCGATCTCGCCTCCGACATGGGGATCGAGGGACGGTTCGAGGATTTCGGCCAGACCCTCGCCGTCTGGGCCGGAACCACCAATGGCGGGCCCTATCTCGTTCTTCCCGTGCTCGGCCCGTCCAACCTGCGCGACACGTTCGGCCGGGCAATGGACATGGTCACCGACCCCTTCACCTACATCCTGAGCCCTGATGCGAGGCTCGTGCGCACGGGCGTGTCGGTCGTCGACACCCGCGAGCAGCTGATCGAGCCGCTCGATGCGCTGAGGGCCTCCAGCCTCGACTACTACGCCGCCACGCGCAGCGCCTACATTCAGCAGCGCGAGCGCGACATCCGCAACGAGGGGCGGGCGCAGCGGCGCTTCTTCAACTGGGAGGGGGAGATCCGGGTCGGCCCGCAGCGATGAGGCGTCGCCTGTTCTCCGCCTGCCTCGTCTCCCTGCCGTTCGCGGCCGCCGCACCGCTTGCGGCCGCGACCGACCTTCCCTCCCGCGCGGCTGGGTTCATCGAGGCGCGCGGGGCGGAGGTGATCGCTGTGATCAACGGACCGGGCACCCTGGAGGAGAAACGCGAGCGGGTGGCTGCGATCCTGCGCGAGGCGGTCGATGTCCGCGGGGTCGCCCAGTTCGTGCTCGGCCGGCACTGGCGCACCGCGACGGCGCCGCAGCGTGACGCCTATCTCGCCCTGTTCGAGGAACTGCTCGTGCGCACCCTGTCCTCACGCTTCGGCGAGCTCAACGGCGCGAGCTTCACCGTGTCGCGCGCGCAGATGGTCTCCGAGGACGAGGCGGTTGTCTCGACCGTGGTGACGCGGCCGAACACCCCGGCGGTGACGCTCGATTGGCGCGTCGCGGATATCGGGGGCAAGCCGAAGATCGTCGACCTCGTTGCCGAAGGCACGAGCCTCAGGATCACCCAACGCTCCGAATATTCCGCCGTCGTGCAGCGCAGCGGCGGCGTGGACGGGCTGCTCAACGCCATGCGCCAACAGCTCGCCCAGCTCGAGCAGCAGGCCCTGCCCCGCTGAGACCGAGGCTCGGGCCGGCAGCTCACGAAGGCAGGTCCTAAAGCGCAAGCGGGCAGCGCCCGGGCGGCGAGCCCGTAGCGTGAGCCTCGGCAGACTGTGGGGGTGGCCGCTCTGCCCTCCGACCGCCACTCAGGCCTTGACCACCTCGAGATAGGCGATCGCCTCGTTGACGCTCGAAAATGCGGTGCGGGAGGCGACCTCGCGAGGGTCGAGCGCTCCCGCTAGCCGAGACAGCATCGCCTCGTCGCGGAAATAAGGCTCGAGGCCGGCGACGACCGTCCAGAACGCCGAGTCCGGCGCGCCCGGCGCGCGGCAGGACAAGAGCAGACGTCCGCCCGGCTTAAGGCGCGCGAAGGCGGCGACCACGAGCGCCTCGGCGGCAGCGTCGGCCATCGTCTCGAGCGTCTTGCAGTAGACGACGTCGAACTGCCCGACGAGGTCGGGCCGGAGCAGGGTCGCGAGCACGTTGCCCCGGATCGGCACGACCCAGGGAAGCGGCATCGACCGGGCGATCTCCGCTGCGGCCTTGGTCTCGCCGACCAGCGCCACCCAGCGGCCTATCGCGCCCGCAGGGCCGGCGATCGAGGACTGCGCCTCGCGCATGTAGCCTGGGTCGATGGCGAGCACCTCGGCGCCGAACCGCCGCTCGGACGCCGCGTCCATGTACCGCGCGAGCAGCCGGCGGCGGTCGCGGACGGCGTCGCACAGAGCGAGCGACGAGGTCGCGGCATGGATGTTCCGGCCGACCGGCTCGGTCGCCTGGACGAGACGGTCTCCCTCGGGGTGGCGGAGCATCAGGTCGCCGATCGTCATCTCCGGCGCGGCGGTGCGCCTGCCCGCCCGGCGCATGTGGTGGATGAGCGGATCGCGGCCGAGCTCCCGCATCAAGGGATGGAGCGCGATGCCCTTGCGCAACAGCGCCCATTCCTGCGGATCGGCCGCGTCGGCGGCGGCGCCGAGGGCGGCGACAAATCGGCTCACCTCGCGATAGGCCGAAACGGGATCCTCGAGGGACCGCAGGCAGCGATCGGCGAGGCGAAAGAGCGCCTCACCGCTCGGCGCCTCCAGGAGGAACTGAACGCGATTGCGCATCGATTCCCTGCTTCTTCCCGTGATCTCTGCGCGTTGACCGTCGGCAGGATGGGTAGGCGGCGCCTCGATCGCATCACCCGAACGGGTGAGGCTGGTTGCATCACGCCCCGCGTCTGGCGATGCTTCGCTCATGCAGAATGATGCGGTCCTCGCGCTTGCCCTTGCCTTTTCGGAGGCCGGGCTCGATGGCGCGCCGCTGCGTGAGGCGCTCGGCCGTCTCGCCGCCGCGACCGGGGCGGAGGAGGCGCTGCTCTACCGGAGCGGGCCCGCGGGCGGGTGGGTGGACGTCCAGAGCATCAGGACCGGAGAGGATGTTCTCGCTGCCTATCAGCGTGAGTTCATCCCGCGCAATCCGCGCGAGCGCGTCTGGGCTGCGATGCCGGCGGGCGTGGCGGTGGACATCGACCGTCTGGTCGATCCAGACGAGGTCGCGGTGGGCCCGCTTGCCGCGTTCATGCGACGCTCGGGCTTCCCGGCGCGGCATGTGTGCGGGATACGGCTCGACCTCGGCCAAGGGGAGGTGGCGCGCCTGTCGCTTGGCCGAAACGGGTTGGGAGGCTTCGCTCCGCGCGCCCTTGAGCTGCTTTCGGCACTCGGCCCGCATCTTGTCGGCATGCTGCGCGCGCGCGCCCTGCTCGATGCATCGCCCCCCGGCCGACGCCCGCAGGCCTTCGGTATCGACGAGATCGAGGTTCTGCCTCAGCCGCTTGCGATCATCTCCGGAACGCCCCCGCTTCTCGTGGCCAACGCGGCGCTGCGTCGGCTCGCGCGTCGGCGCGATGGCCTGACTTTCGGCCATGCCCGCCTCGCGGCGTCCGATCCGCGCGCCGATGCGGCGCTCGCCCGGGCGATCGAGGCGCTCGCGCACGGCGTGGGCCCCGGCGTCCCGCCGGTGCGCAGCGTCGCCGTGCCGCGCCGGGGCCATGCCCTGCCCTATGTCGTTCAGGTGATGGCGCTGAGGGGGGCGCCGCCGCGCGCCCATGCCGTGCTGCTTGCGGTGACCGACCCCGCCGCCGGCAAGCCCGATCCGAGGCTTTTGCGCGACGTGCTCGGGCTCACCCAGGCCGAAGCCGCGCTTGCGGCGGAGCTTGCGGCCGGAGCGACGCTCGCCGCCGCAGCCCGGGCGCGCGGCATCTCGCTCGAGACAGCACGCACCCAGCTCAAATCCGTGCTCGGCAAGACCGGCTGCGCCCGCCAGCAGGATCTCGCCCGACTGCTCGCGCGCCTCGCCCCGGAGCCTGGCGGATGAGCGGGGAGGAAGCAGCGGCGGCGGGACGCCTCGCCGAGATCGCCCTTGCCTTCTACGCCGCGGCGACCGGCACCGGCAGCTTCGAGCGGGCGCTCGCGCTGAGCCGGGCGGCGCTCGGCGCCGACACGTGCTTCTACTACGTCAGCCGGCTCGACGATGCGACGCGGCTCGACCTTCATGTCGCCGGCGCCGTCTCCGCCGACCGGATCGACGACTACACACACCGCTGGGCGCCGCTCAATCTTCGCCAGCGCGCCTGGGTCGAGGTGCCGGACGGGCAAGTGATCGATTTCGACCGGGTCGTGCCTGCGTCCGAGTTCGTCCAGTCGGCAGCCTGGCGCGGCTTCATGCGCGCCCACGTGCCGATGCTGCACGCGCTCGGCCTTGCCGTGACCGTCGTGCCCGGCCTGCAGGCGCGGCTTGGGCTTGGGCGCCTGCCTGAGAACGGCCCCTTCCCCAACGAGGCGCGGGCGCGGCTTGCCGCTCTCGCACCGCATCTGCGCCGGGCGGCGCGGGCGCGGATGCGGCTCGTCGATGCCCAGGCTGCCTCACCCCTGCCGCAGGATGTCGCCGGGCTCGTGGAGCTCGCGGTCGCGCGGTATGACCGCGAGGGGAGATTCCTCGGGGCGAACGGGCCGATGCGCCGGCTCGCCGCGCGTCGGGATGGGCTCGCTCTCGGTCCGGCCGGGCTGATGCCGCAGCGGCCGGGCGATGCCGCAGCGCTTGCGGATGCGATCCGCGGCGCCGAGAGCGGCGTGCGTCTGCCGCTTGCGCGCGCGAGCGGGCCGGTGCCCTACCTCGCCGACGTGATCCCGATCCTGCCGCCCAAGCGTGAGGTGCTCGTGGTGGTGAGCGACCCTGCCGCTCCGGTGGCCGTGACCGAAGCAAGCCTCGCCGAGCTTTTCGGCCTGACGGAGGGGCAGGCGGCTCTCGCCCGCGCCATCGCCGAGGGTGTTCCGCTCAATGTGCACGCGGCCTGCGCCGGGATCCCGCTCGAGACCGCACGGTCTCGGCTCAAGGCCGTGCTCGCACGCACAGGCTGCCGTCGCCAGGCAGAGCTCGCCGCCCTGCTCGCCCGGCTCCCCGGCCTCCGGCCACTCACACCCTGACGAGCGGCTTGTACCTGATCCGGTGCGGGTCGGTCGCGTGCTCGCCGAGGCGTCGGCGCTTGTCCTCCTCGTAGGCCTGGAAATTGCCCTCGAACCACTCGACGTGGCTGTCGCCCTCGAAGGCGAGGATGTGGGTGCAGAGACGGTCGAGGAACCAGCGGTCGTGGCTGATCACCACCACGCAGCCGGCGAAATCGGCCAGGGCATCCTCGAGCGCGCGCAGCGTATCGACGTCGAGGTCGTTGGTCGGCTCGTCGAGCAGCAGAACGTTCGCCCCCGATTTCAGCATCTTGGCGAGGTGCACCCGGTTGCGCTCGCCGCCCGAGAGGATGCCCACCTTCTTCTGCTGGTCAGGGCCCTTGAAGTTGAACGCACCGACATAGGCGCGCGAGGGCACGGCGCGCTTGCCGAGCTGGATCACGTCCTGCCCGCCCGAGATCTCCTCCCAGACGGTCTTGTTCGGGTCGAGGCTGTCCCGGCTCTGGTCGACATAGCCGAGCTTCACCGTCTCGCCGATCCGCAAGGTTCCGGCATCGGGCGTCTCCTGGCCGGTGATCATGCGGAACAGGGTCGTCTTCCCTGCGCCGTTCGGCCCGATCACACCGACGATGCCGCCGGGCGGAAGCTTGAAGCTCAGATCCTCGATCAGGAGTCGGTCGCCATAGCCCTTGGTCAGACCCTCCGCCTCGATCACCGTGTCGCCGAGGCGAGGGCCCGGCGGGATGACGATCTCGGCCACCCCTTGGGCCTGCTGCTCGCTCTTGGCGAGCAGCTCCTCATAGCGCTGGATCCGCGCCTTGTTCTTGGCCTGCCGCGCCTTGGGGCTTGCCGCGATCCACTCCCGCTCGGCCGCGAGCGCCCGCATCCGGGCGGTCTCCTCCTTCTCCTCCTGGGCGAGGCGCTTCAGCTTCTGCTCGAGCCAGGAGGAATAGTTGCCTTCGAAGGGGATGCCCCGGCCGCGCTCGATCTCGAGGATCCAGCCGGTGACGTTGTCGAGGAAGTAGCGGTCATGGGTGACGACCATGACCGTGCCCGGATACTCGCGCAGCGTCCGCTCGAGCCAGGCCACGCTCTCGGCATCGAGATGGTTGGTCGGCTCGTCGAGCAGGAGAAGGTCAGGCTTCTCGAGCAGCAGCCTGCAGAGAGCCACGCGCCGCTTCTCGCCGCCCGAGAGGTTGGTCACCGGACTGTCGGGAGGAGGGCAGCGCAGCGCATCGAGAGCGATCTCGATCTGGCGGTCGAGCTCCCAGCCGTTCGCCGCGTCGATCTTCTCCTGCAGCTCCGCCTGCTCGGCGAGCAGGGCGGTCATTTCGTCTTCTGAGAGCTCCTCGGCGAAGCGGGCGGAGATGGCGTTGAACCGATCGAGCCAGCCGACGACCTCGCCGAGCGCCTCGCGCACGTTCTCGGCGACCGTCTTCGTCGGGTCGAGTTCCGGCTCCTGCGGCAGGTAGCCGACGCGAACCCCCTCCGCGGCCCAGGCCTCGCCGCCGAAATCGGTGTCGAGACCGGCCATGATCCTGAGCAGGGTCGACTTGCCGGCGCCGTTGACGCCGAGCACGCCGATCTTCGCTCCGGGCAGGAAGGAGAGGGTGATGCCCTTGAACACCTCGCGCCCGCCCGGGTAGGCCTTGGTGAGGTTCTTCATCACGTAGACGTACTGGTAGGCGGGCATGGTCTCTGCCTTCCGGCTTGGATGCGGCGGGGAGCGCCGGTTCTACCGATGCCCCCGGGCGGCCGCAACCGCGACGCGACGACGCCGCCGCACCGCCGGCGCCACGGCATGAGCGGTGCTGCCGCCCCGGCTCGCGCGCGAGAGCGGCCAAGGCCGTTGGACCGCGGAAGCCCTGGTGGGCCGGGCAGGACTCGAACCTGCAACCAGGCCGTTATGAGCGGCCAGCTCTGACCATTGAGCTACCGGCCCACCCCCCGGCCGAGTGATGCGGGCAGGCGGAGCCGAGCGCAAGCCCCGCCTGCAGAGACCGCCGCCGGTGAACGGCGCCGCAGCCCCTCCGCACGACGGGCCGGCGGACGGGAGGGCGGAGCGCGGGGGGCCCCCACGCCCGAACCCGTGGCGCGCGCGAGCCGGTGCCGCTAGAAGCCGTGCACCCTGAGGCCTAGCCCCTCTGTCTCGACCGCGAGGAGACGCACGTGGACATCAGCCGGATCGCGATCGGCCGCAACCCGCCCCACGACATCAACGTGATCGTCGAGATCCCCCAGGGCGGCGTTCCGGTGAAGTACGAGCTCGACAAGGCCTCGGGCGCGCTCACGGTCGACCGGTTCCTGCACACGGCGATGTACTACCCAGGCAATTACGGGTTCATCCCGCACACCCTCGCCGAGGACGGGGACCCGATGGACGTGATGATCGTGACCCAGGCGGCGCTCGTTCCGGGCTGCATCGTGCGCTGCCGGCCCGTCGGCGTGCTGCAGATGCGCGACGAGGCGGGGCCTGACGAGAAGATCCTCGCCGTGCCGGTAGACAAGCTGCACCCGTTCTACACCGGGATCCGCAGCTACACCGACCTGCCCGCGATCCTGATCGACCAGATCGCGCATTTCTTCAAGCACTACAAGGATCTCGAGAAGGGCAAGGAGGTCAGCTTGGGCGAGTGGGCGGGCCCCGAGGTCGCCGAGCGGCTCATCCTCGAGAGCATCCGGCGCGAGGCGGAGGCGAAGGAGGCCCGGAGCCGCGAGGACTAGCCCCTCACCCGAGCAGGGCGTTCCACAGGGCGAAGGAGGGGGCGGCGGCGACCGTGCTCCAGAGGCAGAGCGCGGCGGCCGTGCGCGAATCCTGCCCCCCGGCGGCGGCGACGAGGAAGAAGCCGAGCGAGACCGGGCAGGCCGCCATCATCGCCCCCGCCACCACCGCCCCGCGCGGCAGATCAAGCAGCATCGCCGCCCCGACATAGGCCGCCGGCTGCAGGACGAGCTTCGCCGGCACGGCGGCAGCGACACCGGCAAGCGGGCGGAACGACAGCCCTGCGCCACCGGCGGCGAGCGCCGCGCCGAGACTGACGAGAGCGCCCGGAACCGCGCCGCCCGAGAGCATCGCGGCAAGCCGCGCCGCCGGCTCAGGCAGCGCGAGCCCAAAGCCCCGCAGCCCAAGGCCCGCGAGCATCGCCCAGGCGATCGGCGCGCGGACGAGAGCGCCGAGCCCCGCGCCGAGCCCGCCGCGCGCCATCAACACCATGCCGAGATTGAGCGTGCCGAGAACGTCGAGCACGAGCAGAGCGATCGCGGCGCCGACCGCCGCCGGGTCGGCCCCGAGCGGGGAGACGGCGATCGCGGGCAGGCCGATATAGCCGAGATTGGCGCTGATCGCGGCCATGAAGGCCATGCGCCGCAGGCCGCGGCGCGCGCCCATGGCCGAGGCCCCGCCCGCGACGGCGGAGGCGAGCACATAGGCGAGCGGAGCGAGCAGGGCCGCAGGCGGCGGCCGTTCCGCCTCGACGACGAACCGGAACACGAAGGCCGGCAGGGCCGCATAGAGAACGAAGGCGCGCAAGCCAGCCTGCGCCTGGGGTGCCGCGAGCGGCCCGCGCCCGAGCAGCCAGCCGAGCAGGATCAGGGCGAAGAACGGGAGAAGGATGGGGAGCGGGATCACGTGCCGGTCGCGGTCGCATCCTCCGTGCCTAATGCCGCCGCGAACGACCGCGACGACAGGTTCGATGCCGCCGAGCCCTCGCTTACGGTTCCCGCCTCTCGCGCTCCAGAACCTCTGCTCGCAACGCTCCGCGGCCGCGAGGCTCTGCCTCGGCGCAGCGAGCGGGCCTGACCCCGACACCGGCGGGGCTCAGAGCCCCGCCTGCTCGAGCCGGCAGATCGCGCGCGCAAGCGCCTGGGCGCGCGGCACCAAGCTCTCGACCTCGAGATATTCCTCCGGCGTGTGCGCCTTGCCCCCGACCGGCCCGACACCGCACAGCGTGGGCGCTCCCACCGCGGCCGTGAACCCGCTGTCGGCGCAGCCGCCCGAGAACTCGCCCTTGAGCTCGGGGTTTCCGGAGGCGTCACGGTAGAGGGCGAACAGGGCCTCGGAGGCTGCGCCCTGCGTGACGGGCAGGAACTCGCCGTTGATCCGCCAGGAGGACTTCGTGCCCGGAACGTTCGCCGTGCGCACGATCGCCTCGATTCGGGCGAGGATCTCCTCGCGCTGCGCCGGCTCGACATAGCGGAAATCGATGTCGAACTCGGCCCACGGCGCGACGGTGTTGACGCTCTGCCCGCCGCGCACGACGCCCACGTTCAGCGTGATCCCTCGCGCGAGGTCGGTCAGCGCATGCACCGCCTGAACCTTGCGCGCGAGCTCCTCGATCGCGCTGATGCCGGCTTCGAAATTGCCGCCCGAATGCGCCGCCCTGCCCTCGATCGAAACGGTCGAGAACACGCCCCCCTTGCGGCCGGTGACGACGTTGCCGGAGGGCCGCCCCGGCTCGCTGTTGAACACCGCCCGCGCCATCCTCCCTTCCGCCTCGATCAGCGGTCTGCCCTCGGGCGAGGCGATCTCCTCGTCGGCCGTGAACAGGCCGACGATCGGGGCGGGGTGGCCGCCGAACTTCCGGAAGGCGGCGATCACGAAACAGTTCATCACGAGGCCCGCCTTCATGTCCGCGACCCCGGGTCCGTAGGCGAGCCCGTTCTCGACACGGAACGGGCGGCGCGCGGCCTCGCCGCGTGGGAACACCGTGTCGCGATGGCCCAAGAGGACGATGTTGCGCCGCGCGTTCGCCCCGGCCGACGCCGCCCCGGGAGCATCGAGCACGGCGCGCAGCACATCGCCCTGCTGCGCGCCGGGCGTCACCTCAACGGGGATGCCATGCTCGGCGAAGAAGGCCTTGATCTGCTCGCCAACCGAATCGACCCCCGCCTTGTCGGCGCTGCCGCTGTCGGTGTTCACCATCCGCTCGAGCATCGCGAGCATCGCCTGCCTCTGGGTGGCGAGCCAGGCGGTGATGGCGGCTTCCGTCGGCGCTGCGGTCATGCGGGGCTCCCGGTCTGTCCCGCCGCAGGGTTGGCGGCACGGGCGCCCTGGTCAAGCCCCGGGGCGGAAGGGCGAACGGCGGTCAGGCGCACGCCGCGCCTCGGGAGCGCGCGCCAGACCCCGCCGTTTCGTCCATACTTGTCCGCCGCCCGAGGACCGGCGAGGACCATGAGCACCGGACTGATCGCGCTTCTCGACGACGTCGCCGCCATCGCCAAGGTCGCGGCCGCCTCGCTCGACGACGTGGCCGCCGCGGCCTCGAAGGCGGGCGCCAAGGCCGCCGGCGTGGTGATCGACGACGCCGCGGTCACGCCGCGCTACGTGGTCGGCCTCGCGGCCGCACGCGAACTGCCGATCATCCGCCGCATCGCGCTCGGCTCGCTCCGGAACAAGATCGTCATCCTCCTGCCCGCCGCACTTGCGCTCTCGGCGCTCGCACCGTGGGCGATCACACCGCTGCTCATGCTCGGGGCGGCGCCTGGCTCTGCTACGAGGGCGCGGAGAAGGTGTCCGGCGCGCTGTTCCGCCACGCGACGGAGTCGCACGCGGAGGTGGCCGGCCCCGCAGGCGGCGACCCGCAGTCGGTTGAGGACGCGAAGGTGCGCGCCGCCATCTCCACCGATCTCATCCTGTCGGCCGAGATCATGGCGATCGCGCTCGCGACCCTCCCCGATATCGCGCTGCCCATACAGGCGGCCATCCTCTCGGCCGTTGCCTTCGGCATCACTGTGGCGGTGTATGGCACGGTCGCGCTGATCGTGAAGGCAGATGATGATGCCGGCGTAGCGCTGGCCGCGAGCGGCAACCGCTTCGTCGCGGCTCTCGGGCGCGGGCTCGTGCGCGGCATGCCGCCCCTGCTTGCGGGCTTGAGCATCCTCGGCACGGCGGCGATGGTCTGGGTGGGCGGCGGGATCATCGTGCATGGGCTCGAGGCGTTCGGGCTGGGCGCGCTCGGCCATGCGATCGATCGCGCGGGCCATGCGGTCGGGGCGCTTGTTCCGGCTGCGGACGGTGCAATCTCCTGGGCTGTCGCGGCCGCAGGCGCAGGGGACGGGGCCTCGCCGTGGGGTTCGCGCTGGTCCCGCTCGTCGAGCGGATCGCCCGCCCGCTCGCTCGGCGGCTTCGCGCGCGCACACGCTGAAGGAGGAACGGCATGCCGGCCAATGCGCCCACCATCGCCGTGCTGCCGGGCGACGGCATCGGCGCGGAGGTGATCGCGGCGACGCTGCCGGTGCTCGACCGTCTCGCGCCACGGCATCGGGCTCCGCTTCGAGCACCTGCGCGCCGGGGCGTTCTGCTATCGCGACACCGGAACGGCGATGAGCGAGGAGACGTTCCGTCGCGCCGCTGCGGCGGATGCGATCCTGCTCGGCGCAATGGGCTGGCCGGGAATACGTGCCGAGGACGGAACGGAGCTCGCGCCCCAGCTCGAGCTTCGCGCCCGGCTCGACCTCTACGCCGGCGTCCGCCCCGTGCGCGCGATCCCGGGCGTGCCGGTGGCGCTCGCCGCCCCCCCGCGCGCGGGGGATCGACCTCGTGATCGTCCGCGAGAGCACCGAGGGGCTGTTCCATTCGCGCGGCTGCGGCAGGGTCACCGACATGGCCGAAGAGACGCTGCGGATCACCCGCGCGAGCACCGAGCGTCTGGCACGCTTCTCCTTCCGGCTCGCCGAGCACTGCGCGCGGGTGCGCGGCCGACGCGGCGAGGTCAGGCTCGTTGACAAGGCGAACGTGTTCCGCGCCTTCGCCTTCATGCGACGAGTGTTCGACGAGCAGGCGCGCGCGCACCCTGACGTCGCCTACGCGACCCACTACGTCGATGCGATGGCGCTCGAGCTCGTCCGGCGCCCCTGGGACTTCGACGTGCTGCCGACCGAGACCATGTTCGGCGACATCCTCTCCGACCTTGCCGCCGGTCTCGTCGGAGGCATGGGCTTCGCGCCGTCGGCCGATATCGGCGACAGCCATGCCGTGTTCCAGCCGGCGCATGGCTCCGCTCCCGACATCGCCGGGCGCGGCCCTTGCCAACCCGACCGCCACCTTGCTTTCGGCGGTGATGATGCTCAAGTGGCTCGGCGCGCGCGGCGCCGGAGCGCGCTTCGCCGATGCGGCGGCGGAGCTGGCCGAGGCAGTGGATCGCGCCTTCGCCGACGGCCGCTCCACGCCCGACATCGGCGGAAGCGCCGGCACGGTCGCCGCGGCCGCGGCGGTGGCGGAGCGGCTCAGGCCGGCAGCTTCCGGCTGAACACGCTCCCCCAGCGCTCGGCGAGCGGCGCGGTGTCGTGCCCGAGCGTCCTCAGCACCCACCAAAGCGGCACCGTGGTCGTATCAAGCACGGGGATGCCGTGGCGACGCTCGGCCTCCGCCGCGAGAAGCCCGCCTGCGAAATTGGTGGAGACGGAGAGGATCGCCTCCGGCCGCGACGCCGCCACCGCGTCGAGCTGGGCGGCGATCTCGGCAAGCGGAACGGAGGCGTAGGAGAGATTGTCGGCAAGCCCCGCGTGGGTTTCGGCCACCGTCTCGCAGCCCCAGCGGGCGAACTCGGCGACAAGCCGCTGCTGGTAGGCGGACGTGAACGGTGTCGCGAGGCCGATCCGCCGCGCGCCGAGGCCGCGCAGCGCCACCGCGAGCGCGAGCATCGAGGTGGTGGCCGGGATGCCGGTCTCGGCGGTGATGGCGTCGGCGAGGGCGCGGTCATGCTGAAGCCCGATGGCCCCGCCCTTCGAGCCGTTCCAGAAGATCACGTCGGGCTTCGCGTCGGCGAGCAGGCGCGCGGCGGCGAGCATCCCGTCCATGTCGTAGCTGTCCGGGAACGGATCGACCGCGCCACGAACCGCGATCCGCGCATAGTGCGCTGACACGCCCGGCACGGCCGAAAGCAGTGCGGTCGTCACCCGCTCGACCACCACATTGCCCGAAGGCGTGATCACCCCGAGCCGGTGCGTGTAGCCCATCGCATCCACCATCGTCACTTCCCCTTCTTCAGAACCCGGCCGCCCGCGGCAGCCACAGCACAAGCCCGGGCACCAGCATGCAGGCGCCAAGAAGCCCGTACATAAACGCAACGAACGGCCAGACATGGCGCGCGATCTCGCCCACCGGCATGCGCGCAAGCCCGCAGACGACGAACAGCACCACGCCGACAGGCGGCGTCAGCATGCCGATCACGAGGTTAAACACGAACAGGAACCCGAAATGCAGCGGATCCACACCGTAGTCGACCGCGATCGGGTGCAGGAGCGGCACGAGCATGATGTAGGCGGCATTGCTCTCGAGGAAGCAGCCGACGACCACAAGCACCACCGCGACGAGCGCCATGAAGGTGAGCGGGTCGGTGGTGATCCCCTTCAGCCAGGCGGCGAGCTTCTGCGGAAAGAGGTCGATCGTCAGCATGTAGGTGACGGCGGAGGCGAAGGCGATCATGGCGCCGACCACGGCGGTGGTGACCACCGTCGCGCCGATCGCTTCCGGAAGATCGGCCAGCCTCAGCCGGCGGGTGACGAGGAACCCGACCGCGAGCGCATAGACCACCGCGACGGCAGAGCCCTCGGTCGCGGTGAAGGCGCCGCCGACGATGCCGCCGATCACCACCACCGGCATCATCAGCACGATGAAGGAGCGCCTGAGCTCGGAGAGCACGCGACGCGCGCTGAACGCCTCGCCGGTGAGCGGCAGGCCCCGGGCGTGGGCGATCACCGAGCACATCGTGAGCATGCCGAGGACGAGCAACAGGCCCGGGATGACACCCGAAAGGAACAGCCCGCCCACCGAGACCGTGGAGCCCGCCATGTAGGCATAGACGATCATCGCCCCAGAGGGCGGAATGATCGGGCCGAGATTGGCCGAAGCCGCGATCACCGCGGCGGAGAAGCCCCTGCCGTAGTGACGCTCGAGCGGGCGGAGCATGGTCGAGCCGAGGGCGGAGGCATCGGCCACCGCAGCGCCCGAGACGGTGGAGAGACCCATGCCCGCGAGCACCGTCACATGGCCGAGCCCGCCGCGCACGCGGCCGATCGCGGCGTTGGCGAGGTCGATCAGCCGCTCCATGATGCCGGCCTTCAGCATCAGCTCGCCTGCAAGCACGAAGAACGGGATCGACATCAGCGGGAAGGCGTTCACCGCGTTCATCATCCGCGTCGGCAGCATGTTCAGCGGGAAGCCGCTCTCGAGCACGCCAGCGACCGCACCGAGGCCGAGCGCGAACGCAAGCGGCATGCCGAGCAGGGCGGCGCCGAGGAACACGAGCATCACGGAGAGGCTCATGCGCGCCCCCGCTCCCCGGCGACCGCCGCGGCGAGGTTGAGCGCCGAGACCGCCATGCCGACCACCACCGGGACGAGGAACCAGCCCGAGGAAAGCTCGACCGAGATCATCCGCTCGTCCCACTGCTCGGCGGCGATCAGGCCGGCCTGCCAGGCGACGATCGCGGCAAGCGCCGCAGCGCCTGCGAGCACGAGGCGTCGAACCGCCCGCGCGACGGCGGCAGGCAGCATGGCGGCCGCGAGCTCGATGGCGATATGGGCACGCGCGCGCACCGCCACCGCGATGCCGAGGAACACGGTGGTGACGAAGGCGAGCCGCGCGATCTCGTCCGCCCAGCCGATCGAGGCGTTGAGGCCGTAGCGCGCCACAACTTGCGCGAACACCACGGCCACCATCACCGCGACGACGAGGACGAGGACGGCGCGGATGCCCCGGTCGATCAGGGAGAGCAGCCGGTCCACGGCACCGGTCAGGCGCCTGCGCGGGCGACCTCGGCCTGGACGCGATCGACCAGATCGGCGCCGATCCGCGCCTTGATCCCGTCCACCACGCCGGCGGTGAGGGCGCGCATCCGCGCAAGCTCCGAAGGCGGAAGCGGGTCATACTGCATGCCACGGGCCTGCAGGGCGGCGAGCGCCTCGCCGTCGCTGCGCGCCGCGAGCTCGCGCTGCGCCTTGATCGCGCTGCCCATCGCGGTGCGGATGATCCCCTGCTGCTCGGCCGACAGCGCGCCGAAGCCGCGGCGATTGGCGACGACCGAGATGAAGTCGAAGACGTGGCCGGTGTTGGTCAGGTGCCGCTGCACCTCGAAATAGCGGCTCGCGAGGATGATGGCGTAGGGGTTCTCCTGGCCATCGACCACGCGCTGCTGCAGCGCCGAGTAGAGCTCGCGGATGTCCATCGCCACCGGGTTGGCGCCGAGCGCGCGGAAGGTGGCGAGATGGGTCTCGTTCGGCTGAAGCCTGATCTTGAGCCCGCGCAGATCATCGACGCTGCGGATCGGCTTGGCGGCCGTGGTCACATGGCGGAAGCCGAGCTCCATGAAGCCGAGCGAGATGAACCCCCTGTCGGCCATGCGCTGATCGAGCAGCTCGCCGACCGGGCCGTCCACGACCTTGAAGGCGGCCTCCCGGGAAGGGAACTGGAACGGCAGGCTGATCGCCTCAAGCTCCGGAACGGTCCGGGAAAGGAACGCCATGCCCACCCAGGTCATCAAAAGCGTGCCGGCGCGCACCTGGCTCACGTTCTCCTGCGCGCCGCCGAGCTGCATCGCGGGGAAGGTGTCCACCTCCATGCGCCCGCCGGAGAGCCGCGCCACCTCGGCCTTGAAGCCCTCGATGGCGATCGAGGAGGAGTGCTCGGTCGCGAAGTTGCCGGCGATCCTGATCCGTGTGGCCGGCTGGCCGAACACCGCCGGGGCGGCGAGAGCGGCCGGGGCGGCGGCGAGGGCGCTGCGGCGACGGAGGGTCATGGCGTGTCGGCTCCGATCAGGGATCAGGATCGCTCCGGCCGGGCGGCCGGAGCGCGTGGCGTGTGGATGCAGCCGCCGTGCCACGCGAGGGGGCGGCCTTCGGCGTGCGGCGTGAGGGGGCGATGCCGCATGCGGCGGCACCTGCCGCCTGTGTGTTCGGCATCGGCCAAGGTGATCGGGCCGCACGGGGGGCGTGCACCCGGCCGCGTTCATGCTACCGTCTGCTGGGGGACGCAGCCCCCAACGGCGCCAGAACCAGCAAACGATGCGAGGAAACCGATGCACGAGACCTCTCCTGTGAGCCTCTCCCGTCGCGCCGCGCTCGGCGCGCTCGGCGCCGCCGCGGCGCTGCCACTTTTCGGCCGCGCGGAGGCAGCGGCGCCGATCACCGGCATCCGCGCGCCCGACTGGTATCGCTTGCGGATCGGCGAGTTCGAGGCCACCGTCGTTCAGGACGGGCCGCTCGCGCTCGGCGAGCCCGCGGGCGGCTTCCCGCAGCACCCGCGCGACGACCTGACGTCCCTCCTGCGGTCGAACTTCCTGCCGACCAATGCGCTGACGCTCGACCAGAACTGCCTGTTCCTCAACACCGGTCGGCAGCTCATCCTGTTCGACAGCGGCGTCGGCGTCACCCGGCCGTTCGGCCTCGGCACCGGGCTCCTGCTCGCCAACATGCGGGCGGCCGGCCTGCAGCCCGAGCAGGTCGATGCGGTCGTGATCAGCCACGCGCACATCGACCATTGCTGGGGCATCATTGGCGCCGACGGCAAGCCGAACTTCCCGAACGCGCGGATCTTCATCTCGAAGGCCGATTTCGACTTCTGGACGGCGGAGGACCGACAGAACGCTCAAGGCTGGGTGGGCGATTTCGTCAAGGGAGCGCGGCGCAACCTCCTGCCGGTGCGTGACCGGATCACCTTCGTCGAGGACGGCAAGGAGGTCGTCCCGGGCGTGATCGCGGTCTCCGCGCCGGGGCACACGGTGGGCCACACCGTCTATGCCATCCAGTCGGGCAATTCGCGGGCGATGTTCATCGGCGACCTCGCGCACCACCAGGTGATCATGCTGCGCCGGCCGCAGATCGAGTTCGCCTTCGACACCGACCCGCGGCTCTCCGCCCAGTCTCGGCTTCGGGTCTTGCGGATGCTCGCGCAGGAGCGGATGGGCATCGTCGCCTACCACTTCCCCTTCCCGGGTGTCGGCCATGTTGCCGCCGAGGGCGAGGGCTTCGGGTGGTATCCGGCCCCCTGGGGCACCGACCTCTGAGCATCGACGCCTCCTGCGCCGCCGAGCTCACGCTCCGCGGCGCAGGAGCAGACGACCGTTCCGTCCGCGAGAGGGTTCGGCAGCGTCGGCTCCTCGCAGTGCGGGCAGAGAACCACCTCGCGACTCATCCCCTGCCCTCCTCCTCGCGGCCACGATCGGGAAGCGGCCTGAGCGCGGCGATGGCCTCCGCCAGCGCCTCGTTTTGTGCACCGCGGGCGAGGCGGGCGGCCGCGTCGCGCGCCGCCTCGAAGCCGGCGACATAGCCGGCATAGGTCGCGCGGTCGAGGCTCTTCGCCAGCGCCCGCGCCGCGGCCCGGGCCGAATCGCCTGCCGCGCTCATCCCGCCTTCGCCGGGCTCTGCGCCTTCAAGGCCAGGATCGCGCGGTCCAGCACCTCGGCGAGCGTCCGCACCAGCGCGATCGCCTCCTGGCCGCGGCCCTCGCGGGCGGCGGCCTCGATCTCGCCGGCACGCTCGGCGAGCTCGCGCAGGCCGTAGTTCGCAGCCCCGCCGCGCAGCGCATGCGCCTCGCGCTGCAGCATCACAAGATCGGCTGACGCCGCCGCGCTCTCGAGCGAGCGGGCGCGGCTCTTCACTTCGTCGATGCAGGCGCCGATCAGCATCGCGAGCGTGTCAGGGGAGAGGCCGCGGCGAAGCCGGGCGAAATGGTCCTCGTCGATGCCGCCTGGCATGGCGGAAGGCGGCGGCTCGGCCGGGCCGTGCGGCAACTGCCGCGCCAGCGCCTCGTTCAGCATCCGTGCCGTCAACGGCTTCGCGAGCACGCCGTTCATGCCGGAGGCGAGGAAACGCTCGCGGTCGCCCGGAAGAACGTTTGCCGTCAGCGCGATGATCGGCACCCGGCCCGCCGGCCCCGGCAGGGAGCGGATCTCGCGCGTCGCGGCGAGCCCGTCCATCTCCGGCATGAACATGTCCATGAAGACGACGTCGTAGGGGCGGGCGCGCACCGCCTCGACCGCCTCGATGCCGTTGCCGACCACGTCGACGTGGTGGCCGGCCTTGCGCAGGAGCGTTGCCGCGACGAGCTGGTTGGCGGGGCTGTCCTCCGCGAGCAGCACCCGGGCGCGGCGGACGGGAACGAGCGAGAGGGGCTCGGCCTGCGGCTCGGGCGCCCCCTCGGCCTCCGGCAGCTCGAGGATGAACCAGAAGACGCTGCCCCCTCCCGGACGCGCGTCGATGCCGATCGTGCCGCCGAGCAGTTCGACGAGGCGGCGGCAGATCGCAAGGCCGAGCCCGGTTCCGCCGGTGCGCCGGGCATCCGGTCCCTCGAGCTGCGAGAACGGCTGGAACAGGAGCGCGCGCTGCTCCGGCGGGATGCCAGGGCCGCGGTCGGCGACGGCGAAGCGAAGGAGGTGCGTGCGCGACCCGTCCCTCCGCCCGCCAGCGACGGTGACGGAGACAGCGATCTGGCCTCTCTGGCTGAACTTCACCGCGTTCGAGATCAGGTTGAGGAGGATCTGCCGGATCCGGCCCGAATCGCCGCGCAGAGCGGCCGGCACGCCCGCGCCGATCTCGACCGCGATGTCGAGGTCGCGCTCGCGCGCCTGCGGCCGGAACAGCTCGACCGCGCCGGCAACGAGCGGCGCGAGCGCGAAATCCGACGGCTCGAGCACGAGCTTGCCCGCCTCGATCTTCGAGAGGTCGAGGATGTCGTTGATGATGGCGAGCAGGTGCTCGGCGCTCTCCCGCGCCGTCTCGACATAGCGCCGCTGTTCCGGGTCGAGCGGCGTGTCGACGAGCAGGCCCAGAGTGCCGATCACCGCGTTCATCGGCGTGCGGATCTCGTGGCTGACGACCGCGACGAAGCTGGACTTCGCAGCCGAGGCGGCCTCGGCGATCTCGCGGGCGCGGCGCATCTCCTCCTCGGCGCGGCGCCTCGGCGTGATGTCGGTATAGACGGTCACGAAGCCGCCGCCCGGCAGGCCGGTGCGCTTCGCTTCGATCACCCGCCCGTCCGGCCGGGTCCGCTCGTAGATGCCGAACGAGCCGGCGCGGACCATGTCGAGGCGCCGGCGCACCTCGGCCTCGATGTCGCCCGAGCCGAACTCGCCCTCAGCCGCCTGGGCACGGATGATGCTCTCGTAGCTCGCCCCCTCGAACAGAACCGAGGGCGGCAGGTTGAGGAGGTCCTCGAGCCGGTCGTTCCAGGTCACGAGGCGGTAACTCGCGTCGAAGACCGTCACGCCATCGGAAAGGTTGGCGAGCGTCGTCTCGAGCAGGGCCGACTTCTCGTCCGCAAGCCGCTTGGCGCGCGCCATCTCGCGGTTCGCCTCCTCGAGCACGACGCGCTCGCGCGCGAGCTCCGCCTCGCGCCGGGCGCGGCGGCCGACCTCGAGCAACAGCGCGCCGACGAGCGCGGCGAGGGCGAGCGTGATGCCGCCCGCGGCGAGCAGCGTGGCAAGCCAGCGCCGGGTGATGCCCGCACTGATCACCCGCTCCGGGATCGCCACGACCGCGATCAGCGGCACCTCGGGAACGTGGCGGAAGGAGACGTGCAGCATTGCCTCCGCCTCCGCTGGTGCGGCCACGGCGAGCGTGCCGCGGGGGGCGGCGCGCATGCCGAGGAACAGCGGCGAGGCGCCGATGTCCTGGCCCACCTCGCCGAGCAGCGGGCCGGAGGAGGCGCGCACCACACCGTCGGTGCCGACGAGGGCGAGCTCGAGTCCGGTCTCGCGCTCGGCGTCGATCACCGGTCGCAGCAGATCGACCGGGTCGAGCTCCGCGGCGATCACCCCGGCGAAGGCGCCGTCGGGCCGCGTCAGCCGGGCGGGAACGGCGATCGAGATCCGGCCGTTCAGCAGGCTGGCGAAGGGCCGGCTGACATAGGGCCGCTGTCCCTCGCCGGACGCGAGCGCGAGGAAGAAGTCGCGGTCGCCGGAGACGACGAGCCCACGCGGGGCGAGCGGGGCTGCACCGGCGACGACGCCGTCGGCCCCGACGAGCAGGACCTGCGCCACCGCCTCATCGATCTGGCGGAGCCGCTCGAACAGCGCAACGGCGGAGACGGCGGGGGGTTCGCCGGGTGCCTCGCGCAGAAGCTGGTCGCGCGCGGCCGCGAGCTGGGCGTGCACCATACCGAACACCCGACGCGCATGGGCATCGAGCGTGGCGGCGGTGGTGGCGGCAAGCCGGGCCGCCTCCTCGCGCTGCGCCTCGCTCGCGGCGGCGAGCTGGCCGATCACGCCGACCCACAGCACGGCGATCGCGAGCGCGCCTGCGGCGACAAGCCCAAGCGACGTCGGCCAGCGGCGCAGGAGCCGGGCGAGCGCCCGCGCCGAGGCCGGACGCGCCGCCTCCTCACCGGAGGGCGGCGTCGCCGCCGGCGCCGCCGCGGCCGCTCCTGTCTGACCCTGACCGGTCATCGGTCGCGCGTCATGCCTCGCTGCCTCAGCGCCTGCCACTCTGCCGGGCAGGCCGGCGTGGCGCAACAACCGGGGCAGGTGTGCGGGCCTGTGCCTTGCCCGGGGCGTGCCGCCTACCTATGGTGCCGCCGCGCCGGAGCCGGCGCCTCGAGCCAATGCGCGTTCCGGAGACGAGAGGCGATGTCGAAGATCAAGGTGAAGAACCCCGTCGTCGAGATGGACGGGGACGAGATGACGCGCATCATCTGGGGGTTCATCAAGCAGAAGTTGATCCTTCCCTATCTCGACATCGACCTGAAATATTTCGATCTCGGCATCGAGAATCGTGACCGGACGAACGACCAGGTCACCGTCGATGCCGCCAACGCCACCAAGCAATATGGCGTCGCGGTCAAATGTGCGACCATCACGCCCGACGAGGCGCGGGTGAAGGAGTTCGGGCTCAAGAAGATGTGGCGCAGCCCGAACGGAACCATCCGCAACATCCTCGACGGCACGATCTTCCGCGAGCCGATCATCTGCCGCAACGTGCCGCGCCTCGTGCCGCACTGGGACAAGCCGATCGTGATCGGCCGCCATGCCTATGGCGACATCTACAAGGCGGCCGAGTTCAAGATCCCTGGCCCCGGCAGCGTCACGATCACCTGGACGCCGCACGACGGCACGCCCGGGCTCGCGATGGAGGTGATCGACATGAAGGGCCCGGGCGTGGCGCTCGGCATGCACAACACGGTTGCCTCGATCGAGGGCTTCGCGCGCGCCACCTTCAACTACGGCCTGATGCGCAACTTCCCGGTCTACCTCTCGACCAAGAACACGATCCTCAAGGCCTATGACGGCACCTTCAAGGACGTATTCCAGGAGGTCTTCGAGCGCGAGTTCAAGGCCGAGTTCGACAAGCGCGGCCTGACCTACGAGCACCGCCTGATCGACGACATGGTGGCCTGCGCGCTCAAGTGGCGCGGCGGCTACATATGGGCGTGCAAGAACTACGACGGCGATGTCGAGAGCGACATCGTCGCCCAAGGGTTCGGCTCGCTCGGGCTGATGACCTCGGTTCTGCTCACCCCCGACGGCAAGACGGTGGAGAGCGAGGCGGCGCACGGCACGGTCACCCGCCACTATCGCGAGCACCAGGCCGGTCGCGAGACCTCGACCAACCCGATCGCCTCGATCTTCGCCTGGACGCGGGGGCTTGCCTATCGCGGCCGGTTCGACGGCACGCCCGAGGTCGAGCGGTTCGCGACCACGCTCGAGCGGGTGTGCATCGAGACGGTCGAGGCAGGGTTCATGACCAAGGACCTCGCGATGCTGATCGGGCCGACCCAGCCCTGGCTGAACACCCAGGCCTTCCTCGACAAGATCGACGCCAACCTCAAGGCGGCGATGGCCGCCTGGTAGGCTGACAGGCCCGGGCGGAGCAGGCGACGCCCTGGATGTACCCCTTCTATGTGAGGATCGTCGGCGCGCGTCAGGGCGCCTTCCCCGGCGAGGCGCCCTCGCCGCACGAGGGCAAGTTGGTCGGCCTTGCCTTCGAACTGTCGAGCAGCGTGCCGGACGGCTCACGCGGGCGCGCGGCGGCACGGGCTGTGGCTGGCCCGGTGCGCTTCACCCGTGCCTGGGGCGCGGCGAGCCCGTTCCTGCTCGCCGCGCTTGCCACCGGCGAGACGCTGACCGAGGTCACGTTCGAGTTCGTGCGCACGACCGAGGAGGGGATCGAGGCGATCCTTCAGCAGGTGCGGCTCCACGGCGCGCGTGTGGTCGGGCTGCGACGCGTTATCGGGCTTGATGCGCAACCGGCGAGCCTGCTGCCGCTGCCGCCGCTCGAGGAGGTGACGCTCTCCTGCACCGGCCTCGACCTCGAGCACGTTCCGACCGCCACGACGGCGATGATCGGGACGGGGGCGGCAGCGCGGCGACCTGGGACGCGTCGAGGCGCCGCAGCGCCGGCCCGGCCCTTGCGGCGTCGCTGACCCCTCGCGCGGCGTCGATGCTCGGCCCGTTCTCGCCGCTCGATCTCGTGGCGCTTGCAGTGTTCGTCGCCTCTTGGGTCGGCTACGCCACGGTGGTCGACCGCGTGCCCGCGATCCGGTCGAGAAGCGTGATCGCGGCGATGGACGAGCACAGGCGCCGCTGGATGCGGGCGATGGTGACGCGCGACCCGCGCGTCGTCGATGCCATCATCATCGGCAACCTGATGTCGTCGGCGACCTTCCTCGCCACGACGGCGATCTTCATCCTGGGCGGCCTCGTCGCCATGCTCGGCGCCTCCGACCTCGGCTTGCGCGTCGTCGGCGCCCTGCCCTTCACCTCGACCGGGACCGAGCTCCTGTGGGAGATCAAGGTCGGGCTGTTGATCCTCATCTTCATCCAGGCCTTCTTCGCGCTCACCTGGTCGATCCGCCAGTTCAACTACGCCCAGATCATCATGGGCGGGATCGGCGCGACGGCCGATGACGACGCCTTCGCCCGCGCCGAGATGGCGGCCAAGATCGCCAACCGTGCCGCGCGGCATTTCAACACGGGGCTTCGGGCTTACTATTTTGGGCTCGCCGCGCTCGCCTGGATCATCCACCCCGTCGCCCTGATCGCGGCAAGCCTCGCGGTGCTTGCGGAGCTGCACCGGAGGGAGTTCCGCTCGGTCGTGAACGAGGCGATGCGCTCGCGGCCTTGACCGCGGCGGCAGCGCGAGCCCATCTCCGCCGCGCATGCACGAGCTCGGCGCTGACATCACCTCGCTGATCCGCGAGAACGCGGGCCTTGCCGTGCCGCTGACCTTCCTGGTCGCCTTCTGCGAGTCGGTGGCTCTCGTCTCCTTCCTCGTCCCGGCGACGGTGATCCTGCTCGGGCTCGGCGCGATCGTTTGCGCCGGGGCGGTCGAGTTCCTGCCGGTCTGGGCGGCCGCGGCGGCCGGGGCGGTGGCCGGGGACGTGATCTCCTACTGGCTCGGCTGGCGGTTCAAGCGCCGCGTCGCCGGGCTCTGGCCGCTGTCGCGCGATCCCTCTCTCCTGCCGCGGGCGGAGGCGTTCTTCCGGCGCTGGGGCATCGCCGGGGTGTTCTTCGGCAAGTTCCTCGGCCCGATGCGGGCGACGGTTCCGCTCGCGGCCGGTCTGACGGCGATGTGTCCGGTGCGCTTCAAGCTCGCCACCGTCGCCTCGGCAGCCGTCTGGTCGGCCGCGATTCTGGCACCGGGCGCCTTCGGGGTTTCGCTGCTCGCCTGATCGGGACTTGAACGCGCTCCCGAGCGCCGCGAGCATGGCGCATGGCCGAAAGATCAGCCGCTGTTGCCGCCGTGCCGCGACAGGGTGCCGCGCCCGGCTGGCGCCTGTTCGTGCCGAAGCTTGTCACCGTTCTGCGGCAGGGCTACGGGCCGGCCGATTTCCAAGCCGACCTGCTGGCCGGCCTCACCGTCGCGATCGTCGCCCTGCCGCTGGCGATGGCGCTCGCCATCGCCTCCGGAACCACTCCCGATGTCGGCCTCGTCACCGCGGTGGTCGGCGGGTTCCTGGGCTCTGCGCTCGGCGGCGCTCGGTTCAACATCTCAGGCCCCACCGGCGCCTTCGTGGTCGTCGTGTTCGGAGTGATCGAGCGGCACGGCTATGACGGGCTCGTGGTCGCCACCATGATGGCGGCGATCATGCTCGTCGCGGCGGGCCTGCTTCGCTTCGGCACCTGGATCAAGTACGTGCCCGAGCCGGTCGTCGTCGGCTTCACCGCCGGCATCGCGGTGATCATCTTCTCCTCGCAGGTGCGGGACCTGTTCGGCCTCTCGCTCGAGAAGCTGCCGGGGGTGTGGCCTCGCAGTGGCAGGCCTACTGGGCGGCGCGCGGGACGGTCTCGTTCGCGGCCACCCTGGTCTCTGCCGCAGCGCTTGGGCTGATCCTCGCGGTCAGACGCTTCGCCCCGCGCCTGCCCGGGTTCCTGATCGCCGTCGTCGCCGCCTCCGCGCTTGTCGCTGCGACGGGGCTGCCGGTGGAGACGATCGGCTCACGTTTCGGCGAGCTTCCCTCCGCGCTGCCGGCACCGCGCCTGCCCGAGGTCTCGCTCGAACGGATGGGGGAACTCGTCGAGCCTGCCTTCACCATCGCCTTCCTCGCCGGAATCGAGAGCCTGCTCTGCGCCGTGGTGGCCGACGGCATGACCGGGCGGCGGCACCGCTCGAACGCCGAGCTCGTGAGCCAGAGCATCGCCAACTTCGCCTCCGCCTGCTTCGGCGGCCTGCCGGTGACCGGGGCGATCGCCCGGACCGCCACCTCGATCCGCGCCGGCGCCAAGAGCCCCGTGGCGGGAATGCTGCACGCGGTGTTCCTGCTCGCATTCATGATGGTGGCGGCGCCGCTCGCGGCCTACGTGCCGCTCGCCTCGCTCGCCGCGGTGCTCGTGATCGTCGCGTGGAACATGAGCGAGCACCACAAGGTGCGCCACATGCTGGCCACCGCCCCGACGGGCGAGCGCGTGGTTCTCGCCGTCACCTTCCTGCTCACCGTGCTGGTCGATCTCACGCTTGCCATCGAGGTGGGGGTCGTGCTCGCCGCGATCCTCTTTATGCACGGGATGGCAGAGGCGGTGTGCTTGACGCAGGACGGGCGGCGCGTCGTGATCGCCGACGAGGACGATTTCGCCCGGCCGCGCGAGGACCGCTACACCCAGCGCGACGCGCTGCCCGAGGGGGTCGAGGTCTTCCAGCTCCGCGGCCCTCTCTTCTTCGGCGCGGCCGGCCGGCTCGCTGACGTGGTGGAGCTGCTACCGCGCTACCCGCGCTGGTTCATCCTGCGCATGCGCAAGGTGCCGTTCATCGACAGCACGGGGGTGGCCGCGCTTGCTGACGTCGTCCGCCGCTGCCGCGCCAACGGCACGCACGTGATCGTCGCCGGCATCCAGCCGCAGCCGCGCGCGGTGATGGCGCGGATGGGGCTGACCGACGCCACCCCCGGCTTCACGATCGCCGAGGATTTCGCCGCCGCGCTCGCCATCACCAGCCGGCAGGCCCCGAGCTGATCGCACCCGCTTCGCATCGGCCCCAGCCGTCAACACGCGCGTACCGACAAAGGGAGGCGACGACGCCGGTTGCCAGGGTGCTCTAGACCGCCGGAAGCCAGAGAACGTCCTCGATCCGCGCCGCCCCTGACGCGAGCATCGCGAGGCGGTCGATCCCGAGCGCGATGCCGGAACAGGGGGGAAGCCCGTGCTCCAGCGCGTTGAGGAAGTCCTCGTCCACGGCCCGGACTTCGCCCGTGAGCCGGCGCCGCTCCTCCGCCCAGGCCGCGAAGCGGGCGCGCTGCTCGGCCGCATCCGTCAGCTCCTCGTAGGCGTTGGCGAGCTCAAGCCCGGCGGCGAACAGCTCGAAGCGGAGTGCCACGCGCGGATCGGCGGGGTCGCGCCGCGCGAGCGCCGCCTCGGAGGCCGGCCAATGCGTCAGGAAGGTCGGCCGGTCGCGCCCGATCGCTGGCTCCACACGCTCGAGCAGCAGGCGGAAGAACAGGTCCTGCCAGGTCTCGCCCGCGCGGTGCCGGACGCCGATGCGCGACGCCGCCTCGGCGAGGAGGGAGACCTCGGGGGCGAGCGGGTCGGGGGCGGTGGCGAGGAGGTCGAGCCCGTCGCAGTGCCGCAGGAAGGCCTCGGCGACCGTGATCCGTTCGAAGGGCACGTCGGTCGGCACCGAGAGGTGCTTCGTGCGCAGGCCTTCGGGCACGACCGTTCGGATCAGCGCCTCGGTTTCGTCCATCAGCCCGGCAAGGGAAAGGCCGGGTCGATACCATTCGAGCAGGGTGAACTCCGGCTGGTGGTTCGGCCCCGCCTCGCCGTTTCGGAACACCCGCGCAAATTGGAAGATCGGGCCCGCCCCGCCGGCGAGCAGCTTCTTCATCGCGAATTCGGGGCTGAACTGGAGATAGAGCGTGCGCTGCTCGCAGCCGACTTTGGCCGAGTAGCGCGTCACGAACGGGTCGAGATTGGGCTCCATCCCTGGGCAGGCCTGGAGGATGGGCGTTTCCACCTCGGTGTAGCCACGCGCGGCGAGGACGGCGCGGATCTCAGCCACAAGCCGCGCGCGCCGGCGCAGAAACGGCAGGCGCGCGGCGAGACGCTCGGGAGCCCAGGGGGGGGACATGGGCCCGAGGAAGCGGGGCGAGGGGGCCGACGTCAACGCCCGATTAACCCCTCTCGGCCGAAACTTGGTCTCGCGACGAAAAGGGCGAGGCCATGCTGACCCGACGTTTCAGCCGAATCCTGCTCGGTGCCGGGCTGCTCGGCGCGGCCGGCTATGCGTTCGCACCCCACCTCACCAACCGGATCTCGACCGACGCCGTCGTCAACAGCGAGGTGGTGCGGATCGTCTCGCCGATCGACGGGCTCGCCGACGAGCGCCTGCCGGGGCCCGGCACGGTGCTTGCCGCCGGCGTGGCGACGCCGCTCGTCCGGCGCCTCGTCGCCGAGGATCGGGAGTTGCATCGTCTCGCGCATGACCTCGCTCTTGTCCGCGCCCAGGCGGAGGAGGCGCGGCGCGCGCTTGCCGAGCTCGAGGCGCAGGACCGGGCGCTCGCCGAGCGTGCCCGCGTCCACACCGAGGCGGCGCGCGCGCGTCTTGCCGCGGAACTCGCCGAGGCGCGGGCGGAGCACGCGGGCGCTCTCGCCGTCGTCAACCAGGCAAGCGCCGAGCTTGACTATGTGCGCACCCTCTACGCGCAACGTCACGTCGCTGCCGTGCGCGTCGAGGCCGCCGAGTCGGCGCTTCGCCGCGCGGAGGCCGCGGCCGAGGCGCTCGCGGCGCGGATCGCGCGGCTCGAGGTCGAGCTCCGCGCGGCCGAAGCCGGGCTGCACCTGCGCGACGGCCAGAACGACGTTCCCTACACGGTGCAGCAGCGCGAGCGTCTTCTCTTCGAGCGGCGGCTCATTGCCGACCGTCTGGCCGAGGCTGTGGCGCGCGAGCCGGCGCTTGCTGCGGCGCTCGCCGCCGAGGAGGAGGCGCAGCGGACCCGCGCGCGCTACGACGTCTCTCCGCCCGCCGATCTCCTCGTGTGGGAGCGTCGCGCCACCCCCGGCGCCCCGGTCAAGCCGGGCGAGGCTTTGCTCGACCTCGTTCGCTGCGACCGGCTGTTCGTCGAGGTCTCCCTGCCCGATCTCGCCTACAGCGCGCTCCTGCCTGGGCAGGTCGCGCAGGTTCGGCTGCGCGGCGGCCCCGAGCTCGAGGGCACGATCCGCTCGATCCGTGGTGCGGGGGCGCGCAACCGCGCCGCCCTTCTCGCCGCCGACCGCCCGATCGAGGACCGCGGCCAGCTCACCGTCGAGGTGGTGCTGCCCGCTGACGCCGCCGCCCGGATCGCGCGCGAGGCGGAGGGCGGGTTCTGCGGCATCGGCCGCCTCGCCGAGGTGAGCTTCCCAGCCGCCTCCGGCCCCGTCGCCGAACTGGCCGATCGGCTCGGCGCCCTGGCCCTGCGCCTGCGCAAGACGGCCGACTGGGCGGTCGACCTCCTCGCGCAGCGGCTCGCCGCCCGCGCCGCTCCCTGACCCGGGCCGGCCAGGCGGATGCTGCTCGACATCCCGAGCGAGGCGCTCTGGCCGCTGTTCGCGGTCGCGGGGCTCCTTCTGCTTCTGAGAGGCGCTGATGACGAGCGGCTCGCCCGCGCGATCGTGCCGACAATGGTCGCCGTGATCGTCGCCTACTACCTCTCCTGGCGCTTTGCGAGCACGCTCTCTGGGCCCGGCCTCGGCCCGGCCGACAGGGTGTTCATCCTCGCCTTCCTCGGCGTCGAGCTGCTCGCCTTCGCCGACGGCATGATCCTTATGCTTCTCCTGTCCCGGCGGCGCGACAACTCGGCCGAGGCCGACCGGCACGAGGCACGGCTCGCTTCGCTCGACCCCTCGGCGCTTCCGGCGGTCGATGTGTTCATCCCGACCTACAACGAGCCGATCGAGGTGCTCGAACGCACCATCGTCGCGGCGATGGCGCTCGATTGGCCCTGCTTGCGCGTCTGGGTGCTCGATGACGGCCGGCGCGACTGGCTGCGCGCCTGGTGCGCGGCGCGCGGTGTTGGCTACCTCACGCGGCCGGACAACAAGGGGGCGAAGGCGGGCAACATCAACGCCGCGCTCGCGCGCACCGATGCGCCCTTCGTGCTCGTGCTCGATGCCGATTTCGCGCCCCGCGCCAATTTCCTCCGCCGCACCATGGGGTTCTTCGACGACCCCCGGGTCGGCATCGTCCAGGCCCCGCATCGGTTCTTCAACCCCGACCCGATGCAGCAGAACCTCGCTCTGCAGCGCGTCCTGCCCGACGATCAGAGGCTCTTCTTCGACGTGATCATGCCGGCGCGCGACGCCTGGGACGTCGCGTTCTGCTGCGGCTCGAACGGGATCATCCGCCGCGCCGCTCTCGACGCGGTGGGCGGAAAACTCCCAACCGGCTCGATCACCGAGGACATGCTGCTTACCCTCGTGATGCTTCGGAAGGGCTACGTCACGCGCTACCTGAACGAGACCCTCGCGCTCGGCCTCGCCCCGGAATCGACCGATGCCTTCTTCGTGCAGCGCGCCCGCTGGGCCCGCGGCGCGATCCAGATCCTCTACCTGCGCGCAGGGCCGCTCGGCCCGGGGCTCACCCTTCTGCAGCGGCTGTTCTTTCTGCCCACGCACTGGCTCTCCGGGAGCCTCGTGCAGAGCTTCTCGCTGGTCGCGCCGGTGGTGTTCATGCTCACGGGCCTCGTGCCGATCGCCAATGTCGGCGTGCCCGAGGTGCTCGCCTACCAGATCCCTGTCGTGCTGGCCTACATGGGCGGGCTGCAGCTCCTCTCCCGAGGCGCCTACCACCCGCTCGCCGCGGTGGTGCTCTCGGCCTTCTCCGCGGTGCGGCTTCTGCCGGCCGTGCTCGTTACGCTGTTCCGGCCCTACGGGCACGCGTTCCGGGTCACGCCGAAGGGGCGTGACGCCGCTTCCCGCGTGGCGGACCGGCTGGTGGTCGGAACGGCCTTCGCCGTGATCGCCGCCACGCTCGCGGGCCTCGTGCTCAACACCGCGCTCGAGGTCAGGATCGTCGAGCGGATGGCCTTGATCCCCGTGGTGGCGGGATGGTCGATCGTCAACGCTGTGGTGCTTCTGCTCGTGATCGTGCTTGCGGTGCCGCGCCATTCGGGGCGCGCAGAGGAGCGCTTCGCGATGGGCGGCGAACCGGCCGCACTCATCGTGAACGGCGACCGGCTCGAGGCGGCGCTGATCGACCTCTCCGTCACAGGCGCGCTCGTCGAGCCGAGGGCGTCGCTCCCGTTCCGGCGCGGGGACCGTGTGACGGTCGCCCTCTCCAAGGTGCCGACGCTCGAGGCGACGATCGTGGGCGTGCGCGGCGCGCGGCTCGGGCTGCGGTTCGAGGCGGTGTCGGATGCCGCGCGCGCGGCGCTGATCAGGCGGCTGTTTTCCGAGGCGCACGACCCGGTGCTCGCCCAGGCGCCCGCGCGCGGCACGCTGCCTGCGCTGCTCGCGCGGCTCCTGCTCGGGGCGCCGCCGCAGCCGGCCTGACGCTTGCCCGCTCTGGCGCGCCGGCCTAAACCCTCGCGCCATGCCCGACGGCACCGCCGCTCCCGCCGCGCCACCCAAGACGCTGAGGACCATGGCCGCGCTCGCCTCCGCCGGCCTCGTGCGCGTCGATGAGCTTCCCAAGCTCGAGGCGGTCGCGGAGCGCTACGCGATCGCCGTCACGCCGCATGTCGCGTCGCTGATCGACCGCGACGACCCGGCCGACCCGATCGCCGCGCAATACGTCCCGCATCCCGACGAAGCGGTGACGCGCCCAGACGAGCACCCTGACCCGATCGGCGACGACCGGCACAGCCCGGTTCGAGGGATCGTCCACCGCTACCCCGACAGGGTGCTTCTCAAGCCGCTGCTCGCCTGCCCCGTCTACTGCCGGTTCTGCTTTCGACGCGAGAGCGTCGGCCCCGATGGCGGGGTACTGGCGGACGCAGAGCTCGAGGCGGCCTACGCCTATGTCCGGGCGCGGCCTCAGATCCGCGAGGTGATCCTCACGGGCGGCGACCCGCTGATGCTGTCGCCACGACGGCTCGGGGCGATCCTGCAGGCTCTCGACGCGATCCCGCACCTCGAGACGCTTCGGATCCACACCCGCGTTCCGGTGGCCGAGCCCTCGCTCGTCACACCGGCCCTCGCCGCAGCGCTCGCGACCGAGAAGCCGCTGTGGCTGATGGTGCACGTCAACCACGCGCGCGAGCTCAGCCCCGCGGCGCTTGAGGCGCTCGGCAGGATCCGCGCCGCGGGCGTGCCGATCCTCTCCCAGAGCGTTCTTCTCCGGGGCGTCAACGACTGCGAGGCGGCGCTTGAGCAGCTCTTCCGCGCGCTGATCGCCGCCCGGGTCAAGCCCGCCTATCTGCACCACCTCGACCGCGCGCCCGGCACGGCGCGGTTCCGCGTTCCGCTCGCACGCGGCCGCGCGCTGATGCGGCGCCTGCGCGGGCGCATCCCCGGCCATGCCCTGCCGATCTATGTGGTCGACATCGCAGGCGGCCACGGCAAGGTGCCGGTGGGCGAGAGCCATGCCGAGCGGGATGGCGAGGGCTGGCTGCTCACCGCGCCAGACGGGTCGCGCCATCGCCTTGCCGATACCGGCGAAAGCGGCTAAAGCCCCGCGCGACCCCCGACAGAAGCGACGGAAACGGCTCTGCCATGAAGATGCAGGCGAACCAGATGCGCCCGGGCCACGTGATCGAGCACGAGGGCCGGCGCTGGACCATCCTCAAGAGCCACATCAACACCCCTGGCAAAGGCGCGGCGGTGATTCAGGTCGAAATGCGCGACCTCAAGACCGGTGCGAAGAAGGACGAGCGCTGGCGCACGGTCGACACGGTCGAGCGTCTGCAGACCGAGGAACGGGAGATGGACTTCCTGTTCGCCACCGGTGAGATGCTGACGCTGATGGACAAGGAGACCTTCGAGCAGATCGAGGTCTCCTCCGAACTTGCCGGCGAGGCGAAGCAGTTCCTGCAGGAGGGCATGACGCTCACGGTCGATTTCGTCGACGGCGACCCGGTGGCCGTTCACCTTCCGCAGACGGTGGTTCTCGAGGTCGTCGAGGCCGACCCGGTGGTGAAGGGGCAGACGGCCGCCTCCTCCTATAAGCCGGCGGTGCTCGCCAACGGGGTGCGGATCATGGTCCCGCCGTTCATCGAGAGCGGGGATAAGGTGGTGGTGCGCACCGAGGACGCGACCTACGTGGAGCGGGCGCGCGGCTGAGCCCGGCCGCGCCCGCCGATGGTCGTCCCGCGCTTCTCGCCTGTCGTCAACGTGATGATCGCCGCCGCCCACAAGGCGGCGAAGCGCCTCTTGCGCGACTTCGGCGAGGTCGAGAACCTCCAGGTGTCGGTAAAGGGCCCCTCCGACTTCGTGAGCCAAGCCGATCTCCGCGCCGAGGAGACGCTGCGTGCCGAGCTCTCCAAGGGCCGCCCCGACCACGCGTTCCTGATGGAGGAGCGCGGCAGCTCGGGGCCGGAGGACTGGAAGTTCCGCTTCCTGGTCGATCCGCTCGACGGCACGACGAACTTCCTGCACGGGATTCCGCACTGGGCGATCTCGATCGGGCTCGAGCGTCGCCTCGGCAAGACCTCGGAGATCGTGGCGGGCGTGGTGCATTCCCCCGCCCAGGGCGAGCTGTTCGTGGCGGAGAAGGGGGTCGGCGCCTTCCTCAACGAGCGTCGCTTGCGCGTCTCGGCACGGCGGGAGATGCGGGAGGCGCTGTTCGCGACCGGAATCCCCTTCGGCTCGATGCCGTACAAGCGCGAGTTCACGCATACTCTGACGGCGCTGATGCCCGAGGTCGCGGGCATACGCCGCGCCGGGGCGGCGGCGCTTGATCTCGCCTGGGTGGCGGCGGGCCGCTACGACGGCTACTGGGAACTCAATCTCAACCCGTGGGACATCGCGGCGGGGATCATCCTGGTGCGCGAGGCGGGCGGCTTCGTCACCGCCCCCGACGGGGGCGACCCGCTCGCCTCCGGCGATGTCGTGGCGGCGAACCCGGCACTTCACCCGAAGCTGCGCGAGGTGGTGGCGAGCGGGATCGCCGCGGTACGCGGATGAGACAGGCGGCGCGGGTTGGTGTGCCCGCGCGTCATCGCGTAAGGTCCCGCCACGGGATCGTTCACCTCTGACGCGCGGAGACGATGGCGCGGCTCGCTCGCCTCACTGGCCTCCTGCTCGGGCTCGGGCTTCCGCTCGCGCCGCTCGGCGCGGCGGCGCAGGACCCTGGCGTGCGGGTGGACCGCTCCGTGCTCGATGCGCTCGGGCCTGCGCCGCGCCAGCCTCTGGCCCCCGGGTTCGAGCCGCCCGCCGCGCAGGAGCCGAGGCGCAGTGTCCGGCGCACGCCGCCCCAACGCCCGGCAGCGGAGGAGACCAAGGACGGCGTGGTGCGCGTTCCGCCGCCTCCGCCGATCGCCGCCGCGCCGCCGCGTGAGGAGGAGGCGCCGCGCCCGCTCGCCCCCTCTCTCCTGCCGCCCACCCTGCGTGCGGCCCAAGCCCCACCGACCGCTCCGGCTCCCGGCGCGCCACCCCCGGCCTCTGCCCCGGCGGACCCACAGGCTGCGGCACCGGCTCCGTCGGCGGCCGCTCCGGCCCGGCAGGCGCCACAACAGGCCCAGGCACCCGCGGCGGCACCTCCGGCCCGCCCCGCGGCGGCGACGCCCGCAGCGGCGGCGACCGCCGCAGCCCGCTCGCTCAGGCTCGAGTTCGCGGGCGGGGCGACGGAGCTCACCCCCTCGGCGCGCGAGCAGGTGCTCCGGTTCGCGAGCGGCATCGCGGAGGACGACCAGGTGCGGATCACCGTCAACGCCTATGCGGGGGGAGACCCGTCCGACCCCTCCCGCGCACGCCGCACCTCGCTCTCCCGCGCGCTCGCCGTGCGCGCGGCGCTGATGGAGGCCGGCATACGCTCGACACGGATCGATGTGCGCGCTCTTGGCCTCGGCTCCGGCGACGGCCCTGCCGACCGCGTCGACATTCTCGCCGGAGCGGGCCGATGATCACCCGGCCGCGACGCTTCGTCCTGCGCATGCTTCTCTTCGTCGCGGTTGTGCTCGCGGTCGCCGCGGTGCTGCACCGGACGCTGATCGAGGCCTTCCTCGCCACCCCGCTTCTCAACGGGCTGATCCTCGGCGTGCTGCTCGCGGGCGTGATCTACACCTTCCGGCAGGTGATCGCGCTCGAGCGCGAGGTCGAGTGGCTCGAGACCTTCCGGCGCAACCGGCCCGGCCTTGCCGGGCTCGGGCAGCCGAGGCTGCTCGCGCCGATGGCGGCGATGATCGCGGAGAAGCGCGATCGCCTCACCCTGTCAGCGCTCGCGATGCGCAGCCTGCTCGACGGCATCCGAAGCCGGCTCGACGAGACGCGCGAGATCAGCCGCTACACGGTGGGGCTTCTGATCTTCCTCGGCCTGCTCGGCACGTTCTGGGGCCTGATCCAGACGATCGGTGCGATCGCCGAGGTGATCGGCGGCATGACGGTCGGCTCGGGCGACCTGCCGACCCTGTTCAACCAGCTCAAATCGGGCCTCGAGGCGCCGCTTCGCGGCATGGGCACGGCGTTCTCCGCCTCTCTGTTCGGGCTTGCCTCCTCGCTCGTGCTCGGCTTCCTCGACCTCAACGCCGGCCAGGCGCAGAACCGCTTCTACATGGACCTCGAGGAGTGGCTCGCTCAGGCCACCCGGCTCTCCTCCGGGGCGATCGGCACCGAGGGCGAGGGCTCGGTTCCCGTCTATGTCCAGGCGCTGCTCGAGCAGACGGCGGAGAACCTCGAGGGGCTGCAGCGAATCCTCGCCCGCGGCGAGGAGGGAAGGATGGCGGCGAACCAGGCGGTGATCGGGCTGACCGAGCGCCTCGGTCAGCTCACCGACCAGATGCGCGCCTCGCAGGCGATCCTGTTGCGCATGGCGGAAGGCCAGCAGGAGCTCCGCCCTGTGCTTGCGAGGCTTGCCGATGCGCAGGCGCATGGCGCTCTCGACGAGGCGACGCGCGCGCACATCCGCAACCTTGAGCTCTACATGGCGCGCCTGCTCGAGGAGTTAATCCAGGGGCGGAACCAGCTTTCCTCCGAGGTGAGGAGCGAGATCAAGCTGCTCGCACGCACCATCGCTGCGCTCGCGGAGAACGATCAGCGATGAGGCCGCAGCACGGGGGCGGCTGATGGCGGGTCGGGAGGGCGTCTGATGGCAGGGCTCGCGAGCGGTCGGCGACGCGGCGGCTACGAGCCCTGGCCGGGCTATGTCGACGCGCTCTCGACCCTCCTGATGGTGATCATCTTCGTTCTGCTCGTGTTCGTGCTCGCGCAAGGGTTCCTCTCGGTGGCCCTCTCGGGTCGCGACCAGGCGCTCGCGCGGCTGAACCGGCAGGTGGCGGAACTGTCAGACCTGCTCGCGCTCGAGCGCAGCACGACGGAGGAGCTGAGGCTCTCGGTCGCACGGCTGGCCTCAGACCTCGAGGCGATGGCGGCCGAGCGCGATGCGCTCTCCCGCGAGATTGCCTCTCTCTCTGCCCAGCGCGACCGTGCCGGGGCCGACCGCGCCGCCGCTCTCGCCGAGCGGGCGCGGCTGGCCACGGAGCTTGCCGAGGCGCGGGCGCGCGCCGACGCCGCCGCGGCGCGGGTGCAGCGTCTTGAGGCGGAGCTCGCCGAGGCGCTGACCCGGGCCGACCAGGTGCAAATGGTGGCCGACGCCCGCGCCCGCGACGCGCAGGATGCCGCGCGCGAGGCGGCCGAGCGCCAGCGCGCCGCGACGGAAGCGGCACGCGCCGCCGCGGAGGCGCAGCGGCAGCTCGCCGATGCCCGGGCCGAACTCGCCGAGACGCGCCGCACGCTCGAGGCGGAGCGGGCGCAGCTCGCCCGCATGCGCGAGGAGATCGCAGCGCTTGACCGCCAGGTGACGGCCGACCGCGCGACCATCGAGCTTCGCCTCTCGGAGATCGCCCGGCTCACCGGCCAGATCCAGGCGCTCACGGCGCTGCGCGACGAGCTCGAGCGCGAGGCGCGGGCGGCGGCGGCGCGTGCCACCACCGAGGAGCAGCAGAGGCGCGCCCTCGCCGCGCTGCTCGAGGAGGAGCGTCGGCTCGGCGAGACGGCGCGGGCGCAGGTGGCCCTCCTCAACCGCCAGATCGAGGAGCTTCGCGCCCAGATCGCGCGAATCGCCGCCGCTCTCGAAGCCGCCGAGGCGGAGGGGCGTGACAAGGACGCGCAGATCGCCGCTCTCGGCCAGCGGCTCAACCTCGCTCTTGCCGCGCGGGTGGAGGAGCTGCAGCGCTACCGCAGCGACTTCTTCGGCCGGCTGCGCGAGGTGCTCGGTAACCGCCCCGGGATCCAGATTGTTGGCGACCGGTTCGTGTTCCAATCGGAGGTGCTGTTCCCGGTCGGTTCGGCTGATCTCCAGCCCGAGGGGGTGGAGCAGATTCGCCAGATCGCCGCTGTGGTGCGCGAGATCGCGCGCGACATCCCCCCCGACATCCCGTGGATCCTGCGCGTCGATGGCCATGCTGACCGCACGCCGATCACCGGCACCGGCCGGTTCGCCTCGAACTGGGAGCTTTCGGCCGCGCGCGCCATCACGGTGGTTCGGCTGCTCGCGCTGCTCGGCGTTCCCGAGAACCGTCTCGCCGCCACCGCCTTCGGCGAGTTTCAGCCGCTCGACCTGGGCGACAGCCCCGCGGCTCTGGCGCGCAACCGCCGGATCGAGCTCAGGCTGACCGACCGCTGAGAAAAGGCAGGTGCCACCGACGCTCCTCGATCACCCGCTCGCGGCCGACTCGGTGGCGACACTCAGGCGCGCCGAGACCTCGCCGCCCGCTTTCCGCGCCGCTCTCTTCCGCGTGGCCCTTCTGCTCGCGGCCGAAGCGACACGGCATCTGCCGACGCGGACCGCTTCCGTCACGACACCGCTCGAGACCGCCTCAGTGCCGGTGCTCGCGGCGAAAACCGCCCTGCCTCGTTCCGGTTCTGCGCGCGGGCCTCGCCCTCGTCGAGGGCTTCGCGACACTGCTGCCGGAGAGCCCTGTTGCGCATTTCGGCGCCTGGCGCGACCACGACACGCTCAAGCCGGTCGAGTACTACTTCAAGGCACCGGCCGACCTCGGAGAGCGTGGCGCGATCGTGCTCGACCCGATGCTTGCGACGGGCGGAACGGCGGTCGCCGCCGTCACGCGGCTGAAGGCGGCCGGAGCACGCGATGTCACCGTCTGCGCCGTGATCGCGGCGCCGGAAGGGGTGCGCGCTCTCGCCGCGGCCCACCCCGAGGCGCGGGTGATCATCGCCGCGCTCGACCGCTGCCTCGATCCCCGGGGCTACATTCTGCCCGGGCTCGGGGATGCGGGCGACCGTGCCTTCGGCACCGGGTGAGGGTCCTCGGTCGTGAACGGACAGGCGCGTGCCGGTTCGCTCGCGCACGGCCAGGCTGATCGTTGGTTCGCTGCTCCGGCGGGGCGGCGTCTTCGTTGCGCGCCCGCACTGCTATCGCCGTGCCGGCAGCTCGGATGGCTCGGGGGTTGGGCCCGCAGTCCACGGCAACCGCTGCGGTCGGCTTCGCGACGCGAGGGTCCTACCGCCGCGTGAGAAACGCGATCATGTTGTCGTCCGTCGGGAGCGACAGAAGCAGCGAGACCTCGATGTCGAAGCCCGCCGCGTCCGCCATCCGTCGCAGGCTTGCCGGGGTGAAGTCGTTCACATGGTCCGGCAGGCGCATGCCGCACCACCGGCTGCCCATGACTCGGCGATTGAGGCTGCCGAAGTTCGGCACCTTCACCACCGCAACGCCGCCGGGGAGGAGGGTGCGGTGCAGGGCGCACAGCACCCGGGCGGGCTCCGCCTCGTGTTCGAGGTAGGACCGCAGGAGCGCGCCGGTGAAGACACCGCTGCCGAGTCGTTCCATGGCCGTGACAGCCGGCGCGGAGATCACCTCTCCCCCCAACGGCGCGAGGGCCGCGCGAGCGGCCTCGGCCAAGGCCTGCGAGACCTCGATGCCGACGGGGCGGAACCCTGATGGCAAGGCGAGCATGTGGCTGCCGTCGCCACAGCCGATGTCAAGCACCGCACCGGGCCGAGCGCGCCGTGCGAGGATGGAAACCGGTTCGATTCACGGCAGAAGGTGCAGCCGCCAGCGGCTGGCGGAGTCGAGCCAGGCGAGCAGGCCATCCTCCTTCTGGCGGCGCTCGGCTTCGCGAGCGAAGCTCTTCTCCCAGGCCAGCTGCTCAGCCAGCTCTTCCGGGTTCCGGCACCTCCGGCAGATAGGCGAACCCGCAGGCGTGGCAGGAGATGATCCGCCATCCGTCGCGGGCGAACCACGGCCTCGCGTCCGACGACGACGCACCGCACAGCGGGCAGCTGCGGGTGCGGATGCGGAGTGGGCGTGTCACGTCGCTGTCGGCCATCGGTGCATGGTTCTCCATCTCGGAAGGTTTGGCTCGGGCCGCTAGGGCGTCAGCGCCTGGCTCACCCGGGGCTTGCGGCACCGGGCCGCCAGTCGCGGAAGAAGGCCGTGCCGACCGCACCCGCGATCGCGATCAGCATGCGCTGCACCCAGTCCAGGAACTCGTGCAGCCCGGCCTCGACGATCCGGTCGATGCTGCGCTCCTCGAGGCCGGCGCGGAGCTCCTCCGCGCGCTCGGCCGCCTCGCGGGTTCCGCGCAGACCATAGCGGGAGCGCAACTGCTCGAGCGCCCACTCCGCCTGGCGGACACAGAGCAGGACCGAGCGCGGGAAGGCACCGTCGAGAAGCAGGAAATCTGCCACAGCCCGGGGCGTCAGCTCGCGCGGATGCACCCGCCGGAAGGCGTGGTAGCCGGCGGCGGCGCGCAACAGCGCGTGCCACTGCGACAAATCGAGCGCCGAGCCGACATCGGCGAGCGAGGGCAGAAGCAGATGGTACTTGATGTCGAGCAGGCGCGTGGTCTGGTCCGCCCGCTCGATGACGCGGCCGAGCTGGAGAAAGTGCCAGCCCTGGTCGCGGTAGAATGTTCCCTCGGTGATTCCGGTGTTGAGCTGCACGCTCTCCTTCAGGCGCGAACAGAGCCGCGACAGCCCCTCGCCTGCGATCTCCTCCTCGGTCAGCGCCGAGACCCAGCCGTGGAAGACGTTGAGCTGGGTCCACATCTCGGTGGAGATGAGCGGGCGCAGGATTCGGGCGTTCTGCCGCGCTGCGGCCACCGCGGCCGGGATCGAGGTCGGGTTGTCAGCATCGAGCAGGTAGAAGCGCCGCACCGCCTCGGGCGTGGCCTGGCCGTAGCGCCGGGCGAACTCCGCCTCGTCGGCGTTGATCCGCACCACGCTCTCCCACGCCTGGGCGGGGCGGCCGGAGGCCTCGAAGGTCTGGGTGACGTCGAGCACGCGGGCGAGGTTCTCGGCGCGCTCAAGATACCGCGCCATCCAGAACAGGCTCTCGGCGTAGCGGGCGAGCAGCGGCTGGGCGGGGGCGCGAAGCGTATCGGTCATCTCATTCGTCCACCAGCACCCAGGTGTCCTTCGACCCCCCGCCCTGCGAAGAGTTGACGACGAGGCTTCCGGGCTTGAGCGCTACCCGGGTCAGCCCTCCGGGCAGCACCCAGGTGTCACGGCCGGTGATCGCGTAGGGGCGGAGGTCGAGATGCCGCGGCCGAAGCCCGTCCGGCGTCAAGGTCGGGGCGACGGAGAGGTTGATCACCGGCTGGCTGATCCAGTTCGCCGGGTTGGCGAGCAGCTTCTCGCGGCAGGCCTCGAGCTCGGCCCGGGTCGCGCGCGGGCCGATGGTGATGCCATAGCCACCGGATCCGCCGACCGGCTTGATGACGAGGTTGGGAAGCTCCGCCAGCGTGGCGGCAAGCCCCTCCGGCTCGCGGCAGATCCGCGTCTCGACGTTCTCGATCACCGGATCCTCGGCGAGGTAGTAGCGGATGATCCGCGGCATGTAGGCGTAGAGCGCCTTGTCGTCGGCCACCCCCGTGCCGACGGCGTTGGCGAGCGCGACATTGCCCTTGCGCCAGGCGGCGATGAGGCCGGGCACGCCGAGCAGGCTGTCGGGGCGGAACACGGTCGGGTCGAGGAAAGTGTCGTCGATCCGGCGGTAGATGGTGTGCACGGGTGCGAGGCCCGCCGTGGTGCGCATGAACACGCGGTCGTTCTCGACCGTGAGGTCGGCGCCCTCGACCAAGGGCACGCCCATCTCGCGCGCGAGGAAGACGTGCTCGAAGAAGGCCGAGTTGTAGATCCCTGGGGAGAGCAGCACGACCTGCGGATCGGCCACCGCTGGCGGCGCGATCGCGCACATCGCCTCCTGCAGCCTGAGCCCGTAGCCATCGACCGGCCGGAGGCGTATGCCCTGCATCAGATCGGGGAAGGCGCGCAGCATCGCGTGCCGGTTCTCGATCACGTAGGAGACGCCCGAGGGCGTTCGGGCATTGTCCTCGAGCACGCGGAAACGCCCGTGCTCGTCGCGCACGATGTCGATGCCGCAGATGTGGACGTAGCTGCCGAACGGGACCGGGAAGCCCTGCATCTCCGGGCGGTAGTTCGGGTTTCCGTGCACGAGATCGGCGGGAACCACGCCGTCCTTGAGGATCTTCTGCCCGTTGTAGATGTCCTGCAGGAAAAGGTTCAGCGCCGCCACGCGCTGCTTCACGCCTGCCTCGAGCGTGCGCCACTCGCCCGCGGTCAGCACGCGGGGAACGATGTCGAACGGCAGGATCCGGTCGATCGCCGTCGCCTCCGAATACACGGTGAAGGTGATGCCGAGATTGAAGAGGTCACGCTCGGCCGATGCCGCGCGACGCCTCAGCTCCTCCACAGGAAGCGCGGCCAGGCGCCGAAGCACGGTTGCGAGCGCGCCTCCGTCGCCCGGTCGCTCGGTGGTGAGCTCGCAGAAGAAGCCGCCAGGATCGTAGCCGGGCAGCGGAAGCGGTCGTCCGTCTGCGTCGGAGACCTCGGTCGTGCGCGGCTTCGGCCCGCTCACCGCTTGCCCATCCCCTGCTTCGCCGCCCTCGCCGTGCCGAACTGCGCCGCGCGCACGCCGGCCGATCCGAAAATGCTAGCCCGCCCGGCCTGGGGCGGCCAAGCACCGCCCATCACCGGATCCCGGGCCGGCACGCGCGCGGATGCTTGATCATGGCTTCGGCTTCGCCGATATCAGGGTGGCAAGCGAAGGCGAGGCACCGCCCGAGTCGCAGGCTGTAGAGAGGGGAGCCCACCCGTGCGTCACGCACTCCTGGCAACAGCGACCATCGCCGCACTCGGCCTCGCGGGAACCGGAACGGCGATCGCCCAGGCCTGCGTCAATGCGCGTGAGCAGCAGGCATTTCATCTCCGCGCCCTGCAGACGCATCTGATGGTCGGCGCGCTCTCCTGCGGCATGCATGACCGCTACAACGCCTTCGTCACCCGCTGGCAGTCGGATCTTGCCGGTGCGCACCGCAACCTCACCGGCTACTTCAACCGGACCCAGGGGGGCCAGCGCGCGCTGAACGCCTACATCACTGCTCTCGCCAACGCGCACTCCCAGGAAGGGATACGACTTGGCGCAAATTTCTGTGGGCGCGTCGGCCCACTGTTCGAGCAGGTGGCGCTACTTCGGTCCTCGAACGACCTCGTCGCCGCCTCCGCCAGCGCCGGCCTTCCGCTCGCTTTCGATCTTCGGCCCTGCGAGGTGCGGGCGGCGGAGCAGACACCAGCGCGCTCCCAGCAAGCCCAGCAGCCGCGTCGCTGACCCCGCGCCGCGTCCTCGGCAAAGGGCGCGCCGGCGGCTTGGCGTAGGAGGCGCAGACGGCTCAGCGAGCGGGGTGAAGACCGGGGATGAGCGGTCGGGCGACCAAGCGTGGCATGCCGGTATGCTCTGGTCGACCAGCCCTTCGACCTTCCGGCATCGACCCGTCGTGACTGCCGCGGCCTTGGCCTTCGGCACGTCTCACCGGGGCCACCTGAGGGCGACATGGTTTCGCGCGTACCCGGGCGGCTTCCCGAAACGAGAGGGGCGCGCGAAGGCACTCTTCCGATCACCACGGTGACCGAGCTGTCCCAACGTCAGCGCAGCACGATCTCCACGCGGTTGTTCTGCGGCTCGCGGACGTTCGGCCCCGTGGGCACCAGCGGCTGGCTGAAGCCCACACCGCGGATGACCATCTGGCTGCGCGGAATGCCGCGCGCCTCGAGCTCTCGCGCCACGGCCTCGGCGCGACGAAGCGATAGGCCCTGGTTGTAGGCCGCGGACCCGACCGTGTCGGTGTGGCCGGTGACCTCGATCCGCGTCGTCTGCGCCCGCGGCGCATTCGCCGCCTCGGCGATGATCTGGCGGGCGCGGTCGGTCAGAGCCGCGCTGTCGAAGTCGAAGACGACGAGGTCGGTGCGGGTCGCCCCGTGAGCACCAGTAGACTGGGTGTTCGCGGCAGCGGGCGACAAAACCATGAACGAGGCGGCCAGCAACGCGCTCAGAAGCCTCATTATTCCTTCCCTCGGCTTGCACGTTCTCGGGGTGTGGGCGACGACGTTGCGGATAGCCGCGGCCCTCGAGAGCCGCCCCCACCACCCGGCTCAGTGCGGAACGATACCGGACCCCTCCGGGTGGTGCACCTCCCCGCCCCGTGGAGCACCGGCCCCTCACGCATGAATGCCGAAGCATGTTGCGCCCGCGCGACAGTTGTGACCGTTCTGCCTGACGGTCGGCACCGCGGCCCTCGCGCGCCGAACCATTCGCTGGTCGCCTTCCCTTTGACCCGTGTGAGGGGGACAGTCGCCCATCGCCCCGTCGCGGCCGTAGCCGGAGCGTTCTCTCGCGCGGCGCGGCCGCTCATCTGTAAGGCGGATGCGATGTCGCCTCAACCGCAGCCGGGCTTCCCGGGAAAGCAGGAAGGGCGCCCGAAGGCGCCCTTCCGCTCGCTTCGTCTGGATATCGCCGCGTCAGCGGAGCACGATCTCGACGCGCCGGTTCTGCGGCTCGCGGACATTCGGGCCCGTCGGCACCAGCGGCTGGCTGAAGCCCACACCGCGGATAACCATCTGGCTGCGCGGGATGCCGCGCGCCTCAAGCTCCCGTGCCACGGCTTCGGCGCGCCGGATCGAAAGAGCCTGGTTGTAGGCGGCCGAGCCGACCGTGTCGGTGTGGCCGGTGACTTCGATCCGCGTGGCCTGCACGCGCGGTGCGTTCGCCGCCGCCTCGGCGATGATCTGGCGGGCGCGGTCGGTCAGCGCGGCGCTGTCGAAGTCAAAGAACACGAGGTAGGTGCGGGTTGGCGCCGGGGCGGCCGCGGGCGCCGGCGGCGGCGGCGGCGGCGGTGGCGTCACCCCGAAGGCGTAGGTGAGGCCGATCAGGAAGGTGTGGTTCCGGGTGTCGACGTCGAAAGTGTTGCGACCCGGGGGGTTGGCGGCACGGAACGCAGCCGTCGTGTTGTATCCCTCCTCGAGCAACGAGAAGTAGCGATACTCGGCGTTGATGGAGAGGCCGGGAACGGCGTCGATGCCGATCGCGAGGCCGATGATCCCCTGCCAGGCGAAGTGCCCCTCGGTGTCATCCACCACGGTCACCCCACCCTGCCGCGCCTTGAGGCTGTTCCAGGCATAGCCCGCGCCGACGCCGAGATAAGGCGCGATGCCGCCAAAGTCATAGGAGACGAGAGCATTCACCATCAGGGCGAAGACGCTGTTCTCGCCACCGCTACCCACCGTCGCGTTGCCGATCCTGACGGTGTCGTTGTTGTTGTACCGGTAGGAGCCCTCGAGCTCGATCGCGAGCCCGAGATTGGCGTCGAGCTTGAACCCGTAGCCGATCCGGCCGATCGCAGCCCAGCCGCCGTCGAACGACACCTCGCTGCCCGGCGACGCCGTCGGCCGGAAGTCGAGACCGATGTCCTCGAGAATGTTGTAGCCGCCCATGGCGCCGATGTAGACGCCCTGCCAGCCGGCCGGGGCGCCGGCATACTGTGCGTTCGCGGCAGCTGCGGGCAGAACCCCGAGAGAGGCGGCCAGCAACGCGTTCCGGATCTTCATTCTCATCTCTCCTTGCACATCCGGGGCGAGAGAGCCGCGTCCAGTGCCGAGATTAGCGGCGCTGAGCATCCCCACCTCGCGACGGCCGGACAATAGCGGAGCCCTCAGCCACGCGCACCTCCCTGGCCCAGGGAAACGCCATCCAGGGACAACGAATTTCTCGTCCTGTTGCGTCCGCGCCACAGGTGTGGCCGTTGAGCCTAAGGCTTCCGGCTCTGCAGCCTCCTGACGAACCCAAGCCGTCGCGCCAGATCCCCTTCCCGGCGCGCGTGCGGAGCCACGACTCGCTGTCTCGACAGCACGGGCGCATCGCGCCACCATTCGCGTCGAGGGGAGGATCGCGATGACGGCTGCGGGCATGTCGGTGCTCGGTGACGGCTTCTACGACGTACCGCGCGGGCGAATCGCAACCGTCGTGACCCATCTCGAGATGACGGAGCGGCCGCCCCGCCAGGTGCCGCGCAAGCGTCCGGGATGGGCGCTGCGACATGAACGGGCGCTCGCCCCGTCCGACTATCGGGCGCTGTTCCGGCGGATCGGTGAGCCCTGGCTCTGGTTCAGCCGGCTCAGGCTTTCCGACGAGGCACTCGCCGCCCTGCTCGCTGACCCGGCGCGTGGCGTCTGGGTGCTCGAGTCGGAAGGCGAGGATGCGGGCCTCGTCGAGCTCGCCTTTGACCGCCCCGGCATCTGCGAGGTGGTGTTCTTCGGCGTCATCCCCGACCTGATCGGCAGCGGCGCCGGGCGGTTCATGATGTCGCATGTCCTGGTCGAGGCCTGGTCCCGCCCCGGCGTCGAGCGGCTCACTGTTCACACCTGCACCCTCGACCACCCGCGCGCGCTCGCCTTCTACATCCGCTCCGGCTTCCGCCCGGTGCGGCAGCAGGTCGAGATCGCGCCCGACCCTCGGCTCGCCGGAATCCTCCCCGAGGCGGCGGCCCCCCACGTTCCCTTGATCGTCGAAGCGGCGGGCTGAGAACGGCAGAGCCTGGGCTTCTCCGCCCCAGCCGCGCGTGCGAGCCTCCGCCGCATGCTCGTTCCCGTGCTCACCACCGCCCGCCTCACCCTGCGCGGCTTCTGCGAGAGCGACCTCGGGGACTATGCCGCGCTGCAGGCCGACCCGGAGGTGATGCGCCATCTCGGAGCGGGCGCCCGCGCCGGCAGGACGCGCACGCGCGACGAGAGCTGGACCGACATGGCGCTGATGCTCGGGCAATGGGCGCTGAAGGGCTATGGCAGTTTCGCGCTCGAGGAGACGGCGAGCGGGCGCTTCGTCGGCCGCGCCGGCATCCTGCACCTCCCCGGCTGGCCGGAGCCTGAACTCGCCTTCGCCCTCGTCCGCTCGGCCTGGGGCCAGGGGTTCGCTGAGGAGGCCTGCCGCGCCATCCTGCCCTGGGCCTTCCGCATCACGGGCGCGGAGCGCCTCGTCTCCTCCATCAAGCCCGGCAACCTGCGCTCGGCGCGGCTTCTCGCGCGTCTCGGCGCGGTTCGGGAGGGGATGGGCGAGCTCAAGGGGGAGCCCTGCGAGGTGTGGGTGCATGAGGGGCTGCCGCGGGCTGTCGCGTGAGCGCCCCGCCGCCGCGGCGCTACCCCTCGAGCGTCATCAGGAGGCCTGCGAGAAGCCGCGCCCGCGGCACGAGCGAGGAGACGAGCAGGTGCTCCTCGAGCGTGTGGATGCCGCCGCCGAGCACGCCGAGCCCGTCGAGCGTCGGCACCCCCATCGCTCCGGTGAAGTTCCCGTCCGAGCCGCCGCCGGCGGAACTCGCCGGCAGAGCGCCGATCCCGATCGCGCGCGCGATCGCCTCGGCCCGCGCGTGCAGGGCGCGCCCCTTCGCATCCGGCTCCCAGACCGGCCGGGTGAGCGTGGGCGTAATGGTGAACCGCACGTCCGGAGTCGAGGGCCGGAGCGCGCCGAGGCGGGCGACCAGGGCATCAAGATCCGCCTGGGTCTTGGCCATCGCAAGGCACTCGGCGCGGCAGTGGGTCGGCACACAGTTCACCCAGGCGCCGCCCTGGATGACGCCGACGCTCGTCGTCGCCTCCTCGCTGCTCATCGCCTCGATCGCGAGCACCTGCGTCGCCATCTCGCGGATCGCGCTTCGGCCCTCAGCGAGTCGGGCGCCGGCATGGCTCGGCCGGCCCACGGCCTCGAGAGCGAAGCGCGCGATCGCATAGCGCCCCCACACCACCCCGCCATCGCTCCGCGCCGGCTCGGGGATGAGCACCACCTTCTGCCGCGCCGCTTCGGCCTCGATCAGGGCGCGCGTCGAGGGGGAGCCGACCTCCTCGTCGGAGGTGAGGAGCACGGAGATCGGGAGCTTCGTCGACGCACCGGCGGCGAGGATCGCGCCGACGGCGGCGAGCGCGAGATAGGCGCCCCCCTTCATGTCGCAGATCCCTGGGCCGTAGGCGCGCTCGGCGGCGCCCGCCCCCTCGCGCCGGAAGGCGAGCGGGCCACCCGGCGCGCCGGTCCCGACGGGGTGGACCGTGTCGAGATGGCTGAGCAGCAAGATACCCGGCGCGTCCGCCCCGCCGCCGAGCGACGCCTGCGGGAAGCGCGCGCGCACGCAATCGCCGAACCCCATCCGGCCGGGGATACGCTCGATCCGCGCGCCGAGCACGGCAAGGTCGTGCGCAGCGAGGTCCATCATCCGGTTCACCGCCGCCGCGTCATAGGTCGGGCTCTCGGTCTCGACCCAGGAGCGGATCCCGGCGAGCAGCCTTTCGGTGTCGAACGGAAGGGTGTTGGGGTGGGTCATGCGTGGGCGTCCGCTGTCGAGGGCGGAACCCTCGCTGCCACGGCGTCGCTTGTCCAGAACCGGCCCGCCTCCTCTCGGCCGGGCGGCTCGGCCTTGCGCCGGCCCCGCCGCTGTGCTGCGCTGCGCGCAACGATCGGGGGGCTTTGATGCCGCGCGACGGAATCGAGCGCGAGTTCAAGGCGATGCTTGCCGACGCCGCCGAGCGCGACCGGCTGCTCGGGCTGATCGGCGGCCACGCGCGCGTGCTCGAACAGCGCAATCTCCTGTTCGACACGCCGACGCGCCGGCTCGCCGCCGCTGGGCTGTCGCTCCGGCTGCGGCAGGAGGGCGGGCGGTGGATCCTCACCGCCAAAGGAGACCCCGGAACGCGGCGGGGCGACCTCGCGCCGCTTCTGTTCGCCCGAGCCGAAGCCGAGCGCAGCCTTCGCCCCCCCGTCGCCCTGCATCTTGCCTCCGGAACGGTCGACCCCCTGCCGCTCCTCCGTCTCGCCGAGCCGGCGGCAATGGCGCTCGCTCTCGCCGAGGCGATCGAGGCGGCGGCGGCCGGAGCGCCGCTCGGCATCGTCGGCGAGTTCCGAAACGAACGAACGCTCTGCGAGGCCGCGCTCCCCTGCGGCACGCCGGTCTCGGTCGCGCTCGACCGTTCGGAGATGCCCGACGGCACAATCGAGCACGAGCTCGAGGTCGAGATCGCGCGCGGGTCGATCACCCCCGCCGCCGCCTGGCTCGAGGCGCTGATGCATCGTGCAGGAATCCCCCTCCGCCCGGCGGCAAGCAAGCGGCAGCGCTTCGCCCGCGCTCTCGCCCGCCGCGCCCACCAGGACCTGGGCGGCTGAGCGCGGACGCGGCGGGATGCGCCTTCTGCTCGCCAACGCCAACACCACCGAGGCGGTGACCGAGACCTGCGCCCGGGCCGCCCGCGCCGCGGCGGCCCCGGACACCGAGATCGTTGCGGCAACGCCACGGTTCGGCCCACGCGTCATCTCCTCGCGCGCCGAGAACGCGATCGCCGCGCACGGGCTGCTCGACTGTCTCGCCGAGCACCATCCCGGCTGCGACGCCGCGATCCTCGCCGTCTCCTACGACACCGCGCTCGCGGCGGCGCGCCAACTCCTGCCCATCCCGGTGATCGGCATGACCGAGGCCGCCTGCCTCGCCGCCTGCCTCGCGGGCGGCCGGTTCGGTCTTGTGACGTTCTCTTCGCCCGATCTCTACCGCGAGGTGATCGCGGGCCACGGGCTTGCCGGCCGGCTCTCCGGCATCGCTCTGATCGACGCCACCCCCTAC
>Ga0308411_10000025_pt1 | contig 75293 bp, 63 predicted proteins | sample HotsprottomLayer_2_FD_203530 | JGI IMG/M metagenome (GOLD analysis project Ga0308411, IMG submission 203530) | Hot spring phototrophic mat microbial communities from Octopus Spring, Yellowstone National Park, Wyoming, United States -... | ecosystem: Environmental > Aquatic > Thermal springs >... | reverse complement strand
GAAAAAACAAAATCTAAAATAATAATTAGGCACTACATAGGGCGTTTAAAAACACTTTATTGATTTTACAGCGACTTTAGGTTGCTTTAATGCCCCTTTTTCACTACAAACCGTCAAAGTCGGGAGCCCAATGCAAAAGCTTTTCAGGAATTAGTACTATATTACCTTCGCGAACGAATCGAAGAAAACAACATCGACATTAAATACCTTATAGCTACTAACGTTTATGAATGGTATATTTTCGAGGCATCGTATTTCGAAAAGTATTTCTATAAAAACAAATCGTTTGTAAAACAATACGAAGAATGGCGTGATGGTAAAAAAGTAACCAAAGATACCAATCTTTTTTACAACGATATTGCTAAACCTTACATTGATAACATACACGACGAGATACCTTGTATTTATTTCGATATTCGAGCATACGAGGGAATTTTAAGAAATACCGATAAAGACGACGATAAAAACCTTATTGCACTTCAAAAAATTTTATCACCCTACTTTTTGTTGAAAGTGCCTTTTGCAAACGACAGTAATTCGCTCGACGAAAGATTTTACAAAGAATTGCTGTACATTATGGGGCTCGAAGAATACAAAGATGGCAATAAAAGCATCATTCGACGAAAAATTAATAACCGCCAACCAGGCTCATTGATTGAAAATGTTATTAATATTCTTGAAACCGAGGATATTCTTTACAGATTTAAAGACAAAACCCTTTATGGACAAACAAAAGATGAACAATTGTTTGGAATAGCTCTTGAATTAAGCCTTACGTGGATTAATCGTATATTATTTTTAAAATTACTCGAAGGGCTGTTAATAACTTATCATAAAGGCAATAAAGAGTATCTTTTCCTAAATACTGAAGTTATAAAAGACTTCGATGAACTATACAAATTGTTTCATCAGGTATTAGCTCGTAATATCAATGACCGCCCAGAGACTATTAAACAAAAATTTGCTAAAGTGCCTTACTTAAATAGTTCATTGTTTGAAATATCCGAATTAGAAGATGCTACCATAAGAATAAATTCATTAGACAACAATGCTACAATAAAATTAATGGATGGCACTATTTTAAAAGACGAAAAGAAAAAGAACACAGCTTTGCCTACACTAGAATATTTGTTTAAATTTTTGGATGCCTACGATTTTGCAAGCGAAGGTGGCGAAGATATTGCCGAAGATAATAAAACCATCATCAATGCATCGGTGCTCGGAAAAGTTTTTGAGAAAATAAACGGTTATAAAGACGGCTCTATTTTTACTCCTAGTTTTATTACTATGTATATGAGCCGTCAAGCATTACGTTTGGCTGTTGTGCAAAAATTTAACGAATATTTTAAAAATCATAATTTACCCGAAGTAAAAACGTTTGAGGAGCTTTATAACCGAATTGATAAGATTGGTATTGAAAAAGCTAACGAAATTGTTAATTCCTTACGTGTTTGCGACCCAGCCGTAGGTTCCGGACATTTTTTAGTCTCGGTGCTGAACGAAATCATTGTTATTAAATCGGAATTAGGAATACTTATTGATAGCTCCGGCAAGCGTTTACGCGATTATGAAATTGTAGTCGAAAACGACGAATTAATAATCTTCGACGACAATGGAATTTTTGAATACAATTATCGCAATAAAGAAAGTCAACGCGTCCAAGAAACGATTTTTAACGAAAAGAAAACAATTATCGAAAATTGCCTATTCGGAGTAGATATTAATCCAAATTCCGTTAAAATTTGCTGCTTGCGGTTGTGGATAGAGCTTTTGAAAAACGCATATTACAAGCCAATTGATTGTGAATGGCTTGAACTTGAAACCCTGCCCAATATTGATATTAACATAAAATGTGGAAATTCGTTGGTAAACCGCTTTGACATAGATGCTGACTTAAAACGAGCCTTAAGGGATAGTAAATGGAATATTGAAACTTATCGCATTGCTGTAACAACTTACCAGAACGCAAAAAACAAAGACGAAAAACGCTCGATGGAACAACTCATCAACGAAATAAAAAATAATTTTGAAACAGAAATAAAAAGAAACGATAAGCGATATATGAAACTTGTTGAATTGAGAGGCGAATTATTAAATTTAACCAATCAAACAGCATTGTTCGATAAAACAGAAAAAGAAAAAAAAGAATGGAACAAAAAAGTTGAAGAACTTACACAAGCAATACAAAAGCAAGAAGCTATTATTGAAGAAATAAAAAACGCTGCCATTTATAAAAACGCTTTTGAATGGCGATTTGAATTTCCCGAAGTCTTAAACGACAATGGCGATTTTGTTGGTTTCGATGTGGTTATTGGAAACCCACCTTACATTCAACTACAGTCAATGAAAGAAATATCCGAACAACTCAAACAGTTCAATTACGAAACCTTCGAAAAAACAGGCGATATTTATGCATTATTCTACGAACGAGGCACTCAGATTCTTAAAAACAACGGATATTTGGCATATATTACCTCTAACAAGTGGATGCGTGCAGGCTATGGCAAAAAGCTGCGGGAGTTTTTTATACAATACAATCCGTTACAGTTAATTGATTTAGGTCCCGGAGTTTTCGAACACGCTACCGTCGATACCAATATTTTAATTTTACAAAAGGCAAGTAACCAAAATCAATTGAAAGCCGTTACGTTGCAAAAGGAAGATAAAGAAAATATTGCCCAAGCATTCGACAAAAAAGGCGTTGTGCTTACCAAACTTACCAGCGATGCATGGTTTATAGGCTCCGATGCCGAACAACGATTAAAAGAAAAAATCGAACGAATCGGAACGCCGCTTAAAGATTGGGATGTGAAAATTTATCGTGGCGTATTAACCGGCTTAAACGAAGCATTTATTATTACCACCGAAAAACGCAACGAAATACTTGCCAACTGTCAGGATGAAGCCGAAAGAGAACGCACCGAAGCCATTATAAAACCCATTTTGCGAGGTAGGGATATAAAACGCTACCACTACGAATGGGCAGGGCTGTGGGTGATTGGTACCTTCCCTACTTTAAGACTAAATATTGATGATTATCCAGCATTGAAAAAGTATTTTCTTGATAATTTTGATATACGACAATTAGAACAATCTGGCAAAAAATATCCTGAGCTTGGCTTCGATGCTCGTAAAAAAACTGGTAATAAATGGTTCGAAACTCAAGACCAAATTGCCTACTACCCCGAGTTTGAGAAGGAGAAGGTGGTTTATCCAAATATGGCATCAGAACTTCAAGCTGTATTAGATAAAAATAAATTTATTTGCAATCAAAAAGCATTTATCATAACTGGAAGCCACTTGAGATACATTGCAAGTTTGTTTAATTCCAAAGTGGAATTTTGGTACTTTAAAAAAATTGGTGCAACATTAGGTTCAGCGGGATATGAAATGAGTAAAATTTTTATAGAAAAATTACCCATTCCCCCCATCACCCCTGCCAACGAGCCCATTGTAAATCAAATCGAGGCGTTGGTAGATAAAATTTTGGCTGCTAAGCAGCAAAACCCGCATACAGATACAGGTGAATGGGAAAAAGAGATAGATAGGCTGGTGTACAAACTATATGACTTAAGTGAAGAAGAGATTAAAATAATAGAAAGTTCTATTTGAAAATGTTTAAAAATAATGTATTTGTTTGGTTAAATAAATACATAATTTGTACATTTGCAAAAAATCTTCTTTGAATATTTATGTTTAGTAAATTTTTCAGAAAGATTATTTTATCAATATCTTCACTATCACCAGTAGCATTAACTTTTTGGTTTAAAGAGTTTTCAAAAAGTTTTGATTTTTTTGAAGGTTGGCAGTATCTTATGATATTTGTTCTAACTATAATCACTTCATTTCTTACGATTCATTTATCAAAATCTAAATTAGAAGTAATGAATGTTAAGATTAGTACTGTACAAAATTCTGACAATGAGGTAGTAACTTATATTTTTGCTTATATTCTGCCTCTCATAGGATTTGACTTGAAGATAACACTTTTCATCTTATTGTTATACTTATTTATAGTATTTACTACTAATATTTATCATTTTAATCCTATTATAGGTTTATTCGGTTATCATTATTATACAATTTCATTTGAAAATGGTACTACATTTGTACTTATATCAAAAAAAACTTTAATGAATGCAAAAGAAATAAATAGTGTAGTTCAATTAGATGATTACACATTATTAGAAGTAATTAAAAATAATTATTGAAATGAACTTAATTGGAATATTAAATAATGGTGAAATTAAAAGATTACCTCTATCACGCAGTATACAAGATGATTTAAAATCATATTACAATGATATTAAAAATAGTTTTTTAAATAAAACGAGGGTTGAATTTCAAGGAACCTATAAATGTGAGGAAGAGGAAATTTACGAATTAAAGGGATTTGATTGGAGAAATAAAATTAAATATAATTCTCTTAGTGATTTTGATTTTAATAGTATCTTGACTATCAGTACTATTAACGTTAATGAAATTTATAATATTAAAATACTCATTGCAATGACAGAAAGTTATTTGATTTTTCAAAGTATTGATAGTAGAAAGTTTATTAAACCTAATAGTTTTTTATTTTATTCAGATAACACTTTCAATTATGAAGACAAAAAAGGTATAAAATTAGACAATAAAGTTGATGCACTTCTTGAAATAGAATCAAATACTGTTTTATTTAATTCTTTTCATAATGCAAGTAAAATATTTGATTTATTTGAAATTTTTAGAGAAGCAACTAATGAAGAATTGGAAGAATTTCAAAAGCATGAATTATTTAGTGATGGATTAACCCTTGATAAAATAAATAATCGTTTACGAAAAAAAATATTCCTCATTCAGAAAAATGGAATACTCAACAAAATTAAACAGAATTACAACATTGTAAAAAATTATGCTAATGAAGTTGGTCTGTCTACATACTTTAATGATAATAATAATAATAAAATTGTAATTCCAAGTGACTTAAGTGAGTTAACGAAATTAATAAATTTCTTAAATGAAGATCTTTATAAGTCACCTATATCAGGTGTTATATATGAATCAAATTCAAAAAAATTAGTTGGAAAAAAAGATTTTAATGATAGTCCTGAAAGTCAATAAAAGTATAATATTTAAAGAATTATATTATCAAAAAATCATATAAAATCCTTATCTTTGTACCTCAAAAATTATGGACATTATAAAAGAACCAGAAAATACTTGGGGCGGGAGTTGGACAGAACAAAAATTAAAAGCTTTTGAGGCGTATGTAAATGCTTATCTTAACATAATGTTAGCACAAAAACAAAAATATAATGGAATGGCCTAATCTCATTTATTTTGATGGATTTGCTGGTAATGGGCAAAACTATATTAGTGAGAAAGGCGATATTAAATCTAACGATTTTGCTATAGAATTTGAAAATGATGAAGAACAAAAAGTTTACAAAGGTTCTGCCGAAAGAGTTTTATCATTAAATAAAAAATTTGATGAATACTATTTTATAGATATTGAAAAAACTTCAATAGAACAATTAAAAAGTCGCTTAAATCAGAAGTTTAATTTAAACAATAAATGTCATTTTATTAATGGTGATGTTAATGAAATTTTAAAGAGTTTTTCAAATAAATTTTCTCATAAAGATGCTGCCCTAATTTTATTAGACCCTTTCGGTATGAATATCAATTGGGATAGCATCTTTTCTTTAAAAGATAAAAGAGTGGACTTGTGGATTTTAGTGCCTTCAGGTGTTATAGTAAATAGATTATTGGATAAAAAGGGAGAACTTAAGTGTATAAAAAAATTAGAAGAATTTTTTGGCTTAGACGAACAAAAAATCAAATCTATTTTTTATGAGAAGAAGCAAACAATTAATTTATTTGGAACTGAGGAAAAAACCGAAAAAATAGATAATCCCATTAAAAGAATAGCAGAAATTTATGTTCATAAGTTAAAAACAATTTTTAAGCATGTAACAGAAAACCCTTTGGTATTATTGAATTCTAAAAACGTCCCTATTTATCATTTTGTATTTGCTTCGAATAATGAAGCTGCTTATAGAATTGCATCTCAAATAATACAAAAAAAACAGAAATGAACCCTACCAAAATCGAATGGACAGAAAAAGTTTGGAATCCATCAATTGGATGCGATAAAATATCAGCCGGCTGTAAATTTTGCTATGCAGAATCTTTTGCCAAAAGATTACAAGCAATAGGTTTAGAAGATTACCGCAACGGGTTTAAGTTTAAGATTTTGCCTCATCGCTTAGAACAACCTCTTCGCATTAAAAAGCCAACAAAATTTTTCGTCAATTCTATGAGTGATTTATTTCACGAACAAATGCCTTTTGAATATCTTGATATGATTTTTGATGTAATTAAAAACACTCCACAGCATATTTATCAAATTCTTACCAAAAGAGAAAAAATAATGCTTGAGTATTTTTCAACTCATGCAGTTCCGGAAAATGTTTGGCTTGGTGTTAGTGTAGAAAATGCAATATTTAAAAAACGAATAGATTCACTTAGAAGAGTAGATGCAACAATCAGATTCGTTTCATTTGAGCCGCTGATTGGCTCTGTTGGTAAATTAAATTTATCAGGAATACATTGGGCAATAGTTGGTGGTGAATCAGGCAGAAGTGCACGACCAATAAAAAAAGAATGGGTGGAAGAAATCTTTCATCAATGTAAAGAACAAAATGTTGCTTTTTTCTTCAAGCAGTGGGGGGCTTGGGGTGTTGATGAAATTAAAAGAAATAAAAAAGAAAATGGGCGGAAATTTAAAGGTAGAGAGTGGAATGAATATCCGAGTAATATGTATCAAGAATTTCATTATTGACCAAACTAAGGGGTAAAAAACTTGTATTTTTATTGACCAAAAAAAAATAAAACCTTCAATCAATGAAATACGACCCGCAAACACCACCGCCGTTCCATTCGTTTAAAGGGATTAGACCTTTGCAAAATTATTTTAACTTTTCGATAAATCAAAAATATTGGCTTAAAATTGAATTTTTAAGGTAATGATTCAAATTACATAACGATTTTATTCAAAAAAACACCTTTTTTAAAGCCAAAGAACCTTATTTTTTTCTTTTAGCCCTTATTTTAGACTTTAGTTCGCGTATGGGCACACTTCGCCCAGCTAAATAAGAATAGGCACGTTTCAAATTGTATTTGGATTAAAAAAATTAAATATTCTCTCTTCGCATTCTTTATGTCTATTATTAAACTCAGTCGGGTGCCAATTATTCAGTTGTACCAAATCCAAAGCATCTTGCACTAATGATTCTTTATATCGGTCTTTCTTTTTTGCAAAAAATTCATTTTGTGCACTTATATTTAGATTCCATTCTAATGGCACAAGATTACCTAATGCGTCTATATTTTGTTCCCATGTTTCTTGTGTCCATTCGTCATAGTTGTTCCATTTTTTTGGAAGAATGTGTTCAATATGATATTTGTTTTTTATTACCTTTTTTAAGTTCCCTTTATTTTGCTTAGGATTTAAGTAAGATACTAATAACACAAGTCCTTTAAGGTATCTACCATATTGTCTATTTTTTATTCTTCTCTGAAATTCATTAAAGTCATTTGTTGAATTTTTCTTGTATTCAGAAATATAATCCCCTTCTTTCTCAATCAATGCACATACTTTAAAAACAGTATCTTTTACAGCGTTAACGGAGTTATGAACCACCCCCTTAATAAAAAAATATTTACAAGTTTCCTTGACAAGTGTAAGAAAATCTTCATTAACTTTTTCATTATCTTTAGGAAGCATGAAACCATCTTCATTCAAAGAACCATATTTATGTAGATAAACAAATAATGGGAAATTCCAGTAATAATTCGGATATGTAAGCAAGATATTCCATAAAATTTCAATTTCATCAGGTGCCTCCCAGTTTTGCTCAATTTCATAAATTAAAGCAATGCTACTCATTACAGATTTCCAATCTTTTAACTTTTCATTTTTATTTTCTGAAAAATATGTACGAAGTGCAGTTTCTTTGTCTGTAACACCTTTCTTGGCCCTTAATATATGCATATATACCCTAAATAGCCATTCGTGATAATCAACTGAATTCCATTTTTCTATAAAAGTATCAGCTTCTTTTTTTTCTACTGCAGCATGATATAGTTTTGCTTTAAAAATATCTGCATCTGTTAAAGGTATACCCCTATTGTTAATGGTTTCAAAAATTGTCAAAGCATCATCTTCAGAACCACAATGAATCGGTAATAAAACAACTCGGTCTAAAAGTGTTAATATTAAATCGTTTAACTGGACAGACTGGTCAGGGCTTTGATTAACAGAACGCCACCATTCTTCTATCTTTTTGGCTAAATGATTATAATTATTTTTTAACTTACATTCATCAGGTGTATTATTTCCATTATTAAAAATAATGTCGCGTAGGTATTCTTTATCTTTTTCTAACACTAGTGAATTAACTCGTAATTCATCTGTAAGTTCAGAGGTTAATGGATTTTTAGTTTTAAGGCATTCCTCAAGTGCTTTCACTGTCCCAGCCCTATTATGTAATGCTTTAATTAGTAATAAAAGAGTCACCAGTCGTTGTTGTCCGTCAATCACAACGAAAGCATCCTCTTGAGGATAAATTACAATGTTACCTAAAAAATATTTGTCTTCTTTTTTTGAATCTTTATCGGAGAAAAAATTTAATAAATCATCCCAAAGTTTATCACATTCTTCAATGTCCCACGAGTAAGGACGTTGGTAGTCTGGAATGATATATTTTTCTGTAAAAATTTTCCTGATTTCTTTTGGATCTGCATGTATTGCTTTCATAATTTATTATTTTTAATGAATTCTGTTTTTTATTGTTCTATCATATATCCACCCATTTGCTACTGGCTTCGAAACGAAGTTTTTAATGATGCTGTCGCCTTTTTTGACTTCAAAGGGCGATGTGGTTTGAGTTTGAACGCCATTGCCTGAAACAGTGAGAGTAATGGTAGCTGGGGCTTTGGGTTGAAGGATAAATAAGCCGTCAGTATCGGGTGATTTTGCCCGTTCTGTTTCTACGTGCTTTATGACTGCATGAAACATATTGAGTTGGTTGAATTGTCTGTTGTTCATAGTGAGTTATGATTAAAAGTTATGGTGCAAATATAATCATTTTAATATGAAATATTTAGACCTTTGCAAAATTATTTTAACTTTTCGATAAATCAAAAATATTGGCTTAAAATTGAATTTTTAAGGTAATGATTCAAATTACTGGACAATTTTATTCAAAAAAAACACTTTTTTTAAAGTCAAAGAACCTTATTTTTTTCTTTTAGCCCTTATTTTAGGCTTTAATTCGCGTATGGGCACACTTCGCCCAGCTAAATAAGTAATACGGCACGTTTCAAATTATACGCTATGGCCTGCAATACATGCTGAGCATGAACTTTAGCCAAGCCTTTATAACGAGCAACACCACCATTAAACCAACGTTTTATACTACCAAATGTCCGTTCAACTACATAACGATAACGACTTATTATTTTATTAAATACTTTTGCTGCCAATGAGTTAAAAAACGATTGCGATATGATTTAAACATAATTCGATTTTTAATATTTCCCATTTTTAATAATTCATCGTTTTGTGGAATTTTATATCCTTTGTCTCCTCATATTTCTTTTTTCGAGATGAAGGTCGTCTTTGTTCTTATCTTCGGCTATTTCGTAAGTTGTTTTGCATTTGGGAGCATACGGACTTATGGTAACGCTTGCATCTACAATGGTTTTCCCTTTTTTCACTTTTGCACCCTGATGTTCTAATTTTTTATTGATTTTTATGATTTCATAACGCTAAAATAAGCATTATTTCTGGAATATAATAATAAATTGTCAATAAGTTATTAATAATCAAATATTTGCATGTTAATAACCTTGCAAAGGACTCAAACAAATATTCTTTACAGATAAATTATTTTTAGTAAAAATAAATTCGTTTTTTATATGTTAATAACCTAGTAAAAGTATCTTTTAGTTAAATGCTTTTTAAAATAATTTGATGAGCTTCTTTTTGTTTTAACAATGCTTTTTGTTCTTCCTTTTCAAATGCTTCAAGTACAGAATTAACTAATAATTTGTCACCTGAAAAGTATTCTAACAGTAACCCCATATTCTCTCTAACAACTAAAATATTTTCATCTTTATCTTTAACAGTAATGGGTAATGTTAAAGATAATGGAAGTTGGTATTTAATTTTTATTAAATTTAGTAGTTCATTTTTTTCTTGTGTTGATAAATATGAAAAAAACTGTACTCCAAAAAAGAAGTGTTGGTTATAAAAATGTAATTGCGATTTGTTTTTTAAGTTTGCTATTTTGCTTTTATAATATATGGTAACATAATTTTTTATATTTTCATCTTCTATTTTAAAGTGCGATTTTCCTAAAATTGAATTTACTTCAAAAAAATTCGCTCCAAACTTTACTTTACCTTTAAATAATATAGAAGTTTGAGTATTATATAAGTCGTTTAAGTTTAGTTGCAAATAGTGATCCTTAAAATTATAAATAAAAAAAGTGTTTTTATAATAATAGCTTTTGTAATAAGCAGTTTTTCTTCTTAAATACGATTTAAGTAAATTCATAAAACAAAAATAAGCAAAATTATACTTATATGCAAGTATTTTTACTTAACTTTTAAGAAAAAGGTTTCACTTTAAAGCAATCAAAATATATTGCAATACACATTATAGTTTAATGAACTGTTAAAAGAAATTACTTTATATTTTTTTTAACAAACTTTAAATATTTAATGACAAAGGTTCAAATTTTTGTTGTTTATATTCTTCAATAGGTGTGCAAGTACACATTAAATTTCTATCTCCGTATGCGTCGTCAATTCGAGCAATTGATGGAAAAAATTTATTTTCTGTAACCCATGACAAAGGATAAGCTGCCTTTTTACGTGAATATGGATAATTCCATTCGTCGTTAATTAAATCTTCGGCCGTATGTGGAGCATTGACAATAACATTATTGTCTTTTGGATATTTTCCGTTAGCTATTTCCATAATTTCGTTATATATTTCGATAAGGGCGTCGGCAAATTTATCAATTTCTTGTTTTGATTCACTTTCTGTAGGTTCAATCATTAAAGTGCCGTGCACTGGGAAAGAAACAGTTGGCGCATGATAACCGTAGTCCATTAGACGTTTTGCAATATCTATTTCGTTAACATTAGCAATTTCTTTAAATTTTCTGCAATCTATAATCATTTCGTGAGCTACGAAACCGTTTTTACCAGAATATAATATATTATAACATTTTTTTAATCTAGCAGCCAGATAATTAGCATTTAAAATAGCATATTTTGTGGCATTTGTAAGTCCTTCGCTTCCCATCATTACAACATAAGCGTGCGATATAAGTAAAATTAAAGCACTGCCGTAAGGTGCTGCCGATACGGCTTCAACACCATTTATACCACCTGTTGGTATTATAGGATGTTTGGGTAAAAATTCTTCTAATTCCTTTTTTACTAAAATTGGCCCGGCACCTGGTCCTCCACCTCCGTGAGGTATGGCAAATGTTTTATGTAAATTTAAATGACATACATCGGCGTTAATTATGGCAGGGCTTGTTAAACCAACTTGAGCATTCATATTGGCTCCATCCATATAAACAAGACCACCATAACTATGGATGGTTTCTATAATATCAATTATTCCTTCTTCGAAAACGCCATGTGTAGAAGGATACGTTACCATTAACCCGGCTAATTCATTTTGATATTGTTCAGCTTTTTTCTTTAAATCTTCAATATCAATATTTCCATTTGTGTCGCAATTAACTACAATAACTTTCATTCCTGCCATAGCTGCACTTGCAGGGTTAGTGCCATGTGCAGATGATGGTATAAGCATTACATTGCGGTTTTTATGTCCTTTCTTTTCATGATATTGTCTTATAACCATTAATCCGGCATATTCACCTGCCGCACCAGAGTTTGGTTGAAAACTTATAGCATCGAAGCCTGTTATTTCTTTCAAATAATCACCAAGTTCTTGCATAATTTGGTGATAACCTTCTGCTTGATCGAAAGGAACAAACGGATGAATTGAACCAAATTCTGGAAAGCTGAGAGCAAGCATTTCAGCAGCAGCATTTAACTTCATTGTACACGAACCTAAAGAAATCATACTATGATTAAGTGCTATGTCTTTTCTTTCGAGTTTTTTAATATATCGCATGAGTTCTGTTTCTGACCTATAATTGTTAAATACTTGTTGTTTTAAAATTTCGTCAGTACGTGTAAATGGTAAATAAATATTATTTGATAAACTATAATGTTCTACATTTTTTTGAATTGCTTCATAAAAGATACTTACAACATCTTTAACATCTTGTTCTGTAGTTATTTCGTCGAAAGAAAAACGAACAATGTTAGGTTTTACGTATGCAAGATTAATTTTTTTGTTTAATGCTAATTGTTCTATTGTTTTGATATCAACATTTGATGGCAGTTCAACGCTTAATGTATCGAAAAATGTAGAATTGATTCTATATCCTAATTTTGTTATTTGTTCGTAAACAGTTGCTGTTAAAGTATGAATATATGATGCCATGCGTTTTAATCCTTCATAACCGTGATATACGACATACATTCCAGCCATTGTAGCTAAAAGTGCTTGAGCAGTGCAGATGTTAGAAGTAGCTCTTTCGCGTTTAATGTGTTGTTCGCGAGTTTGGAGAGCCATGCGAAGTGCTAAACGTTTTTTGGCATCGACTGAAACACCTATTATTCTTCCTGGCATGTTACGTTTAAATTCTTCTTTTGATGCGAAATATGCAGCGTGTGGGCCTCCGTATCCCATTGGTATGCCAAAACGTTGTGTAGATCCAAATACAATATCAGCCCCCCACGAACCGGGCGAAGGTAATAAAACCAAACTTAATATGTCGGCAGCAACAGAAAGCATAATTCCTTTGTCGTGAAGTTTTTTTGCAAAATCAGTATAATCAGGTATAGAACCATCTGCTGCAGGATACTGTATTATAGCACCAAAGAAATTTTCATTAAGTTCAACGTTTTTAAAATCGTCTATTACTACATCTATTTCAAAAGGAATAGCTCTGGTTAAAACTACAGATTTTGTTTGCGGAAAAATATTTTTATCTAAAAATAATTTATTGGCATTTCGTTTAATAGCTTCCCTTGACCTACTGTTGTACATCATTATCATTGCTTCTGCGGCAGCAGTAGCTTCGTCGAGCAACGATGCATTTGCAATTTGCATCCCGGTAAGCTCTACAACCATAGTCTGAAAATTTAATAAAGCTTCGAGTCTGCCTTGAGATATTTCTGCCTGATATGGTGTGTATGACGTGTACCATCCAGGATTTTCGAGAATATTTCTTTGAATAACTGCTGGCATGTGTGTACCGTAATATCCCATTCCTATAAATGTGCGGTAAATTTTATTTTTCGATGCAATTTCTTTTATTTTTTTTAAGTAAGTTTTTTCGTCTATAGCTTTTGGTAAGTTTAATGATTTTTTTAATCTTATACTTGATGGAATTGTTAAATTAATTAATTCTTCGATGTCTTTAACGCCAATGGTTTTGCACATAATACTTACTTCTTCTGGACGAGGGCCTATATGCCTTTTTTCAAATATATCTATTTCCATAATTTTAAAAAAATTAGTAGTTTTACATTCTGTAAAGGTATAAAATATCTTAATAATAAAATGATGTTAATCATCATGTTTAAAAAGTTTTAAAAAATATTTTATGAGAATATTTGTGTTCTTTCAATTGTTTTTTGCAATATCGTTTATATTTGCTCAAAAGGCCGATACTATTTGGTTTCTTAACGGAGAAAGACTAATTACATCTAATTATTCTATTAATGTTGAAGATGGTATATTAACTTATTTAACTAAAAAAAATAAAGAGCGAAAAGTAGGACTTGAATTTGTTTTTTCAATAATAGACACAAACAGCAACGAAAAAGTATATTTCGAACCTACAACCATAGAAAAAAGGTATTACAGCGTTGAGGATATGAGAAATTTTATACATGGTGAATATATGGCTATGAAAAGTTATAATTCTGTTTATCCTTTTTTGTCTGGTGTAATAACAGGTGCCGGATCTGTTTATGCTGTTCCGTATTTGTTAGGTTTGAATGTTTTTTTCTCACCACTTGTGCCTGCTGCCAATACTGCTATAATTGGTACGTTTAACTATAAGGAAGAGAAAGTTAAAAATAAGTTTCCCGAATATGCAAATAATCCTTATTTTGTTGCAGGTTATCGCGAAGTTGTAGTACAAAAGCGCATAAATAATACTATTAAAGGAGGGATTGTTGGTTTTGGAATTGGAATTGTGAGTGCTATTATTATACATCAAATTGCAAAATAATTGAAAATAATGATTGTCGAAAAAGTAACATTTGCAAATGGCTTAACAGCATTATTACACGAGGACAAAAGTAGCCCACTTGTTGTAGTTAATGTATTGTACAAAGTAGGTTCGAGAAACGAAGATTCTGAAAAAACAGGATTTGCACACTTATTTGAGCATTTAATGTTTGCTGGTTCTAAAAATGTTGAACAATTCGATGAAGTTGTTCAACTTGCAGGCGGCGAAAACAATGCTTTTACAAATACCGACATTACAAATTATTATATTAACTTGCCTGCAGAAAACCTGGAAGTTGCTTTGTGGCTCGAAGCTGATAGGATGCAACATTTGAACATAAATGAAAAATCGTTAAATGTTCAAAAAAAAGTTGTTGTTGAAGAGTTCAAGCAACGATATCTTAATAAACCATACGGTGATGTTTCTCATATAATTAGAAATTTAATTTACACCAAGCATCCTTATCGCTGGCCAACTATAGGATTAACCCCAGAGCATATTGAAAATGCAACACTTAGCGATGTTAGTAATTTTTACGAACAATGGTACTCACCTAATAATGCTATTATAAGTATAGTAGGAAACATAGATTTAGATGAAACATACTCTATTGTTGAAAAATGGTTTGGAAATATTCCTTATAAAATAAAATCTAAGTCTCATTTTCAAGAAGAACCAGACAAAAAAATACGTACATTTTTAGAAGTAGAGCGTAATGCCCCTTTACCAGCACTTTTTATGGCGTTTCTTATGCCAAACAGAACAGACCCCAATTTTTATGTTTACGATATGATTTCTGATATATTAGGAAATGGGCATTCTTCAAGATTGTATCAGGCACTTGTAAAAGAAAAACCTATTTTCCAATCATTAACTTCTTATGTTTCTGGTAGCATTGATAAAGGTTTTTTAATGATCGAAGGAAAAGTAAATTCACCATATACACTAAAACAAGCAGAAGAAGAAATTTGGAATGTTTTAAACAATTTACCCAATAATTTGACCGATTATGAACTTCAGAAAGTAAAAAATAAATATGAAGCAAATTTTATTAGCTCCCTTATTGATATTAACAGTAAAGCAGAACTTCTTTCGTTTTACGAATTTGTTTTTGACGATTTTTTGGCTATATATAACGAAGTTTCAAATTATCAGGCAGTAACAAAAGAACAAGTCATAAATATTTTACAAAATAATATAACTTACAATAAATCTATAGTCTTATACTACAAATAACATACAATGATGAACAAGGTAGAAATAAAAAAAATAAATAAAATAAATATTCCTTCAATCGAAAAAACTCAAATTTCATCTATTCCAGTTTTTTATAAAGGAGGTTTAGAGCAACCAGTAACAAAAGTAGAAGTAGTTTTTAATGCAGGTGATAGTTATTCAGAAAATCCGCTTGTTGCTGTTCTTACCAACTCTATGTTATTAGAAGGCACAAAAAATTTAACTTCTAAACAATTTGCAGAAAAAATTGATTACATTGCTGCCGATATTGTAGCAAATTCATTTTTAGAGCATTCTTCTATTTCTTTAGTTTCATTAAATAAACATATAAATACAGCTTTTGAGCTTTTAAATGAATGTTTGAATTATCCGCGTTTTGATGTAAACGATTTTAACATTTTGAAAGAAAACAAGCAAAAAAAACTCAATATTGATTTAAAAAATGTCAATATTGTTTCGAGAAGAGAATTTTTTAAGAGCCTGTTTGCCAATCACCCTTATGGGAGAATTATAGAAAACCATCATTTTGATGAAGTAGATATTAAGCAACTAAACGATTTTTATAATCGTCTATACAATGCCGATAATGCTACAATATATTTATCAGGACATATAAATGATGATGTTTTGAATATATTAAACAAAAAAATAACAATGTCTGTAAAAGCAACTAAAAAGCCAATTATTCAGGAAATTACTTCAAACAAAACCGAAAATATATTTATTGAAAAATCCGATGCTGTGCAAAGTGCCATAAAAATTGGTAAATTAGTTGTTTCTAAACATCACCCCGATTATATCCCATTATTTATAACTAATGTAGTTCTTGGAGGTTATTTTGGTTCTAGGTTAATGAAAGTTCTTCGCGAAGAAAAAGGCTATACTTATGGCATAAATTCTTATATTTTTTCTCATAAAAAAACAAATGTATTTATTATTTCTACTGAAGTAATCGCTGAACATACAAAAGAAGCCCTTAAATATATATACGAAGAAATAAATAAACTTTGTCAGGAAAAAATAACAACATACGAACTAGAAAATGTTCGTTCGTATTTATCTGGGCAAATACTTCGTTCGTTAGATGGTCCTTTAAATACAATTGAAGTCATTAAAGGAATTCATCAAAGCGAATTAGATATGAACTTTTACAACAATTATTTAGATTGGCTAAATAAAATAACACCCGATGTAATTTTGACGATGGCACAACGTTATTTATCTAGTAATTTTCTTGAAGTAGTAGTAGGAAAAATGAACTAAAATGCATTGGTGTATTTTAATAATATTATTTCTTTTTCAACAAGATGTATTTTCGCAAGATATATGGCCCCCCGATGTTCCAAAGCTCGATTCTGTTAGCGTTTTTGATGTTAATACTGGCTCAGTAATTATTTCCTGGTATCCTTGCGATTCGGCAGATGTTGCCGGATACATAATATATCGCTCAATAAACGCCTTATGGCAACCAATTGCAGATGTTCCAGCTCCAGCAACTTCTTACATTGATAATTCTGCTTCAAGCAATTTTCATCCCGAATTATACAGAATAGCCGCATATGATGAAGTTGGAAATCTTAGTGCAATGACACCAGAAAACAAATATCACAATACCATATATGTTTTTCCTTATCAAGATAGTATAAATTGCAGATTCGCCATACGATTAAATTGGAACCGTTATTTAAATTGGGAGGAAGGTGTAAAAGAATATAGAATATATGTTAGCGAAAATTTTAGCCCTTTTACATTGTTAGCTACAATTAGTGGCAATTCTAACCAGTATTTTCATATGGATGTTAACGACAATACTTCATATTGTTACATTATTCGTGCTGTTAGTAATAATTACAAAACATCATCTTCAAACAAAACTTGTTATTATACCGATTTTCCAAATCTTCCTACATTTATTACAGCCGATTATGCTACTGTAGAAAACAAAAAGATAATGCTATCGTTTACTTTAGACTCTCAGGCAACTATTTGTCGTTATCAGTTACGTCGCTCAACAGATGGAATAAATTTCGAACCTATTAGTTTTTTTAATCAATGTAACAATAAATATACATATACCGATGCTAATGTAAATGTCGAAAAAAGATATTATTATCAATTAGTTGCTTTAGATCAATGCAATCAAGTTAGGCTATCTTCTAATATTGCATCAAATATAGTTATTTATGCCACTGCTAACGATGAGGTACAAAATATACTTAAATGGAATCGTTATTATACTTGGCCTTCTGGTATAGATACTGTTAATTTATACAGAATGGTAGGGGACAATGGCAATCCAGAACTTGTATATTCTTCTAATAATACCTATGATACTTTAAAGATAGACGATTTGGTAAATATTGCACTTCATAATCAATCAATTACAAACAAATTTTGTTATTATATAGAACAAGTTGAACGTTCAAATAATCCTCAAAACCTTGGTAATAGAAGTAAATCAAATATTGCGTGTGCCTATCAACCTACAAGAATATTTGTTCCTAATACTTTTACTCCCGATGGCGATAATTTAAATAATACCTTCAAACCAATCATAACATTTGTTGATAAAGAAGGATATGTTTTAAAAATATTTGATCGTTGGGGCTTTTTAATTTTTGAAACACACGACATAACACAAGGTTGGGATGGAAAATTAGCTAACAAAGTTTGTCCACCAGGAATGTACACATACTATTTTATGTATAGAACTATTGATGGACAAATAAAAGAACGTTCAGGGGCTGTTTATGTATATTATCCTTAAAAAATTTTCATTATTTAACTTTTTGAAAAATTTTTTACTTTGTATGCTGTAATTTTAAAAAGTATGAAGTAATTTTGTTAAGAAATGAAATACACTTTGTTTTTTATATTAACACTGTTAAGTTTTTTGCTTGTTAGTGGGCAAAATAAAAGAATAACAAGATTAGAATACATCGAAAAATATAAAGATATTGCAATTGAAAAAATGCGAAAAACTGGAATACCAGCGAGCATCACTTTAGCACAAGCATGTTTAGAATCGGATGATGGAAATAGTTGGCTTGCAAAAGAAGCAAATAATCACTTTGGTATAAAATGCGGTAAAACTTGGGAAGGCGAAAAAGTTTATAAAGATGATGATAATCCGAATGATTGTTTTAGAAAATACAAAAATGTTTACGAAAGTTACGAAGATCATACAAATTATTTGATTACTACAAAAAGGTATGCTTCACTTTTTCAACTAAGCTCGATCGATTATAAAGCATGGGCATACGGATTAAAAGAAGCAGGATATGCCACTAATCCAAAATATGCAGAACTACTCATTAAAATAATTGAAGACAATCAACTTAATAAGCTCGATGAAATTGTTAGCCCAATAGCTTATAATCAGCAACAAACATATAAAAATAAAACTGCAAGCGAGGAGTGGAATATTTCTTTAAATAAACACGAAGTAAAAATTAACAATGATGTAAAATATATTATAGTTAAGGAAGGCGATACTTTTGAAAATATAGCGAAGGAATTTAATTTATGGGTAAAAGAAATTTATAAATACAACGACCTTACGAAAGATAGTATTCTTAGAAAAGGACAAGTATTATATATTCAGCCTAAAAGGAACAAAGCCGAAGCCGGAAAAGAAAAACACATTGTTAAATCGGGAGAAACTTTATATTACATTTCTCAATATTATGCTGTTAAAATGAAAAAGTTGCGTTTTCGCAATAATCTTATGTCGGACGAGGATGTTAAACCTGGCGATGTTATTTACCTTAGAAAAAGAAAACCTCTAACACCAGAAAACATTAAATAAGTATGACACTTATAAAATCTATTTCAGGGATAAGAGGAACAATAGGAGGACATCAACATGAAAATTTAACTCCATTAGATGTGGTTTTATTTACGTCTGCTTATGCCGAATGGGTTAAACAAAAATTTATACAAAACGAAAATAACAAAGTTGTTGTTGGCAGAGACGCTCGACTTTCAGGCGAAATGATACAATCGCTTGTAATTAGTACATTAACTGCTTGCGGTATAAACGTTGTAGATATTGGTTTATCCACAACTCCAACAACAGAAATAGCTGTTACAGAAGAAAAAGCTCAAGGAGGTATAATTATTACAGCAAGCCACAACCCCGAAGATTGGAACGCATTAAAATTGCTTAATTGTAATGGAGAATTTATTTCGGAAGCAGAAGGTAAAACAATTTTAAATATATCACAAAACTCTAAATTCTTTTATTCTCCTATAAATAAAATAGGAACTATTATTACTAAAAATTATTTGTCGGTTCATATAAAAAAAATTTTAGATTTGCCATTAATTAAAAAGGACATTATTGCTAAAAAGAAGTTAAAAATTGTAGTAGATGGTATTAACTCTGTAGGTGCTATTGCTGTTCCAGAATTATTAAAGTCGTTAGGAATAAATGATATATTAGTTATTAATGGCGAAGCAAACGGCAGGTTTAATCATAATCCAGAACCATTAGATGAACATTTAACAGAAATTAAACAAAAGGTTGTTGAAGAAAAAGCACATTTAGGTATTGTTGTAGATCCAGATGTTGACAGGTTAGCTTTTATTTGCGAGGATGGTAGTATGTTTGGCGAAGAATATACGCTTGTTTCTGTTGCAGATTATGTTTTGCAAAACAATAAAGGCAGAAGCGTTGTAACTAATCTTAGTTCGACACGCGCACTCGATGATATTGCAAAAAAATATGGTAGTAATTGTTACCGTTCGGCTGTTGGAGAGGTTAATGTTGTTGAAAAGATGAAACAAACAAATGCAATCGTAGGTGGAGAAGGTAATGGAGGAATTATTTTTCCCGAATTGCATTATGGAAGAGATGCACTTGTAGGAATAGCCTTATTTTTATCATATTATGTTCAGTTAAACTTTACAATGTCGCAGCTAAGAAAAAAATATCCCGATTATTATATGATTAAACATAAAATAAAGCTCAATGGGATAGATGAATTTTTTCAAATAAAAGAAAAACTTAAAAAAAATATTAAATACAAGTCTGTTAATGAAATAGATGGAATTTGGTTTGAGCTTGAAAACTCTTGGATTCATTGTCGTCCATCAAATACAGAACCTATTATTCGTATATACATCGAAGCTCCTACAAAACAAGAATCTTATAATTTATTAAAAACATTCGAACAAATTATCATTTAGATATGAAAATTGTATTTTTTATTCTTATCTGTTCATTTTTAATTATTTCTTGTAAAGAAAGAAAAAAGGAATACATATCTTTAGAAGGAATTGCTCAAGGGGGAACATTTCGTATTAAATATGAGCCCATACCTGATACTATATCGGTTAAAGAGATTTATAAAATATTAAATGAAATTAATTCAACACTTTCACTTTACGATACAAATTCAATTATTAGTAGAATTAACAAAAACGATACAGCAGTTATGTTGAATCGTTATTTTATAGAAATATATCGTGAAGCATATAAAGTTTACCAGCAAACCGATGGAGCTTTTGATATTACAGTAGCTCCACTAGTTCAATACTGGGGCTTTATTCCAAAAGGTCAGAAGTTCAATAATATAAAAACAACAGATAGCTTGCTAAAACTAGTTGGTATGGATAAAATTCATTTGCAAAAAGAAAAAATTATAAAAGACTATGCTGATATAAAACTCGATATGAATGGTATTGCACAAGGTTTTACAGTTGATAAGATTTCGATGTACCTTGAATCGAAAAAAATTAAAAATTATATGATAGAAGTAGGAGGCGAAGTTAAAGTTAAAGGCAAAAACCAGAAAGGTGAATTATGGAAAATAGGGATAGATAAGCCTATAGAAAACAGTAACGAATTTAATAGAGAATTGCAAACAGTTTTGTCAATATCAGATGTATCGCTTGCAACCAGTGGAAGCTATAGAAAATTTATAGAAAAAGACGGAATAAAATATTCACATACAATAAACCCACGAACAGGAATTCCAACTTTTCATAATTTATTAAGTGTAACAGTTTTGCATTCATCTTGCACGTATGCAGATGCAATAGCTACAGCAATTATGGTAATGGGATTAGAAGCAGGAAAACGTTTTGTAAAAGAAAATAAAATATCAGCATATTTTATTTATAGCGACGAAACTGGAAATTATAAAACTTGGGCAAGCAAAGATATTGAAGACAAATTAAAACCTATTCAATAAATATGAAAACGTTATTTTTAATCTGTTTATTAAATACAATAATTTTAAAAAATTTTGCTCAAATACCACCAGAAATTGTTCCCGATTCTTTTTTTTATTATTTTAAAACTAAAGGAGTAGAACAAGCTGTTCAATATATTTTCCGAACAAATAAATATTTAGGGCAAAATCCTGAAGTAATAAACACTTTAAAATCCAAGTTCGATAAAGCATTGCCAATAATAGGTACATTTTATAGATATGAAAAATATCTCGACAAACGTGTTGGAAATACTTTTGCACAATTAGGATATTTGATGATTTTTGATCGCCAACCAATTAAAATTGTTTTTACTTTATATAAACCAAAAGATAGCTGGCAGGTTCAAGATTTACGATTCGACGATAAAATGGACGATGTTATTAAAGAATTAGAAAATCAAAAAAGATAATTTGTTAAAATTAAAATATTTTAACATTTACTTTCACAAAAAATATTAAATTTGCAAAATTTATTCATTTTTGTATATGGGATATATTAAATTTGATAAAACACAACTTATTAATCTTGAATACTCATTAAAACGAGAAATATTAAGATCTAATAGAGCAGGTTCGTATGCATACACAACTTTAATAGGTTGTAATACGCGCAAATACCATGGCTTATTAGCTTGTCCCATAGAACATCTTGACGGAGGTACACATTTATTGCTATCATCACTCGACGAAACAATTATTCAACACGACGCTTCATTTAATCTTGGAATACACAGATATTATGGTGGTGTTTATGAACCAAAAGGACATAAATACATTCGCGATTTTGACCTCGATCCAAATATGAGTATTATATATAGAGTCGGTGGTGTGGTTTTAAAAAAAGAACTTATACTTGTAACAACAGAAGGAAGAATTTTAATAAGATACACTTTGCTAAATGCTCATTCACCAACAAAAATACGATTTAAACCATTTCTTGCTTTTAGAAATATTCACAACATAAGTAAAGCAAACCTCGATGTAAATCATAAATATACAGAAATTGAAAATGGTATAAAAATTCGCTTATATAACGGATATCCCTATCTTTATATGCAATTTTCAAAAAAAGTCGAATACGTTCATGTTCCCGATTGGTATTATAATATAGAATACATCGAAGAAAAAGAACGCGGCTATGATTATCTCGAAGATTTGTTGGTGCCAGGATATTTTGAGATGCCTATAAAGAAAGGTGAGGTAATTGTTTTTTCTGCCGGCACTTCACCTTGTAAAACTCGTTCGCTTAACAAACAGTTCGACAAAGAAGTGAAAAGCAGAATAAAGCGCGATAACTTTGAAAGTTGTTTAATAAATGCTGCCCAACAATTTTTTGTATATAAAGACAAAAAAAATGTAGAAATTATTGCTGGTTTCCCTTGGTTTGGAACATGGGGAAGAGATACTTTTATTTCTTTACCGGGACTTACATTGCCACAGAATAAGTTAGACGACTTTAAAGCAGTGCTTCTAACTATGATCTCTCGTATGAAAGGTCCGTTCTTCCCAAATGCTGGCGTTGGAGAATATGCTGTATATAACAGTGTAGATGCACCATTGTGGTTTTTTTGGGCATTACAACAATATTGCGAGTTTGCCAGATGTTATAAACAAGCATGGAAAGAATTTGGAAAGGTTATTAAAAAAATATTAACTTCATTTAGAGAAGGTACCGATTTTAATATTAAAATGCACGAAAACGGATTGTTATGGCAAGGTGTTCCTGGAATGGCTTTAACGTGGATGGATGCATTGGTTGAAGGAAAACCTGTTACCCCAAGAATAGGTTTTGCAGTAGAAATAAATACACTATGGTATAATGCCATAATGTTTAGTCTTACGTTAGCAAAAATTTCACGTGATAGAAAATTTTTGTTAGATTGGATAGAAATACCCGAAAAAATTGAAAAAAGTTTTGTAGAAACATTTTACGATGCAAATAAAGGATATCTTGCCGATGTAGTTACATACGATAGTAAAGATTGGAGTGTACGTCCTAATCAAGTTTTTGCTACATCTATGCCTTTTAGCCCGATAAAAGATTTACAAATTAAACGGAATATACTCGAAAAAGTTCAAAAGGAATTGCTTACACCTAAGGGACTAAGAACTTTATCGCCAGATCATCCGGAATATAAACCACATTACTGCGGTAATCAATCGGAACGCGATTTAGCATATCATCAGGGAACGGTTTGGCCATGGTTGCTTGGAGCATTTGCCGAAGGAATGTTCAGAATTCATGGAAAATCGGCATTATCTTTAATAGAGCGTATATACGAAGGATTTGAAGAAGATATGATAGTTCATGGTATTGGAACAATAAGCGAAATATATGACGGAGATCCGCCACATAATCCGAATGGAACGGTTTCGCAAGCATGGAGTGTTGCAGAATTATTAAGAATAAAAATGATGATAGAACAATATAAAGATTAACAAAGGCTCTTGTATCATGAGAATATTAATGTTTGGATGGGAATTTCCTCCCCATATAACAGGTGGACTCGGAACTGCTTGTTATGGCATAGTTAAAGCTCTAGCAAAGCAAAACATTAATGTTATATTTGTTGTTCCACGCCTTTTTGGAGGCGAAGATCACAAAACAGCTTTTTTAATCAATGCAAGCGATGTAGAAATAAATGAAAGAAATTTTAATTACGAAGAATATTGGAATAATGTTAAATATTACGAAATAGGTAGTAGTTTAATTCCTTATATTGGTCCGGAAGATTTTTTAAAATTAATAAGTGAACAAACATCAGTTAACACCTTTTTTGATGAAAAAGTATTCAGAGCAAAATATCAATTTTCCGGAAAATACGGCGAAAGTCTATATGCCGAAGTTAGTAGATATGCTTTAATTGCATCGGCTTTAGCAAAAGAACATCAACATGATGTTATTCATGCTCACGATTGGCTAACTTATCCTGCAGGAATGACAGCAAAAAAAGCATCTGGCAAACCATTAGTAGTACACGTTCATGCAACAGAATTTGACCGAAGCGGAGAAAATATAAATCAATACGTTTACGACATTGAACGAAAAGGAATGGAAGTTGCCGATAAGGTTGTTACTGTTAGTCATTTAACACGAAAGTATGTTATAGAACGCTACGGAATTTCTCCTGATAAAATTATTACTGTACATAACGCAGTAGAACATGTTGATTTCGACAATATATATCAAAATAAAGGTTTTCCAGAAAAATTAGTAACATTTTTGGGACGTATTACCTTTCAAAAAGGACCAGACTATTTTGTAGAAGCAGCTTACAAAGTGTTTAAAAAAGACCCGAACATACGCTTTGTTATGGCAGGAAGTGGTGATATGCTTCCACGTATGATACGCCGTGTTGCATATTATCGGATGGGACATAAATTTCAATTTGCAGGATTTTTAAAAGGAGAGGAAGTATATCGTTTATTTAGCATAAGCGATGTTTATGTTATGCCATCTGTTTCGGAACCATTTGGTATTTCGCCATTAGAAGCAATGCGTTCTAATGTTCCGGTTATAATATCGAAACAAAGTGGTGTTTCCGAAATACTTAATTATGCCATCAAAGTTGATTTTTGGGATATAGATGCTTTGGCTGATGCTATTTATGGACTTACTCATTACGATGGTATTTCTCGAATGTTTAAACGTTATGGTCGCGAAGAAGTTGACAATCTTAAATGGGATAATAGTGCAAAAAAACTTATTGAAATATATCAATCTTTAATTCACAATTAAACTATAAAAAAATGAGAGCAATTTGTTTTTATTTTCAGGTACATCAACCTTTTCGTTTAAGACGATACCGTTTTTTCGATATTGGCAATAATCATTACTATTTCGACGATTTTGCTAATAGTAGCATAATGCGTAAAGTTGCCGAAAAATGCTACTTGCCAACTAATCAACTTATGTATGAACTTATTAAGGAATATGGCACTCGTTTTAAAATAGCTTATTCTATTAGCGGCACTGCATTAGACCAGTTCGAGATGTACGCACCTGATGTTTTAGAAAGTTTTCAAAGACTTGTTAAAACTGGTTGCGTTGAAATATTAGGCGAAACATATTCGCATAGCTTATGCGCATTAAGAGAAAAAGAAGAATTTTTCAATCAAGTTCGCTTACATTCTGAAAAAATAGAGCGTATTTTCGGCGTTAAACCTACTGTTTTTAGAAATACAGAATTAATTTACAGCGATCACATTGGACAAATGGTTTATGAATTAGGTTTTAAAGGAATGCTTACAGAAGGAGCAAAACATATTCTCGGTTGGAAATCGCCAAATTATTTGTATTGTAATGCTATTGAACCTAAATTAAAGTTATTGCTTAAAAATTTCCGATTAAGCGATGATATTGCATTTCGCTTTTCTAATCGTGGATGGTCTGAATGGCCATTAACAGCTGAAAAATACGTTGCATGGCTTAATGCAATCGATCACAGACAAGAAATTGTTAATTTGTTTATGGATTACGAAACATTTGGCGAACATCAATGGGCAGATACAGGCATTTTCGAATTTTTACGTTACCTACCAAAAACTGTTTTTAGTCATTCGAATTATCAATTTATTACACCGTCAGAAGCAATTGAATTATTAAGTCCTGTTGCACCAATACATGTTCCATATCCTATATCTTGGGCCGACGAAGAAAGAGATCTTACTGCTTGGCTTGGTAACGACCTGCAAGACGATGCGTTTAATCAATTATATAAACTTTATCATAAAGTAAAACAATCGAACGACCCACAAATTTTAAAAGATTGGCTTTATTTACAAACAAGCGATCATTTTTATTACATGTGTACCAAATGGTTTAGCGATGGCGATGTACATAAATATTTTAATCATTACGATTCGCCTTACGAAGCATATATAAATTATATGAATGTTTTAAGCGATTTTGAAATAAGGCTAAATCAAATAACCGGATTAGATACGATTACAATTAAGACTAAAGAGCCTGAAAAAACAAAATTTAAGCCATCTATTATTATTCAACCTGGAACAGAACTGCTTTATCCAGAAAATATAGAAAAAGAAAAAACTAAAAAACAAAAAACTTCAACTAACTCAAAAACCAAAAAATCTACTGCTACTAAAACAAGCAGTAGTAAAAAGAAATCAACCAGAATTAAAAAATAGTATATTAAATTCCTACTACTTCTTTTATTTCTGGCACTACTTTTTTAATTGCTTCTTCCACACCATTTTTTAAAGTCATAAGACTATAAGGACATGAACCACAAGCCCCTTGTAACTTAACTTTTACGACGTAATCGTCTGTGATTTCAATTAAATCAATATCGCCACCATCTTCTTCTAAATAAGGACGAATTTGTTCGATAACTTCTTCTACTTTACGAGTAATTTCTAACTTATCCATAAAAAAATTATTTATATAAAATTTCTACTTTTTTTGTTGGTTCTTGTTTATTTCGTTCGTTTAAAGATACGATAAAATTTTCGCATAATTTTTGAATAGCATCAGATTCAATGTTATGGTTATTAATAACAGGGATACCTTTATCGCCCGATTCGCAAATAGATTGTACAAGGGGAATTTGAGCTAATAAAGGTAATTTGAATTGTTGTGCAATTTTTTCGCCACCACCTTTACCAAAAATATAGTATTTGTTTTGAGGTAATTCTGCCGGCGTAAACCACGACATATTTTCTACTATTCCTAACACTGGTACATTTATATGCGAATTTTTAAACATATTTATTCCTTTAACAACATCGGCAATAGCTACTTCTTGAGGAGTGGTAACAATAACAACACCTGTTACTGCAATTGTTTGAACCAGGGTTAGATGTATATCGCCAGTTCCGGGAGGCATATCTATTAGTAATATATCAAGTTCGCCCCATTCGGTTTGTTCTAATAATTGCTTTATGGCACTTGTTGCCATTGGTCCACGCCATATTAATGCTTGTTGAGGATCAACAAAAAAGCCAATGCTTAATACTTTAACGCCATATTTTTCAATCGGAACTATGTATTCTGTACCATTTTCAATTTTTACTTCTGGTTTGGATTTTTCTAAATTAAACATTTTAGGAATAGAAGGACCATATACATCGCCATCGAGCAAACCTATTTTGTAGCCATTAGTAGCTAATGCAACTGCCATATTCGCAGCAATTGTAGATTTACCTACACCACCTTTGCCTGATGCTATTGCTACAATGTTTTTAACATTTTGTAACGTATTATATTTATGTGATTTTGCTTCTGGAAATAATAACTCAACAATTATTTCTTTGTTTTGATATTGTTTTTTCAATATAGTTTCTAAATTTCGTTTTATTGTATTAGAAAAAGGATCTACTGGTTTTTTAAATAAAAGTTTAATTTTTATTTCGTTATCACTTTCATTTATTTCCTGAACTATCTGAGCGTCAACAATATTTTGTTTATATTCGGGATGTATTATTTGTTTTAATATTTCTTTTAAGTTCATTTTACAAATTTTTTATGCAAAGTTACAAAATTAGTTTTAGACTAATTCTATATTTGGATCCCAAAAATGTGTTAAAAAATTTACTACTTTATCGTCTTTTACATTTATGCCTTCGCTTTCGAGTAATTGTTTCATTTCGTTAGGTGTAGCAAAATGCATTTTTCCTGTCAGATATCCATTTCTGTTTACAACTCTATGAGCTGGTACAGGAGGAACAACACCATGCGAATTGTTCATAGCCCATCCTACCATACGAGCTGAATTTGCAGAACCTAAAAAACGTGCAATTGCCCCATAGGTTGTAACTTTGCCATAAGGAACCATTCTTACTATTTCATACACTCGTTCAAAAAAAGATGTATTTCTATAAATAGGGTCAGATATATAGTTTTTCAATTTCTTTGGACGTTTCATCTGACAATTCTTTTAATTCTTTTTCTGGTTTTTCCCAACAAATGTATTTTATTTTTTCTCCTTTTTCTATGAACTGTTGTTCGTAATAAGTAATTATTTTTAATTCTGGTTTTTCGTAAAAATTATTATTATGTATATCTTCGCAATTGTAGAGTATATTGACATTGTTTGTTTTTAATAATGTAAGAGTGTAATGGTACAAAAATTTATTATCTGTTTTTAAGTGCATAATACCTTTATTTTTTAAAATGTGCCGATACTTGTTTTGAAAATACGATGATGTAAGACGTTTTTTAGTCCAACGTTTTTTTGGTTGTGGGTCGGGAAATGTAAGCCAAATTTCGTCTATTTCGTCTTTGCCGAAAATATATTCTATTAGTTCTATTTTTGTCCTTAAAAATGCAACATTGTTTATTTTTTTTTCAAGTGCTTTTTTTGCACCTACATACATACGCGCTCCTTTGATATCAATGCCAATGAAGTTTTTTTGTTGGAAGATTTCTCCTAAACCAATAGTATATTCGCCTTTACCACAGCCTAATTCGATAATTATAGGGTTATTGTTTTTAAAAAAATTGCTATTCCATTTGCCTTTGTATGTAAAGTTATTAATTGTAAAAATTTTTAAGTCGGGTTGTAAAACATTAGGGAAGTTTGCCATTTCGGCAAAACGTATCAGCTTGTTTCTTGTCATGGATTAATGTTTCTTTTCAATTATTAAACCGAAGTCTTCAATATTTTCAACTATTTTGCTTCGCATTGCTTGTTCAAAAATAAATGTGTATAATCCTTTTTTAGGGAAAATAACGTTTTTTTTGTAAAAAAATTTATTGTAATACAAATCGCCAAGATTACTTTTTCCGTACCAACGGCCTTTTTCGTCGGCAAGTAAAAAGTTTAAAGTATCAACTAGTTCTTTTTTTTCGGGACTTATAATTCGGCTAAATACGTATAAATTTCTACGGCTATAGTTTCCATTTATTCTAATTGTAATGAATATATTGTAAGCAGTAGTTGTATCTTTAATGTTTACATCGAATTTTAGTAAATTATTTCTATCCCATTGCTTATTTGGTAGTATTTTATTTTCATAAAATAGAGTGTTATTTGAACATGCATAAATTAAAATAAAGCAAATTACAAATAATATGTAGTTATTTATTTTCAATAGTTTACTTAACAATTTTACCGGCTTTATAGATATATTGATTAATTTTATTATTTCCTTCGTCGAATTCTATCCAAGTTCCTTCTTTTAAATCATTATTGTAAGCTCCTTCTATTTGTTTAGCTCCCGATTCATAAAAGCAAGTCCACATTCCTTGTTTTTTACCGTTTTTATATTGTCCTTCGCAAGCTTTTGCCCCCGATTCATAATATTCTATCCACAAACCATTTTTCATGCCTTTAATATACGAGCCTTCTGCTACTTTTTTTCCGCTACTTTCGAAGTATTCTACCCATCTACCTTCTTCTAAACCGTCTTTATATGAGCCACTCATTTTTTCTTTTCCATTTTCGAAGTAGTAACTTGCCTGACCATTTAATTTACCGTTGAGCCATATTTCGACAGATTTTTTGTTACCGTTTTCGTACCAAGTTAATATTTGTCCATTTTTTTGTCCCATTGAATAAAATTCTTCACTTTCTTTTTTCCCATTTGAATAATAGCTTACGCGTTTGCCAGATAATTTACCGTCTTTGTAGTTTTCTTCTATTTGTGTTTTTCCATCTTCAAAAAAATATTGCCATTTACCTTCTTTTTGACCATTAACATAGGCTCCTTCCGATTTTTTTTGTTGGTTGTCGTACCATTCTGTCCAGTTTCCATTTTTTTTCCCTAATTTGTAAAAACCTTCTAATTTTTTTTGTCCATTTTTATACCATTCGGTAATGTTTCCTTCTTCTTTATCTTTAATATAAAATATTTCTGAAGCTTTTTGTCCGTTTTCGTAATACGTTCTAAAATATCCATCTTTCATTCCGTCAATAAAAATGCCTTCTGTTTTTATTTGTCCGTTTTCGTACCATTCTTTGTATTCTCCTATTTGCACTCCTTTTTCCCAATTTTCGATTAATAGAGGTTGACGGTTTTGATACCATGCTTGTATTAGCCCGTCTTTTTTGCCATTTATATAATTACCAACAAAAGCTTCTCTTCCATCTTCGTACCACGATTTACTTTCCCCGTGTAACTTACCAGACTCATAATGTTCTATAGCTTTTATTTGGCCATTTTCGTACCACCATTGCCATAATCCGTCTTTTTTTTCGTTACAGGTTGTTCCTTCGAGTTTTGGTTTTCCGTTATTATAATACTCTTTTACAGTTTTGTAAATTAAATCTGCTGTAGGGTTACCATTTCTGTCCCAAGTTTTCCATATACCTTCGAGTCTATCGTTTACAAAATTTCCTTCTTGTTTTTTCTTGCCGTTGTCGTAAAAATAAGTCGAAGGTCCATTTATTTTACCATTCTGACAGTTACCTTCAAACGATATTACACCATTTTCGTGATATTCGATTTGTTTACCTACTTTTTTACCATTTTCGTATGTTACTTCTACCTTTTTCTGTCCGTTTTTGTAATAAGATGTGTATTTGCCGTTTAGTATTCCGTTCGAATAATTTTCTTCGATCATTTTTTTCCCGTTAGGGTAATATTCTATCCAAATACCATCTTTTTTGCCATTTTTTTTGTTTCCTTCAAATTTTTTTTCTCCATTTTCGTACCATGCAGCCCATAAGCCTTCTGGAACGCCATCTTTGTATGTTTCTTTATACTTTAATTGTCCGTTTTCGTACCACCAAAGCCATTCGCCTTCCTTTTTATTATTTTTGTAGAATGCTATTTCGGCTTTATTGTTATTTGGGTAATGTTTTATTATAGTTTTATATTCATCTTCATTTACTATATTGCCTTTATCGTCGAAAGTAATCCATTTACCTTCTTTATAGCCTTTATCCATTTGACCTTTTAATTTTATAATGCCGTTTTCGTAAAATTCTATCCACGGACCTTGTAATGTATCGGTTTTATATGTTTTAATGCTCTTTTTCTTACCGTTAGAATGATATTCGATTTCTTCACCATCTTTTTTATCTTCGTAATAATTGATTATAAGCTTGTAATTACCGTCTTCGTAATATTCAATATATTTATCGTGTAGTTTACCGTTTTTTAAAGTTTTTTCAGACTTAATAATTCCTTTTGAATACCATTCGGTTTGAGTTTGATAGAAAACTTCTTTGCTTGTTTTTCCGAATTTATCCCATTCAATCCACTTTCCAACTCTTCTGTTATTTTTATATTGACCTTGTTCTTTAATTTGGCCGTATGGATAGTAAAAAGTTCCTAATCCGTTCAACATTCCGTCTTTGTAGTTACCTTCGAATATTTTCATTTCATCTTCATCGTATTCTCTCCAAATTTTATCTTTCATACCTTTTTTGAATGTTCCTTCGTATTTCTTTTTCCCATTTGGCCAGCGGCCAATACATGTGCCCGTGTATAATTCGCCAGATTGTTTTAAATAAAACAAGTTTTGAGCACCTTCTTCTAACATTTCTAAAGAAACTTCCTGTGAATAAGCTAAACTAATAATTAATATAGTTAATACTAAAAAAGCAACCTTTTTCATTTTAGTTTAAATCTTGTTCGCACAAAAATAATGATACCTTTGTAAATTCTAACAAAATGTTAATAAATTTTATATTAGAAGTTTAAACATTGTATTATTCTAAAAAAAATTTTGTTGAGCTTTACTGTTTCCTCTGTGGTGAGAAAAATAAACCTCTGTGTCCTCTGTTGTGAGAAAAAACTCCAATTACCACAAACTATTTTTCAAAAATTTAATTTTAAAAATTATTTTATACAGAATTGCTTTACCTTAAAAAAATTATAAGCATTTTTTGAAAAACATTAAGAAAAAATGAAAATATTTATTAGGTTTGCGTAAATTTATGATTGATGTCGGATTCGATTGTTATAATTCCAACATACAACGAAAAAGAGAATATATCGGCTATCATTAAAGCAGTATTTTCTTTAGAAAAAGAATTTCATATTTTAATAGTAGATGATAATTCGCCCGATGGAACGGCTTATATAGTTAAAGAATTACAAAAAGAATATCCTTTAAAACTTCATTTAATAGAACGTAGAGGCAAGCTTGGTCTTGGCACCGCATATATCGAAGGTTTTAAATGGTGTTTAACAAATAACTATACTTACATATTTGAAATGGATGCCGACTTTTCGCACAATCCCAAAGACTTATGCCGTCTGTATAAAACTGCATACGAAAACGAACCTGCCTTAATTATAGGTTCAAGGTATATTACGGGAGTTAATGTTGTAAATTGGCCAATCGGACGGATTTTAATGTCGTATTATGGTTCGGCATATGTACGTTTAATTTCTGGAATACCGGTCAGAGATACTACAGCAGGCTTTGTATGTTATCATAAAAAAATTCTCGAAAAAATAGATTTCAATAAAATTAAAATGAAAGGATATGGCTTTCAAATAGAAATGAAATTCTATTCGTGGAAAATTGGAGCCAAAATTATAGAAATACCTATTGTTTTTACAGATAGAAAATATGGACAATCGAAAATGAGCGGAGGAATTTTTAAAGAAGCTATACTTGGTGTTTTTAAAATGAAATTATTAAGTTTTTTTACAAAATATCCTAAATTATCTTAATGAGAAAACTATTGTTAAAAAATGGGTTGATTGTTGATAAAGATGGTTTATATAAAAAAGATGTTCTAATAAATGGTAAATTTATTGAAACTATTGCTAATGATATACCTATTTCAGAAGAATATAAAGTAATAGATATAAAAAGTTTATATTTATTTCCTGGCATTATAGATACTCATGTGCATTTTCGTGAACCTGGTTTTACACATAAAGCTACTATTGAAACAGAATCTAAAGCTGCTATAGCAGGGGGAATTACTTCTGTTATTGATATGCCAAATACTTTGCCTTTTGCTGATAATATTGAAAAAATTGAACAAAAAAAAATAATAGCAAAGGAAAAAAGTTATGTAAATATCGGCTTTTATGTTGGAGTTACAACTGATAATTTAACAGAATTATTAAATTTTCCAAAAAATGAAGTTGCAGGAATAAAATTGTTTTTAGGTAAATCTACTGCTAATGTTTTTGTAAACAATATCGAATATTTGCAAAAACTTTTTCAGAATTCTTATTTACCTATTGTTGTTCATTCTGAATTAGAAGATTTAATTGAAAAAAAAATAAATGAGTATAAAACTATTTATGGGAACATTGTCCCATTCAAATATCATCATCTAATAAGGAGTAAAGAATCTTGTATCGAAGCTACTAAGTTTATAATTAATCTGGCACAAAAGTATAATACTTCTTTACATATATTGCACGTTTCTACCTTTGAGGAACTTGATTTATTAAAATACTTAGTTAATTCAAATATAACTGCCGAAACATGTGTTCATTATTTGTGGTTTACTAACGATGATTACGGAAAATACAACGGTTTTTTAAAATGCAATCCTTCCATAAAATTTGAGATAGATAAAGAAATGTTAAGAAAATATTTATCAACAGATATAATTTACAGCATTGCCAGCGACCATGCACCGCATACTATTGAAGAGAAACAAAAGTTATACCTTGAATGTCCGTCTGGTTTGTCAAATATTCAACATTCGTTTTTAAGCATGATAGAACTTTATCGTTTAGGATTTATTTCACTCACAGACATTGCAAAAAAAATGGCATACAATCCGGCTAAGAAATTTAAAATAAAAAAAAGAGGTAGTATAAAAGAAGGTTATTATGCCGATTTTGCTATTGTAGATTTAAATTCCAAAACTATTGTTCAAAAAGATAATCTTTTTTCTAAATGTAAATGGACTGTTTTTAAAGATTTTACTTTTAACTCAAAAATTAAATACACAATCTTAAATGGAAAAATTGTTTATGAAAATGGTAATATTATTGAAAATAAAAATGCTATGCTTTTAGAATATGAGCAATAACAGGTTTAAGCTTATTGTATTACTTCTTTTATTTACATTTTTAAGTTCTTTATATGGTAGTAACATAGATTCTTTAAAAAAAATATTATTAACCAGTGCAAACGGTACCATTAAAATTAAAACACTTTTTTCTATTGGCGAGTACTTCGAAAATATTGATTTAGATTCTGCAATTTTTTTCTACAATAAGATTATTGAAATTACACAAAAACAACTAGCAAATAAAAAATTAAAATTACAATTAAGAAATAATTATATTTTTCTCAAAGCAAAAGCATTACGATACATTGGAATACTTTATTATTACAAAAATGAATACAAAAAAGCATATATTTAAAATAAATCAAGTAAAAACTGCATCGCCGTCACCATCAAAAATTATTAAATCATCAGCATTTTTAATTTTTTCTTTTAGTGTTAATGTTATAAGAAACTGTCTTTTAATTTTTTTTCTGAAAATAGTTTTAATTTTTATATTTTTTGTAATTTCTGTTGGAAGAAATAATGTAATGTAATCTACATTTTTAGAGTTAGCTATTTCTTCAATTTTTTTAGCAGCTTCAATAGCTTGTGTTGTGTTGGTAATAACATAAGGCACTCTCAAATGACCGTTTCGTAGAACATATAATAAATATCCACTATTTGAAGAATTATTATCTATCTTAATGATTTTCGATATAAATTTTTTTTCTTCACTCGAAAAATGGTATTTTTTTGAGTTTTCACTTGGTTTTTCAACTTGTATAATCCACGGAAAATTTACTATCCAGCTAAATTCTTGCTCTTGCCTTTTAAAACCAATTTTAAAGCTATGTATGTATGAGTTTTTTATAATTTCATTATTGGGAATTTCTGCTTTTTCATTAAAATCAAAATTCGATTTTTTTAAAAATATTTTCCAAATAATGTTAAAGCTAAAGTCAATTATTTTAAGTAAGTATGTAATATTAGCTGTTTTTGGGAATCTTTTCGGAAGCACTTTCGACAAACACATTGTTTTGTAATATCTAATTCCATATAAATCTGGTAAATTATCGAAAATTCCGAGTTTTCTATATAACATACCTGCTTCTTTTGTAAAATTTGTGATTATTATATGCTTGTCATAAGCTTGATAAGCGGCAAGAACCATTTTTTTTGCAATACCTTTACCTCGTGCAAGTGGACTAACCCATATACAACTTAACCAACCTAAATGAAATACTTCACCAGAAGAAGTATAGATATTGTCTGGTAAAATGCCTAAGTAGCCAAGTAAATTATTTTGTTCATATGCTAAAATAAGCAACACATCATTATCTTGTGCTCTTGGATTGTTAATGTGTGATATTGCTCTGTGATACGAAATAGGTAAAACAGGTAATTCTTTGTATTGTTGGCTATTTATAAAGTCAAATAATTTTTGTTTGTTTAAATATATAAGTTCTATCATCGTTTAATGTATTTTTTACCTAGTAAACATTTAGCAAAGTAATAAAAATATTCCTTTTTGATTATAGCTTCTGCCGATTTTGCATAATTTTTTTCAATTGGTATTCGCTGAATATGAAAAGGAAATTTTTCTTTATAAATGCCTGCTCCGCCAAATATTATGTCAACACCAAGTTTTGAATGAATACGTTTTATAAATTGTTGTTGAATATTAAAGTCGGTAAAAGGGAAGGCAAACATTTTAAAAGACTGTTTTATAAAACTTTCTATATAGTAAAACGACTGAATTATTTGTTTTTCTCGTTCATTGTTGTCGAGAACTTGAAATTCGTCGTGATTTGTCCCATGCGAACCTATATACCAACCACTATTTGCCATATCAATAAGTTCATGCTTGAAAAGGTAAGGTTTATACGTTTTTAGAATTTCTTTTAAGTCAATTTCGCAAATAGGAAGCAATTTGTCGAGAACATGTTTTTCTTTTGCTCCGATATTTAAGAGCTTTTCTTTTACAGAGTTACCTTTTAAATTTGTAAAATCTAAAAGAATATTATCAATAAGTCTTTCTAAAGACGGTTGTTTTACAATTTTTTCAATAATAAGCGATACTTTATAGCGATAAAACAAATCTTTATTATCTATGAAGTCGGTGTTTACAAATATTGCAGCACTTATTCCTTTAGCTTTTAGCACAGGGAAAGCTTTTTCATAAACTTCGCGTAATCCATCGTCGAACGATAGAAAAAAAGCTGGTTTACGGGGTTTACATTGTTCTTTTGTAAAATTGTAAAACGTATGTGGCGAAAGAGCTTCAAAATGCTTTATAAAAAAGTTAATATCTTCATTCCAGCGTTTAAATGAAAGTGGTTTATATAAATGACGAAAAAGTTCGGGGTAGTTAGGTTCAATTGTATGATAAAATGGACAAATAATTTTTGTGCTAGTGAGTTTTGAAAGTAAAGTTATAGGCAAAAAAAATGATAATTTTCCTATGCTATTAAAAAACAATTCTTTCATGTATGTTATTTTCAATGTATTTTATAATTAGTTGTTTCTCGTCAGGATGAAACCATTTGAATTCTTTATCGCGACGAAACCATGTAAGTTGTTTACGGGCATATTTGCGTGTATTTATTTTTATCAACTCAATTGTTTCGTCTAAATTATGTTTATTTTCGAAGTAATCGAAAAGCTCTTTATAACCAACAGTTTTAAGTGGAGTCAAGTTTCTATATTTATATAATTCTTTGGCTTCTTCTATTAAACCTTGTTCAATCATTCTATCAACTCTATTGTTTATTAATTGATAAAGTTCTTCTCTGTTTCGGTTTAGTGCAATTTTTAATATATTAAAAAAGCGAGTTTTTTTTGTATTTTTAAGGAATTGTGAATACGGTTTTCCTGTTTGCAAGCAAACCTCAACAGCCCTAAAGATGCGATTTTTATTTTTAAGGTCAATTTTATGGTATGTATCTGGGTCTAATTTTTTTAGCATAGCACGTAACCATTCAATGCCGTTATTATTAAGCATATTTAAAAGTTCATTGCGTAGTTCTGGTTCATAATCGGGCATATCGTCAATGCCTTTGCATATAGCATCTATATATAGCCCTGAACCACCAACCATTATAACTAATTTATAAGTTTGAAAAAGTTCTTTTAATTTAGAAATAACATCATTTTCGAATCGGCTTACGTTGTAATAATCTGATACAGATAGGATATGAACGAAATAATGTTGTATTTTATTAAGTTCTTCTGTTGATGGTGGTGCTGTTCCTATTTTTAATTCTTTGTATAACTGACGACTATCGGCATTTATTATACAGGTGTTAAAATATTCAGCTAATTCAATGGCAAGTTTTGTTTTTCCAACTGCAGTAGGTCCAGCTATAACAACAAGCCATGAATTATTAGAAGTCATTATTTATTTTTCTTCATCATCTTCTTCATCAAATTCGTCGAAGTCGTCGAAATCATCGTTATCGAATTCGTCGTCATCAAAACTGTCTTTAAACATATCTTCTGATTCTTCAAGCTCTTCTTCCAATTCAATATCAATAGGTGGAACAATATCTTTGTCTAAAGGAATATCTGGAATATCTTCAAGTTCCTCATCTAAAATAGGAATAGGTTTTTTTAACGAACTGCCAGAAATATAGTTATCTTCGTCATCATCAAAAATACTTGTTTTCTTTTCTTTTTTTCCTATTTGTGGCGGAATTTCTCCACCAAAATCTGTGCAAACAGGATAATACATATTTGGAGATTCACTTTTTGTTTCTACTAACTCAATAAAAAAGCATCTGTCGTTAATATAATCGAAAACATATATAAATTTCTGATGTGCATCTTTAACAAAATCACTTAGGACGGCCTTTTCCATAGTTATAGTTTTTTCCATCGAATCTTCCATTGCCATTAAAGGTATTTCTTTTAAGCGACGCCAGCTATGGCTTGCTACATAAAACGATGCTAAATGACTTCTATCGTAATCTAATTCATCTTGTATTAAATCATGCAAATCGTAAAATGTTTGATTTGAAAGAATTTCGATGTCCATGTAAAATTTTACATCTTCGTCAGACAAAACTTTAAACTTATAAACCATAGTCTATATACTAATTAAAAATTTAACAACATCAATATCATCAGCATAGTCCCACAAAGTAGGGCTTTGACTTGAACCAAATTTAACAGTTTTTAAATATTTATTTTCCTTATACACAATGCATTGAATTTGTGACGACAATGCTTTTATTTTTTGGGCTAATATACTAATATCTGAATAATACTCATAAAAAATTACACCAATTGGTGAAGAAAAATTTTCAGACTCTTTTAACATAAAGAAACCTCCGTCTATAAATGGAGTTTTGTTTAGCAAATATATTGTTTTTTGATATTCAAAATTATTTAAATAGTAATTGTGATAAAAAATATGTTCCCATTTTTTAAACGAATTAATTAAAAAATCAAAATCGAAATTTTGAGGAACAAAAATTTTAGAAACACTTCTGCAACCTAATCCAAAATATAGGAAAACATCATCACTCAAATTTTGTAAATCGGTTTGGCTTTCTGTTCCGTCTAAAATGGCTATGCTATTTCGGTGACCTCTGAAAATGTGCGGATATTTGCCAAAATAAGATTCGAAATATTTTAAACTTTCGTTGCTACCAGTTGTAATAACGGCATCAAAATTTTTTACAGTATGTTCTGTAAAAGTAATCATTTGTTTTATATCGCTATATTTTGTACTCCAAATTTCTACAAGTAATTTAAGCAAATTTTTATCTTTTGAAGAAAGTTTTACTATACTTCTATTTCCAGTCAAAAATACACATAAAACATCGTGAAACGATACTAATGGAATATTGCCAGCAGCAATAATTAAGATATTTTTTTGCTTTTTTGTTGTTTGCAGGTGGTATAATTTAATCCAGTTTAATACATTTTCTGTTTTTAGTAATTCGCCCCAATGTTTTAAAGAATATTCAATATTGTTTTCTGTAAACCATGGATTATTGTATTTTTCGTTTATAATAGCGTCTGTTAATTTTTTATGTAGGTCAGAAAATTCTGAGTGTAAATAATTATTAAAGTGTTCTCTAATAAATTCTCCTAACCAGATAATTTTTTCGATTCGATCATTTATATGCATTACAATTTAATAATTAACAGCATTCCAAGGAAAAGTTGAGAACATAGTAGATATGGCTGCACCTAAAAATAAAATATAAATCATTATAAAAATTAAGTATAAAGCAGACAATGATAAACCTATTATTGCACAGATATATCCAGCTTGCAAGTTTTTGTAAGAACCTAGTGTATATTTTTCTGGCGACTCTTTATACAACTTTTTTGCTTTATTACTTAAAACAATAGATATAATTCCTAATGTTATCCCTACTACTCCATAGCACCAGCATAGAGCAATAGATATAATTCCCATTACCAAAACGCCAGTAGAGTATGGTAAAGGTACTTGGATATTACTATTAAAATTTTGCTGATTTGGTTGAGTTGTATTATTTTCCATAATAAATAAATTTTGAAACTTATTGCAAATTAAAGGACTTTATTTGAAATTGTCAATATTTTAATTATTATTTTTTTGCTCTAAGCATGTGTTTTTTATTTAATGCACCTTTTAAACGTTCAAATTTAAAACCAGCTGATTTTAAGTTATTTTTTGCAATTTTATTACATGCATAAGTTACTATAAAGCCGTTTGTATTTAAGGCATTATAAAGTTTTTTAAAAATACTTTCCGACCACAATTCGGGCTGGCTTTTTAAACTAAAAGCATCGTAATAAATTAAATCGAATGTACAATCAAATGTATATGTTTCTATATCGCTAAGAATTTTTTTTAAAATGAAATTTTTGTTTATATGAATATTTTTATTCCATGGGCATTCCATAATTTTTTTATATAATTCTTTTTCGTTATTGGTGTTAAATTGATTTATCAAATCTGGAAACAAGCTTTCCGGTAAAGGATATTTATCAACAGTAACGTAATATATTCTTTGCGACGCGTCTTTATTTAATAATGTTAAAATAACATTGAGGCCGCTTCCGAATCCCATTTCGAAAATATTTACTTTTGGTTTGTTATTAAACAATAATAACCCTTCATTTATAAAAACATGCATACTTTCGCTATAAGCTCCTTGTATAGAATGAAATGTTTCGTTTATTATATTGTCTTTTATTGTGTAAGAATTGTCTGCTGTTTGAATTATTTCAAATCTTTTCATCTATAAATCGGAATAATAACGTTTGTTGCGTATAAAGAAATTAAATACAATACTGCCTTTATAAATTACAGAAATTTCTTTATAAACAAGCTTATTTAGGTTTTCTATGCGACTATTTTTAAATAAATGGTATGTTCTAAAAAAATCGAAGTGAGCTTTAATTACAGCTTTGCTATTTTTAAATTCAAGAGAAAATAAAAATTTTACAAATGCAATTAAATCGAGTATAAACCTAATAAATAAAGTATAAAAAACTTTATTAGGCAAGTTTTTGTATAATAAGAACAAGTTATTTCTAAAGTTCAGATATGTTTTAAATGAATTCATTTTATTTAATGTGGCACCTCCCAAATGGTAAACAACCGATTGTGGAATGCAAACTACTTTATATCCTCTTGCCCATAGCCTCCAACATAAGTCTATTTCTTCCATGTGAGCAAAAAAATTGTTGTCGAAACCACCTACTTCTTTAAAAACAGAGGTTCTTATCATTAAACAAGCTCCCGATGCCCAAAATATTTCCGTTATAAAATCATATTGTCCTTTATCTTGTTCTATTACATTAAACAATCTTCCACGGCAAAACGGATATCCAAATTTATCAATAAAACCACCGGCAGCTCCGGCATATTCAAAATATTGTTTAGAGCTATAAGAGCGAATCTTTGGTTGACATGCAGCAACATCTCGATGCTTTTCCATGTAATTTAGCAAAGGATAAAGCCAATTTTCGGAAACTTCTACATCAGAATTAAGTAAAACTGAATATTCTTCATTTATTGAGTTTATTGCTTTATTATAACCCTCTGCAAAGCCATAATTTTTATGCAGGCTAATTATATTAACATCAGGAAAATGAGTTTTTACAAATTCAATTGAATTGTCGGTACTACCGTTATCAGCTAAATATATGTTAGCTATTTCAGAAGGTGTATATTTTACTACCGATGGTAAAAATTCATTTATAAGTTCTTCACCATTCCAATTTAATATAACAATAGCAACTTTCAAGTACGCTTACCTATAAAAGTTTTGCAAAGATAAAACAAGTTGCTAATATTAACTTATTTTTAAATCGAGAAAAATCATAATTATAAACTTTGAGACCTTTGCAAAATTTTATTTTTTTTGATTTTTCAATTTTTTTAAAACTAATAATTGAATAATTGAAACAAATGCTCAAAATAAAGTGCTTTTTGAAAAATTAAATTCACTGCACTAAAAGGGACAAGTCAGGAGAAAATGGTTTCAAAGTCTTTGGGATTATCCACTTGAATAGCCACTCAAAATTTCTAATGCGTAATATGGGTTAAATATCAACAAGTTGTGAAAAGTTATTAACAATAATATGCTGATTTATAAACGATTAAAAAGGCTGCCCTTTTGAGACAGCCTCTTTTACATTGCGAAAATTAATATTCCCAGAGGTCATGTTCAAATTTAAAAATAAAATCTTTTATTTTATCTGATTCCAAAAGTGCATCTAAACCTTGTTTATAACTCCAAACAAATCGGTTGTTATAAACATTTGTTTCTTGATAAATAAAACTACTAAAACGGCGTTTAAAGAAAATATCATCAAATGTTCTTCTTTCTGAATCGTTATAAGGGTTAAAAACTTCATGATTTGCTAATAAAGGTCTAATAGATGGGAAATAAACCCAAAGTACTTGTTTCATTTGCAATTCCTTTTCTTCAGAATCATCTTTAGTTTCTTCACCTATTGCAGCATCTTTGGCATACATTCTAATTGGGCATAGACCAATAATTCTCACTTCGAGCATAGAACGCTGTTTATCGAAATACCAGTATTCTTTCATCATATATCTTGTAACTTCAGATGTTTTTCTTTCTCTAGGAACAACTTTTAATTCAAGAGCTCCAGTTTCAGGATTCTCTACTTGAATAGAATCAAGGCCTCCACCAAGTGCTGTATTGACCTGTGCAATAGTTATTGGAGTAGTAAATTCGTCATCAATATCACTGTAAACAATTAAGCCTTCATTTTCAACACCATATATAATTAAATCAATTAAACTATACCTGTCGTCCATTTTTCTGGTAGGAAAATACAATGGATGATTAATTTTTTCTCTAAGATCCAACATTCTCCACAACTTTTTTCCCCACATCATGTCTGCTTCGCGTAAATGATGATAAGGCACAGGTTTGCGTGCTGGAACATGCTCTTTAACATATACCCCGTCTAGTACTTCACTTTGTTTTTGTTGTGCAAAAACAAAGACAAACATTATACTAGAAACTAATATAAGCAATAGTTTTTTCATAATTTAAATAATTTAGAGATTAATTGCCTTGCTATTTTATTATTATTAATAACGAAATAAAAAGGCACTATATTATATTTTAATTTGTTCATTATTCAAGTTTAAATGCTATAGAACCTAAATTTCTTACGGTACCATCAGGACCGGCAGCTTTAACTCCTTCGATATAAACTTTTTTACCTCTTTGAACTTGATTAATTAATGCAATTTGTTCTGGTGAGAAGCGATTTCCTTTTACTGGAACATCTTTAACAAAACCGTTAATAGTTGCAGATACGGTAAATTCGGTTACATTAAATTTTAAGTCGAAATCGAATCCTTCAAGAGTAGCCTGTACTCCTGCTTGTGCTAAAAGTACTCCCTTCGATATAGATCCGCCTTTTTTACCTGCAATTGTTGGAATAGGATCAGGAATTCTTTTTACTCGAAATTCTTTGCTGCCCATGCTGCGTGTTTGGCCTTTATCGTCTTTAACAGAAACCGAGATATTTGTTTTTCCAGGAGTAGTAACTTTTGCTATCCAAGCTCCTTTCCCACTTCTATAAATTGATCCTCCAGATAAACTTGCAGATATTTGATCGTCGCGAAATCCAGGAACGGAAATTTCTATTGGGTTTTCAACTCCAATGTACAAAACATTCATTTTCGTAGGAGAAACAACAGCCATAGGTGGGGCAACTGTATATTCAATATTATATTTACCACCTGATTTAACAGGTACTTCTTTATAAATACCGGTAGAAGGATTAAAAACTTTAATAACTGCAGCATATTGACGGGTTCCAACTCCTGCACCTTCAACTACATATCTTGCAACTCCTCTCTCCATTTTAAGGGTCTTGATATTGCCTAAGAGTTTATGATTTATTGAATCATAAGCATCGCCAATTAAAACTTGCGACATTGTATCTGTAGAGCTAAATGCAGCGATAAACAATTCGGCTTCATATTTGTCTCCAGAGATAAGATAATTACTACGAGGGATTACTCTTGGTGCAACTGTATCGAATTTAAAATCTGTTGCACCTATTGCACTTAATAATGTTTGAATAACTGTTGCTTCGGCATTTTTTACTTGATTTTGTAATTGTGATAAAACTGTAATAGTTGCAATTGCTGGAATTTCAGCAAATTTTTCAGTTTCCCAGTATTTTTCATCGGGATAATCGGGACGTGGATTTGGATTGTTATCGGTATTTATACCTAAATTTCCTAAATTTTTAATTAATTTATCTTTATCTGGCAATTGAATTTTTGGATCGTTAAATAATTCCAATAACTTTTTTTTGTAATCAATGAGTTTTTCTTTAATTTTTCTTGCTTCGCCTTGAGAACCATCTACACTTTCTCCAAGCATATAATGATGAGGAACGTCTCTTTGATCTTTAGCTTCAAATAATAGTAAATCTTCTGCTGCTTTTTCTGCTTCTTCTCTAGGTTTTCCATCACATTTCATTATTAACTCAATCTTTTTTTCTTGAATATACTTAAACATTTCTTCGGAGTATTCTTTAGCTTTCATGGCTGCATCGTAATAAGGAGTAACTTTTAAGGGATCATTTTGTTTGGCTATATTGAAAGCATCGTAAGTAAAACCGTTGCGAAGGGTAAAATTGGCATTAGTTTTTTGTAAACCATCATTTACAATAGCAAAAGCATTTAATATATCTTTAGAAACGTTTAATGCAAGCAGACACGTTAGGAACAAATACATCATCCCTATCATCTTCTGACGCGGGGTTTCCGGACAATTGGTTGCACCCATATTCTTTTATTTTTATTAACTAAAACTATAAAATTATTTATTAATATTAAAATTCATTGCTGCTAACATGTTGCCATAAATTGTATTCATAGCAGCCAAATTTTGGCCAAGTTTAGAGATCTCTTCTCTGTATTTCTTAACATCGTCAACAGAATCTTTCATGTTTTGCATAATATTGTCCATTCCAGCAAATAGTTTTTTAGAGTTTTCTAAATATTCATTTGAGCCTTGGAGTTGAAGTTCGTAAATTGCATTTAAAGCTGTGAGATTTTTTGCCATTATTTGTAATTGCTCGGTATAACTTTTGGCGTTTGTACGAGAAACTTCTGCTTCGCTATTTACAATTTGCGATAGGTTATTGTATGCTTGAGCAAGTGAATTTCCAGAATTATTAACTTGTTCAATAATTTGATATGTTGTGTTGCTTAACTTTTCAGCGAAATTTATTCCAGAATTTTTAATTTGTTCAACAAATTGGTTTAATGATAAATCAAGCATTTGTGCTTTACTTTCGTAGGTGCTTGATAAATGATTTACTGATTTAGTTAGTTTATCTGATGCTTCTAAAGCAGAAGAATTTATAATCTGTCCGGAATTTCCTATAATTTCTGAAAATTCTGCTACTTTAGAGGAAGCTTTTTCAAAGCTTGAAATATAACTATTTGTAGCAATTGACACTTGACTGATATCGGCAATTTTTTCTGTCGTTTGGTTTAAGTTTTTAAGCCCATTTCCTAATTTTTCAAATAAATCAGGCGTAATTTGAGCACTATTTATTAATTCATCAAATTTTTCGAGTGCTGATTTTTTCGAACTAGTTGCCTTTTTAAGTTCTTCGTCTTCAATATCATCGTGTATCCCGGAAAGTTCTGGATAAACCAAACTCCAATCCCATTCTTTGTGAAGTGGTTCAAATGCTGATGTAAAGAAGATAAATGCTTCAGTTGAAAGTCCAACTACAAGCATAATACCTGCACCTGGCCAGTGCATAATTTTAAACATAGCTCCGACTAGTACTACGGATGCACCAATACCATAAACTTTAGACATAAAGTTTTTCCACCCATGTGATTGAACTAATTCTGAAATTCCCATATTACCAAATTTTTAAGTTATTTAATTATACATTATTATTAAATTATTAATATACTTGTGAACCTTCACTTCCATCGCGGAAATCGCGTCCTAAATATGAGCGGACACAACGAAAACCGATGTAAGATTTTGCAGAGTCTTGATATTCATAAGAGCGTGTTCCACATTGCATATACCATGAAATATCTTTCCAAGAACCTCCACGTATTACTTTTCTTTTACGAACAGGGAAATCATCGGGTAGTGCTTCGTATGAATAGTCGGGATTTAAATCGTCGGTGTAGCTATAAGCGGCTTCCTCAAAAGCATTGCTTGTCCATTCGCTAACGTTGCCTCCCATGTCGTATAATCCGTATTCATTAGGATCGAAATGTGCTACAACAAGCATGTAGATGCCACCGTCGGGAGTATATGAACCTCTCATTGGTTTGAAATTTGCAACGTAACATCCTTTATAATTTGTTGTATAATAACCACCCCAAGGGTACATATTACCTTTTAAACCTCCTCTTGCTGCATATTCCCATTCTGATTCGGTAGGTAAGCGATATTCTTGAACAAAGGGTTCGCCCATAGATTCTAAATAATAGCTGTTAAGTAATTCTGTTCTCCAAACGCAAAAAGCACGTGCTTGTCTCCAAGAAACTCCTACAACTGGATAGTTATCGTAAGCTGGATGCCAGAAATATGCCTTTGCCATAGGTTCGTTGTAAGAATATGTAAAATCGCTCATCCAGCATAAGGTATCAGGATATACGTTTACTACATCTTTAATGATATATGATGAACGATCTTTTACAGGGATTCTTTGTCCTTTTGTAGGACTTTTATAATTGAAATCGGTTACTTCGCCGTCGTATTTATTTTCGTCAAAATTCCAAGCTCTGCGTGTTTCTTTGTTAAATTCATATTTTTTTGATGCTTGTTTTAAGTCAATCCTGTAGTATTCAAAATTAAGTTTTCTTACGTCAATTTCTTTACGGCGATAAAAGCGTTCTTGTTCGGGGAGAAACATTTCATTTAATATTTCGCGTTGTTCTTGTTCGTTCCATCTTATTTTTTGTTCCCAGTTTATAAATGGTGGATTAACGTCTTCTCCGTATTCATTTTGAGTAATTAAGTATTGTTCAAGCTGAGCACCTAATAATTTGTATGCAATAGAGTCTCTAACCCAGAAAACAAATTGACGGTATTCGTTATTTGTTATTTCTGTTTCATCCATCCAAAATGGAGCAACGGTAACAGTTTTTGTTTCGGCAGTCATTGCCCAAGCTACATCTTGGTCATCGGGTCCCATATTGTATGAACCAGCAGGGATAAAAACCATTCCGTATGGTTGTGGTTCATACCATGATTCACGATTTAGTACACCTACAAGTTCGCCCTTACCTTTTTTTGAACAACTGTAAAAATTTAACAAAAAAATACTGAATAATAATCCTGTAAGTAGGATTCTCATATTTTGCTTATTTAATGTTTTTCGTTTCATAGTTTTAAGTTTTATAATTACAAGAATCTAACGCTTCCGTATTTTCCGCGTCCGCTAGATTTTGTAATTGTGAAACAATATTTTGCATAAAATTCTACTGAACCTTTTTGGTAAGTTCTGAGTTTTGATATAGTTAAGTCGTAAGCTAATCCAAATGTAATATTAGATTGGGTAGTAAAACCAACCATAGCTACAAAAGCATCTCCAAAACGATATGATAATCCACCTCTGAATTGTCGGCGATATTCTACTAATAGATTTAAATCGTATTGTGCAGTTGAACCATCAATTTTAATAAAAGCTGATGGCCACACCCCCCAATTTTTATCAGGCATTTCAATAAAAGATCCAACAGATAGATAATAATGTCTGCGGACATAAGGAAGTTTTCCGTTATCGAATTTTATTTGAGGTTGTGTTAAATGAGTTGTGCTAAGTCCTCCATATATTTTATCGTCTTTTGAACGATAGAAAATGCCAAGATTAGCATCGAATACTATTTTAGATTCTGAGTGTGGTATGGCAGGGTCGGCATAAGGATTTTGTTGAATTCCTTGTAACTTATCGGGTGTAATCCATGCTCCATCTAAGGATTTGTTAATTATTCCTAGTCCTAATCCGATGCCTAAGTCGCCTTCTGCAACTTGTAAATGGTATGCGTAATTTAGGTTAAAATATGTATTTTTTTCAAATCCTACATTATCGCTAATTGTGTTTATTCCTACTCCGCTGTTGAATTCTGGTAGAAACATATCAGCAGAAAATATCATTGTTTTAGGAGCACCTTCGAACCCCATCCATTGGTTTCTGTAAAGGACAGAGGCACAAATAGCTCCGTTGCTACCAGCAAAGCCAGGGTTAATAGGAAGAATATTGTACTTATTCATACTAACTTGTGGATCTTGTTGTGCAAATACACTTGGAAGCGTTAATATGAAAATCATCAGGAAAATTAAACCTTTCATAATATTATGCATACTATATGTTATATGTTTGGAAGTTCTCATTTTACAAGTGGCTAAGTAAATAAAAAATTTTTATATGATAAAATTTTTTCAACATTTTTTTGTTGATAACTGAAAAATTTTTTCGATTTTAACGATAAAGGTAATAAAAAAGTTTCATATAAAACAAAATTGATTATATTTTTTTTGACCTTTTTTGTAAAAAGTTCTGTAAATAACTTTAACATTCTTTAATAATTTTTAAGATAAACGAAATATTATGTATAAAAATTGTTTATTTAGAAAAATTTTTTTAGGGATTTATACCATCTATCTGGTATAATACCATTGCAGGCATTGATGTAATCTTGTTCGTTGCACGATAGAAGCCATTTTTTTTTGTAATCAGATTTTGGAATAGGAACTTCGACCCACCATCTTTCTGTTAATGGGCTTTTGTAAAATGTGATAAAGTTTTTTTTTGAAACTTCTACATGATATTTAATAAGTTTTTGAAGTGGAAATATTGGAAAATCGTTTTTACGTGAACTATACCCTTCTAAAAAGTGCCATATTATTTGAGCTATTGATAGATGGTTTGCAGAATATTTTGTATCGATATGTAAAAAAAATGTACTTATTCTTTCGGAAAAACCTGCATATCTTGCTAATTGGCATATTTCTTTTTGAGTGAAACCACTTGGTGAATTTGAATCATATTCGTTTAGGTATGAATTTATTATAGATGATGAATTAATTATAAGAACATCGGTGTCGCGTATGTAAGGTTCTGCTTTTTGTATATTTGCTTGAAGGTCGCCTAATCTGAGCATTTCGAAATGTTGTGATGAGAAAATTTTTATACTTTCTAAACTTGTATAGAAATTTTGATAGCCTAATACTATATAATTAAATAAAGTATGATTTTTTTTTGATAAAATTTGTGTTAGATAATGATAATCATGTTTTTGAATTTTAATAGTATAGTTTACATCTGAAATAGATATTGTTTTTTTAAGACTTTCAAAAGCTAAATATATTGCATAAGGTATGTAAGAGTTATCAGAAATAATAATAGGCACAATTTTTTTTTCGATAAGAAATTCACAAACGTCGCGAGTAGCATAGAGAGTATCTGAAAATGTACTTCCTTTTTTTATTTCACCTAAATCTATTCCTTTAAAAGGTTTGTTAAATTGAGAATAGAGTTGATATAAAATTTCTCTGGTTTTTAAAAAATCTTCATTTTTTTGTTCTGTTAATATTGTAAATAGAGCTATAGAATATTTTTTAAGATTTAAAGTTTTGTCTTTAGTTAATACATCCCAATATCCGCTAACAAATTCTTTTTTTTTCTTTAGTTTTATTTCAATAGGAATAAAGTAATCAAGCAAATTCATTTCTTTTTATTTTCTATTTGTTTTTGTATTATGTTCATTATATCATTGTAAGTTGCGGTTTCCCAGTTAAAATTTTTTGGTATTTTATAATTAACATTATTGTATTTAATATAAACGCCATATCTTCCTTTTAATATTGATAGTTCAGAATTTTCTGGGAAAACTTTTAATGGTCCTTTTGGTTCTTTTTCTTTTTCTTCAATAAGTTCAATAGCCCTTTCTAGTGTAATGGTATAAGGATCGTCGATTTGTTTTTTTAGAGAATAAAATTTTTTGTTGTAAAGGACGTAGGGTCCAAATTTTCCTAAATTTACAATAACATCATGTCCATGGTACGAGCCTAAATTTCGTGGCATGTTAAATAGTTCAAGAGCTTCTTCAAGTGTAATTGTTTCAATTAGTTGATTTCTTTTTAAGCTAGCAAATCGAGGTTTTTCGGTTTGGCTACTTTCGCCAAGTTGAATTATAGGGCCAAATTTACCATATTTAGCATATACTTTTAAACCTGTTTTTGGATCTATACCTAAAAGTCTTTCTTGATTTATTTTTTCTTTTGATGTTTCTAGTTCTTTAATTTTAGGATGAAATTCAGAATAAAATTCTTTTAATAGATTTACCCAGTGTAATTTACCTTCAGCTATTTCGTCGAGTTTTTTCTCGATATTTGCCGTGAAGTTGTATTCAATTATTTCAGGAAAAACGGAAAGAAGGTAGTCGTTAACTATAATTCCGGTGTCTGTTGGTATTAATTTTCCTTTTTCATATCCATAAGTTTCTTTTTTTATAATTTCTGTTATTTTATTTTTTTCAAGTGTTATTATTTCAATGTCTCTATAAGAAGCTGATTTGTTGGTTTTAATAACATATCCTCTTTGTTGAATAGTTGAAATAATTGGTGCGTATGTTGAAGGACGTCCTATGCCAAGTTCTTCTAATTTTTTAACTAAGCTGGCTTCGGTATATCTTGCCGGAGCATTGTTATATTTTTGAATAGCTTGAATAATTTTAGGTGTTAAGTTTTGATTTATTGAAATATTAGGAATAATTGTTTCTTCATCATTATTTTCATTGTCTTCTTCGCTGGTTTCTTTATATAGTTTCATAAAACCATCGAATATAATAACTTTTCCTATAGCAATAAATTTATATGGCGAATTGTTATGCTGTATAGTAATTGTTGTTTTCTCGATTTTAGCTTCTTGCATTTGCGATGCTATAGCTCTTTGCCAGATAAGTTCGTATAATTTTTTTTCTTGTGCAGTTCCTTCTATTGTATGATTAGAAAAATAAGTTGGTCGTATAGCTTCGTGAGCTTCTTGTGCTCCTTTTGTTTTGGTTTTATATTGACGACTTTTGTGATATTCTTTGCCAAAGAGTTTTTCAATTTCTTTTTTTGCTGCGTTTATAGCTAAATTCGATAAATTCACGGAATCTGTTCTCATGTATGTTATGAATCCCGATTCGTATAATTTTTGTGCTATTGTCATTGTTTGAGAAACAGAAAATCCTAGTTTCCGCGAAGCTTCTTGTTGTAAAGTACTTGTAGTAAAAGGTGGTGGAGGTGTTATTTGTGATGGTTTTGTTTGTATATCTGTAACTTTAAAAGAAGCATTTATACATTTATTTAAAAAATCAATAGCTTCTTTTTTTTCTTTAAATTGTTTATTGAGTTCTGCTTTAATTTCAGTTGTTTTGTTTTTTTCGTCGTTAAAAATAAAAGTTGCAATTACCTTGTAAAAAGATTCTGATGTAAAATTTTTAATTTCTCTTTCGCGTTCAACAATAATTCTTACTGCAACAGATTGAACTCGTCCAGCAGAGAGATTTTTTCTAATTTTTTTCCATAAAAGTGGGGAGAGCTCATATCCTACAATTCTGTCGAGGATTCTTCTGGCTTGTTGGGCATTTACAAGGTTTAAATCTATGTCTCTAGGTGTTTTAATAGCATTTTCAATAGCTTCTTTTGTAATTTCGTGAAAGACAATACGTTTACGTTTTTCTTTTGGAATATCGAGTTCCTCTGTTAAGTGCCAAGAAATAGCTTCGCCTTCGCGGTCCTCGTCTGTTGCTAACCAAACTGTTTTTGCTTCTTTTGAAAGTTTTTTTAACTCAGAAATAATTTTTTTCTTTTCTTTTGGAACTTCATAAATAGGAGTAAAATTGTTTTCGATATCAATACTTATTTTATTTTTATATAAGTCGCGAATATGACCAAAACTTGATTTTACAATAAAATTTTTTCCTAAAAATTTTTCGATAGTTTTTGCTTTAGCAGGAGATTCTACAATAACTAAATTTTGTTCCATTTATTTTTTTAATTTTGGGGTGCAATTTAATGATTTTTATTTTAACAAATTCAATTTCATGAATACTATTAGTAATCAAGAAAAAAGACAAAAAAAATGGATTTTGGTATTGTGGATTTCTTTTATTATACCAATAATTTTTGTTTTTACTTTGTTTTATTTGATCTCTGAGGGTTACTTGGGTTATATGCCAAGTTTTGAAGAGCTTGAAAATCCTAAAAATCAATTAGCTACGGAAGTTATTTCGAGCGATGGGGTTGTTTTAGGGACTTATTTTAAAGAAAACAGAACTCCGGTTAAGTATAACGAAATATCGCCTCATGTAATTGAGGCTTTAATAGCAACCGAAGATATACGTTTTTACAATCATTCAGGAGTTGATATAAAAGCTGTATTTAGAGTATTATTTGGTGCGGGGAAAAAAGGTGGTGGTAGTACCATTTCTCAGCAACTAGCAAAAATGTTGTTCCCACGCGAAGATTTTTCAAATCCTGTAAAAAAAATAATACGTAAATTACGCGAGTGGGTAATGGCAATAAAACTCGAAAGAAGGTACACAAAAGAAGAAATTTTAACTATGTACTTAAATAAGTTCGACTTTTTATATTTAGCAGTTGGAATTAAGTCGGCTGCAAAGGTATATTTTAATACTTCGCCAGATTCGCTTAAAATAGAGCAAGCAGCTATGCTTGTTGGTATGTGTAAAAATCCTTCGTTGTACAATCCTTTACGTAGGCTGGAACAAACAACAGAAAGACGCAATATTGTTTTAAATCAGATGTATAAATACGGATTTATTTCCAAACAACAATTCGATTCATTAAAACAATTGCCAATAAAAATAAATTTTCAACGTGTTGATCATAAAGAAGGAATGGCAACTTATTTTCGTGAATATTTAAGACAAATTTTAATAGCCAACAAACCTAATCCTGACGATTATATTGATAAGCAACGTTATTACGAAGATTCGTTAGATTGGGAAAACAATCCGCTTTACGGATGGTGTAATAAAAATAAAAAACCAGATGGAAGCCATTACGATATATATAAAGATGGTCTAAAAATATACACGACAATAGATTCTCGTATGCAGCGGTATGCAGAAGAAGCCGTTTATCAGCATTTAGCATTGTTTTTACAACCAGCATTCGATAAAGAACAGAAAAGAAGAAAAAAAGCACCTTTTGCTTCGAATGTAACAGATGAAGAAATTAAACAAATAATGATGACGTCTGTTAAACGTTCGGAACGATATAGAGTATTGAAAAAACAAGGACTTACGGAAGAAGAAATTTTAAAAGTATTTAATACGCCATTACCTATGACAGTATTTACTTGGAAAGGCGAAAAAGATACTGTTTTGTCTCCATACGACTCTATTCGTTATTATAAACATTTTTTACGAACAAGTTTATTTTCGATGGAGACAAATACTGGTTATGTTAGAGCTTACGTTGGTGGTATAAACTACAAATATTTTGCCTTTGACCAGGTAATGATAGCTAAACGACAAGTTGGTTCTACTTTTAAACCTTTTTTGTATGCTTTGGCTATGCAAGAAGGTTATTCTCCTTGTTACGAAGTTCCTAATATTCCTGTTTCTTTTGAGCTACCTGATGGTAAAGTTTGGACTCCCAAAAATAGTGGTCCAACCAAAAGGGATGGTCAGATGGTAACTTTAAGATGGGGTTTGGCTAATTCGGTTAATTATATATCGGCATGGTTGATGAAAAGATATAATCCATATGCAGTAATAAAAATAGTTCAAAAGATGGGAATAAGAAGTAAAATAGATCCAGTTCCTGCAATATGTTTAGGGGTTTCTGAAATATCCTTAGCCGAAATTACAGCTGCTTTTTCTGTTTTTGCAAATAAAGGCATTTATGTTCAACCAATTTTAGTTACCAGAATAACAGATGCAAATGGCAATGTGTTGGCAACTTTTAAACCACAAAGAAACGAAGCATTAAGCGAGCATACTGCTTATAAGATGATAGAGTTACTTAGGGCTGTAGTGCAACAAGGAACAAGCTGGCGATTAAAAGGAAGGTACGGTATAAATGCAGATGTTGGAGCAAAAACAGGAACAACTCAAAATCAATCGGACGGGTGGTATATAGGAATAACTCCAAAATTAGCTACAGGCGTGTGGACGGGAGGTGAAGAACGTAGCATTCATTTTAATAACCTTGAACTTGGTCAGGGAGCGAGTATGTCTCTACCTACATGGGCTTATTATATGAAAAAAGTTTATGCCAATCCTAAATTAGGTTATTCTGATAAGGATGTATTTGAAAAACCAGCAAATTTTGATGATGATATGGGTTGTAAACAATTAAAACCTTATGAAGAAATTGGAAATGATTATGAAATAATAGAATCAATACCAGAATAGTATGATAACTATTGATGACATTAAAGACTTGATATTAAGGCGTGATGCCTTAAGGAGGTTTCTTTGACATTGAACAGAAGAAAATTGTTCTTGAAGAAGAAGAATTAAAGACTAGATGTCCAAATTTTTGGTCTGAATCGAAAAAAGCAGAGGAAACATTAAAAAAGATAGCAAATTTAAAGAGTTGGATTAATAGTTTTAATAACGTAGATTTGTTGGTAGAAGATATTCAAATAATTTACGATTTTTACAAACAAAATGAAATTACAGAAGAAGAATTAAAAGAACATTATCAAAATGCTTTGAAAAGTGTTGAATCTTTAGAATTAAGAAATATGCTTCAAGAGGAAGAAGATAAATTGCCTGCAATTCTCAAAATAAATAGTGGAGCAGGTGGTACAGAAAGCCTCGATTGGGCAAATATGTTGTTGCGTATGTATCAGCGATGGGGCGATATGCACGGTTATAAAGTTAGAGTTATAGATATTCAACCAGGTGAAGAAGCTGGTATAAAATCTGCTATGCTAGAATTTTTGGGCGATTATGCCTATGGTTATTTAAAAAGCGAAACAGGAGTACATCGTTTAGTACGAATTTCTCCATTTAATGCTCAAGGAAAAAGACAAACAACGTTTGCTTCGGTTTTTGTTTCACCGCTTATTGATGATAATATTGAAATAAATATAAATCCATCAGATATTGAATGGGATACGTTTAGGTCGAGTGGTCCTGGTGGGCAAAACGTAAATAAAGTAGAAACAGGTGTTCGTTTGCGTCATATACCAACAGGAATAGTAATAGAGAATCAGGAGAGTCGTTCGCAGCAAATAAATCGGGAAAATGCTATTCGCTTGCTAAAATCGCAGTTATACGAGTTAGAACTTCAGAAACGCAGAGAAAAACAGGCTGAATTGGAAGGGAAAAAATTAAAAATAGAATGGGGCTCTCAAATACGCTCTTATGTTCTTCATCCATATAAACTTGTAAAAGATTTACGAACCAATTACGAAACTTCAGATGCACAAGGGGTGTTAGATGGAAATATAGATGAATTTATTAAATCGTATTTAATGCAATTTGGCAAAAATGAAAATTCTTAGTATTTTTTTTATACTAATATCACTTTATTCGATAGGGCAAAATTTCAGTCCAGGTATAAATTTTGGTTTTGTTGCTTCGCAAGTAGATGGCGATAGATTAGATGGTTACAATAAACCTGGATTAAAAGTAGGTATTTTAATACAAAACAATTTTTACGATAAATGGACTTTTCTGATGGGAATTGATTATATTCAAAAAGGAAGTAGAAAATTACGAAATCCTGATAATCCAGATGATCGATATTATTTATTGCGTTTAAATTATATAGAGGTTCCAGCTTTAATACAATATAAGTATAAAGCAAAATTTTTAGGAGAATTAGGTTTAGTGTTTGGATATTTGTTCAAAGCAAATGAAGATGTTGATGGTTATGGATTTATGGAACCTTATCCACCTTTTAAACCATACGATATACCTATTCGTTGCGGCTTAGGCTATAAATTGAACAAAAATTTATCTTTAAAATTCCATTATTCATATTCTTTACTTCCTATACGAAATCATCCTGCAAATCAAACGTGGTATTTCAACAAAGGTCAGTATAATAATTATTTAATATTTGCTATATTTTATGTCTTTGAGTAAAAAAATTGTTTTAGGAATAACAGGAGCAAGTGGTTCAATATATGCTCATCAACTTGTTAACGATATTTTAGAATATTCTGATTATCATATCAGCATAATTTATTCTGAAAACGGTAAAAAAGTGTGGAATTATGAACTAAACTTGCCAATACTTTCGGAAACTTATAGAATTAAATTATATGATAATGATGATATGTTTTCGGCACCTGCTAGTGGAAGTTCGATGTACGATGTTATGATTATTGCTCCTTGTTCAATGGGGACACTTTCGCAAATAGCAAATGGATTAAGTTACAATTTAATAGGAAGAAGTGCTGATGTAATGTTAAAAGAAAGAAAAAAACTAATTTTGTTAATAAGAGAAGCTCCGTATAATTTAATTCACATACAAAACATGGAAAAAGTTACTTTAATGGGAGGAATTATTATACCAGCTTCGCCAGCGTTTTATAACAACCCGAAAAGTATTACAGATTTGGTGAAAAGTATTACTGATAGGATTTTACAAATGATAAACATACCTGTTAATATTAAAGAATGGGGAAAATAAAATAATATGCAACCATAATTAATATTAAAATCATCTTTTAAAAAAAACACATATGAAAAAGTTTGCAGTGTTTTTAATTTTAATGCCTGTATTTTCAAATACTTACAGCCTTAATTCCTTAAGTAATTATTTTATTAAAAACCAAGGACAAATTAGTAGTTTTGAAACCAAAGAATCATTAAACTATGTACTTTATTACGTTTCAACGACAAATGCAAAATTTTACATAACTAAATATGGTTTTACTTATTTATTCTTAAAAAATGAATATGAAGCAGACAGTACAGAATACCCTACAATAAAATTAACACACTGGCAAAGAGTAGATGTAAATCTAAAAAATGCAAATTTTTCCACTGTAGAAGAAAGAAACCCTACACCTTGGCACTACAACTTTTATTATGCTCATTGTCCAAATGGAATTAAAGATGTTCCAGCCTTTAGCGAACTTTATTTCAAAAATGTTTACAATGGAATAGACTTGAAACTCTATTTCGAAAATAATAATTTGAAATACGACTTTATCGTAAAACCTTTTGCCGACTACAAACAAATACAAATTGAATACTTATACACTGATAATCCTTCATATAACGAAGGCGACATTATTTTTACAACTCCACTTGGTCAAATAAAAGAAACTAAACCTATATGTTTTCAAGAAGGAAAACTCATTTATAAATCAAACTGGGAAGTTCACAACAAAACATTAACTTTAAATATTTCAGAGTACGATAAATCAAAAACTCTAATAATAGACCCTTTCTTAATTTGGAGCACTTATTTTGGAGGAAATGGTGACGAAGTAGCCGAAGGTGTTTATTACTCTAACAATTTATTGATAGTAGCCGGGAACACAACATCAAATAATTTGCCAACAATTAACCCTGGAAATGGAGCTTATTTTAATGGAAACATTACAGGTTTAACAGATTTATTTATAGCTGCTTTCGACAATAACGATAATTTAATATGGCTTACTTATTACGGCGGAACCCTAAACGACCAAAAAGCAAGACCTCTTATTACTAATAACTACATTTACATTTGGGGACAAACAAATTCAACCGATATTCCAACTTATAATCCAGGAGGCGGAGCTTTTTATCAGGGATTTCTAAATAATACTGGCACTTACGACGGATTTTTAATAAAATTCGATTTAAATAGCAATCTTTTATGGGCAACATACTTGGGTGGAAGCGACCAAGATGAAATAAGTTCTCTTGCAAATACGAATAATTATCTTTATGCTTATGTTTTTACTTATTCTAATGACTTACCATTAGTTGACCCTGGCAACGGAGCTTGGCAACAAAGTGTTAGCAACAACAATCCACACGTTTACTTGGCTCAATTCAACATTAACACAAATGCATTAAGATGGGCTACATATTTCGGACAATCCGTAACTTCAATGGGACATAGCTGGAATCAAATAACTTGTAGCAACGATCATCTTTACACAGTATTTAATACAGCCGATAATAATGCACCGGTTCTTAATTTTCCTGGTGCATACTTTGATGATACTTATAACGGTGGCCCAAGTGACTTAATCATTTCAAAATTTAATGAAAATGGTGTATTAGTTTGGTCAACATATTTTGGAGGAAATGGATACGAAGAAAATAGAGGAATATGCATAGCCAATAACAAGCTTTGGATAGGAGCTACTACCAGTTCAATTGCAAATATGCCTTTAGTCAATCCTGGAAATGGAGCTTATTTTCAAAATACTTACGGTGGAGGAGCATATGATGGCTTCATTGCATCTTTTAATCTCGATGGACAATTACTATGGAGCACATATTACGGAGGTTCATCCGCTGAATACATTAGAGACATAAAAGGCGATAATTACGGCATTTTTATAACTGGTAGAGTCTTTAATTCGGGTTTTCCTACTTACAATCCTGGAACACCAACATTTTTTCAACCAAATGTTAAACAAACTTTTATAGCAAAGTTTAAACAAAACGGTATACGACAATGGGCAACATATTTTAGCGGAAGTAATGCCGATGCAAGAAAATTATCTGTTACTAATACTGCTGTTTATCTTGTAGGCATGATTAACAATACGTTAGATTTAGTTGATGAAGGTAATGGAGCATTTTTTGACAACACTTTTAATGGTGGTTCTACGGATGCCTTTATAGCAAAATTCGACAAATGTGTAATACCACAGTCCTCAATTACCACAAATCAATCTGCTATTTGCTTGCACGATTCTACTTGGTTATATGGTAATGGAGGGATATCGTATATTTGGAGCACCTTAGAAACGACAGATTCTATTCTTGTAAAGCCGCTAAGTTCTTCAAGTTATTCTGTAACGGTTACCGACGACATGGCATGTACCAATGTAGCCTCTACGTATATTACTGTTTATCCATTACCCGATGTTAATATTACAGGTGCGCATTCGATATGTTATGGCGATAGTATAACTCTTAATGCTAATGGTGCTAATACATATCAGTGGCTTCCGTTGTTAGAAACAACCGAAGAAATTACAGTACAACCATCAGTTACAACTACATATTATTTAATAGGTACCGATGTTAATGGTTGTCAAAATATAGATTCTGTTGAAATTGTTGTTAATCCACTTCCTGATGTTAGTATTTTAGGCGCTCATCCTATTTGTTTCAAAGACAGTATTTGGCTTATTGCTACAGGTGCTACGAATTATACTTGGACACCAAATTCAATTAATGCAGATAGTATTTATGTTTCTCCACAATCAACTACCACATATTATTTATTAGGTGTAGATTCCAATGGATGTAAGAATATAGATTCTGCCGAAGTTATTGTTTATCCTTTGCCTGATGTTCAGATATTAGGTGCGCATCCTATATGTTTTGGCGATAGTATTACATTATTTGCTAGTGGAGCTAATTCTTATTTATGGACACCTGGAAGTTCAACAACCGATTCTATAATCGTAAGCCCCTTATCTACAACTAATTATTATTTACTTGGTGTAGATACAAATATGTGTAAAAATATCGACACAGTTACCGTTGTAGTTTATCAGTTGCCTAATGTTCAAATATCAGGCGATCATCCAATATGCTTTGGTGATAGTATTACTCTTACTGCAACAGGAGCATTAACATATTTATGGTTACCAGATTCGTTAACAGGCAATAGTCAAACTTATTATCCAACTGTAAATTCAACATACGTTGTAGTAGGAACAGACTTTAATCAATGTAAAAATTCAGATACTGTTACTGTAATAGTACATCCATTGCCAGATGTAAAGATTATTGGTAATCATCCAATATGTTTTGGAGATAATTTAACACTTACAGCAATAAATGCAAATACATATATATGGAGTACTTCCGAAACTACGAGCTCAATTATTGTAAGTCCACAACAAACAACACTATATACTGTAACAGGGACAGATATAAATGGATGTAAAAACAGCGATACAACATTAGTTATTGTAAATCCTTTACCAATAGTTAGTATTAATGGAGTGAATCCTATTTGCTTAAATGATAGCATTACTTTAACAGCATCTGGTGCTACTAATTATAGTTGGCAACCGTGGAACTATAATACATCGCAAATAACAGTTTCTCCGCCTACATCAACAAATATAATACTTACAGGAGTAGATGATAATGGTTGCGTAAATACCGATACAGCTACTTTAATTGTTTATCCTCTTCCAGAAATAAGCGTAACAGGCGTACAACCTATATGTTTTGGCGACAGCATATCACTTACGGCACATGGAGCAGTTAACTATATTTGGCAACCTGGAAACTTAACAGGTAGTTCTGTTACAATAAGTCCGCAAGTAACACAAACATATTATGTTTATGCTACCGATCATAACAATTGTAAAGATACAACAAGTTTTAGTATTACAGTTTATGAATTACCAGTGGCTAGTATTAGTGGTATAAATCAGATTTGTCAACAAGAAACAGTGACTCTAACAGCATCAGGCGGTCATTCATATTTATGGAGTACAGGCGAAACTTCTTCAACAATAGAAGTAAGCCCGATGAATACAACAACATATTCTTTAATTGCTAAAATGAATATATGTTACGATACAGCATACTTTACAATTGTTGTAGATCCTAAACCTCAATTGACAATAACAGCCGATACAACTATTATTATAGGAATGTCGGTTCCTCTTAAAGTAAATGGTGCAAATTCATACATTTGGAGTCCAATTACATATCTTTCTTGTTACACTTGTAGTAATCCAGTTTCAAAACCATCTGAAACAATAGAATATTGTGTAGAAGGTATAAACAATTATGGTTGTAGAGATACTGCTTGTGTAATAGTAACAGTTGATAAAGAGTGTGGAGAAGTTTTTATTCCATCAGGGTTTAGCCCAAATAATGATGGAAATAACGATGTGTTATATGTTAGGGGAAAATGTATTAAGAAGATGCAATTTATTATTTTTAACAGATGGGGCGAAAAAGTTTTTGAATCGTCTGACCCTGATATAGGTTGGGATGGTACATTTAGAGGAAAACCTATGGAATCCGGTGTTTTTGTATATTATTTAACAGCTGAATATTATAATGGATTAATTGTAAAAAAACAAGGTAATGTAACTTTAATTCGATAGGCTATGAGACTTGTAATAATTATAGTATTAGTTTTAGTAGTTGATTGCTACGTAAAATCACAAGATGTAATTTTTTCACAAGTAAACGAATCTCCTATTTTACTTAATCCTGCAAATGCAGGTTCGCAGCACGATATTAGAATTAACCTTAATTATCGCCAACAATGGCGTAGTATAACCGATCCTTTTATCTCGATGGCAGCAACAGCAGATGCGAAACTTTTCAGTCAATCTCGTTCATCTTCTTTTGGTGCAGGCTTTTTTATTTTGAACGATAGAGCAGGTGGGGCTCATTTAAATACTTTTCAATCGGGGATAATTGCTTCTGCAAAAGTTCCAATAAGTAACGAACAAAACATATCGGGTGGGATAGGTTTTTCTTTTTTTCAACGTAGTGTTGATTTGTCGGCATTAACTTGGGATAAACAATACGACGGATTGCTATATAATTCTACTTTGCCAACTGGCGAAGCTTTTAGTAATGAACGTGTAAATGCTTTAGATATGAGTGCTGGAGTTCAATGGAGTTATGGTAAGGGAGCAACAACATTATCTTCGAATGATAATATTGGTGCACAGGTAGGTATGGCAGTTTTTCATCTGAATAAACCAAATTTATCGTTTGATGTTAAAACTAATTCTTATTGGAGAATGGTTTTTCATACAACTGTTTCTTATGGACTAAAAAATTCAAATATGCAAGTATCACCATCGTTTTTAGCAACATTTCAAGGTCCGTCAAGAATGTTTTATTTAGGAACAGTAGTTAAATACAGACTTCAAGAATCATCAAAATATACAGATTACATTTTAGCTAGGATGGTTAATGTAGGAACATTTTATCGTTTTGGCGATGCTATTGTATTAAATGCACAACTTGAATGGGGACAATATGCTTTTGGAATAAGTTACGATATAAATATATCTTCTTTAACCAGAATAAGTTATGGTCGTGGTGGTGTTGAAATTTCTGCCAGATATTTTCCACTACGTTCAAGTGCTTCGAGCCGATTACTATAAATTAGTTTTTAAAAGTTTAGCAAAATCGTTTCCTGTTGGATTTTGATATATACGCAAATAAAAGAATGGAACAACTGCCATTAAATGGTCGAATATATCGGCTTGTACTTTTTCGAAATGTTTCCATTCTATTATACTTGAAAAAGCATATACTTCAAGTGGAATACCATTTTCAGAAGGTGGCAACTGTCGTACCATAAAATTCATATCTTTTCTTATATAATCTTTGCTTTTTATATATTCTTGGGCATAAATGCGAAAAGTTCCGATATTTGTTAGCCAGCGTCCATTTATAGGTTTACTCATATCGAAAGGTAGTTTTTTATTATATTCCTCTATTTCTTTCAACTTTTCTTCTAAATAAGATTGTATAAGTGTAATTTTTTTAAGTTCATTTATTTCTTCGATGGTAAGAAAACGTACTGTATTTATATCGAAAAATAAAGACCGTTTTATTCTACGTGCTTTTGCTTCTTGCATCCCTCTGTAATTGATAAATGATTCGGAGACCAAGGAGTATGATGGTATCATAGCTATGGTTTGATCCCAATTTTGTACTTTAACGGTATGTAAGGTAATTTCTGTTACTAATCCGTCGGCATTTTTTGAAGGCATAACTACCCAATCGCCAATTTTAACCATTTCATTAGCCGAAAGTTGAACTCCTGCAACAAGTCCTAAAAGTGTATCTTTAAATACTAATAACAATACTGCTGCTAACGCTCCTATACCTGTTAGAAAATAACTTGGGTCTTTTTGAAGAATTATAGATAAAATTAAAATAAAACCAATAGCATAGTTAAAAATATTAATTACTTGTAAAAAACCTCTGATAGGTCTATCTTTAGAATTAGGATTGAGCATGTAAATTTCGTTAAGCGATTTTAAGAAAGCAGAAATAATGAGCATAAGCATTACAATCATGTAAATGTAAACGAGTGACTTTACAACTGTGATCCATTCGGGATAACCTTTTAATAGTATTGGAGAGGAATAATAAACTATTAAAGCAGGAACTATATGCGAAAATCTGTAAAAAACTTTATTTTTAAGCAAAATGTCGTCCCAAACAAAATTTGTTTTTTTAACAATACGACTTACAATTACATAAATAAATTTTTTCGTTAATTGATTAGCTAAATACGATACAATAAAAACTCCAACAATTATTATTACTAGTTTAAAAATTTCTGCCCAAAATTGCGAAATTCCTAAATTTATAAGCCAATTTTTTATTTCATCAATCATATGTTTTTAATATTTAGTTTAGTTAGCACAACTGCAACTTTGACATGTTGTTTCTTCATGTGTAGCGCACTGAATACCTTTGTCTTTTAATGCTTTGTTTTGACTTATATGTGTATTTGGAAATTTTCCATTTCTTTTTATTATGATTGTTATTGCCAAACCTAAAATTGCAATACCAATTAAGATAAAAGCTATAAATAATAGTTTAAACATAATTTTTTTTGCAAAGGTAAAAGAAATTTATTTAATTATGAGTTGTCTATTAAAAAGTCTTTTTATTAAAATTTTTTGTATTCATAATGAACTCGGCGTAGAACTAAAACAAAATAATACTATAAAAAAACAGACCTGTAAAACTTTAATTTTACAGACTGCATAATAACAATGAATTATTAGATGTTTTATATTTAATGTCCTATTAACTCTTTATATTGTTCAGGAGTTAATAATTCGTCGTACTCAGAAGGATTTGTCATTTCTATTTTAATCATCCAGCCTTCTCCGTATGGGTCTTTATTTATTAGGTCTGGAGTTGAGTCTAATTTTTCGTTTTTTTCAATAACTTTTCCCGATACAGGCATATACGAATCAGACACTGTTTTTACTGCTTCTATTGTTCCGAATGTTTCACCTTTGTTAAGGATTTCGCCTACTGTTTCTATTTCAACAAAAACAACATCGCCTAATTCGCTTTGAGCATAATCGGTAACACCAACATAAGCAATGTTATCTTCTTTGCGAATCCATTCATGATCTTTTGAATACTTTAAATTTGTTGGAATATTCATGTTTCTTTTATTTTTAAAATTTATACTTCAAAGTTAAATGTTTAATTCCAAAAAAACATATGTTTTAAGACAAAAAATTATTCATAAAAAAAGGGCTTAAGCCCTTTTTTTTATAACACTCCTTGATCAATCATTGCATGAGCAACTTTCATGAAGCCAGCAATATTTGCACCTTTTACATAATTAACATAACCATCGCTTTCTGTTCCATATTTTACACATTGATTATGAATGTTTTTCATAATTTCTTGTAATCGACTGTCAACTTCTTCGCGGCTCCAGTTAAGTTTCATTGAGTTTTGCGACATTTCTAAACCACTTGTTGCAACTCCACCTGCGTTTGCAGCTTTGCCGGGTGCAAATAATAATTTATTTTTATGGAATATTTCGATAGCTTCTGGGGTACAAGGCATATTAGCTCCTTCTGATATACACAAACAACCATTGTTAACCAAGTTTGCAGCATCTTTCTCGTCTAATTCGTTTTGTGTAGCACATGGTAGAGCTATGTCGCATTTAACTTCCCAAGGGCGTCTTCCTTCATAGAATTCGGCTCCTTTGAACTCGTAAGCGTAAGGTTTTACTATATCGTTATTTGAAGCACGAAGTTCGAGCATATATTCGATTTTTTCTCCACTTATGCCGTCTTTATCGTATATATAACCATCTGGACCAGAAATAGTAATAACTTTAGCTCCAAGTTCTGTAGCTTTAAGGGCAGCTCCCCAGGCAACATTACCGAAGCCAGAAATGGCAACGGTTTTACCTTTTAAGTCCATACCTTTAGTTTTTAACATTTCTTGGGCAAAATATACACAGCCAAATCCTGTTGCTTCTGGACGAATAAGTGAACCGCCCCAGTTTAATCCTTTACCTGTTAGAACGCCATTATGTTCACTTGTTAATTTTTTCCACATTCCGTACATGTATCCTATTTCACGTCCTCCTACACCAATATCGCCGGCTGGCACATCTGTTTCAGGTCCTATTATTTTCCACAATTCGAGCATGAAGCTCTGACAAAAACGCATTATTTCGCTGTTTGATTTACCTTTTGGGTCGAAATCGCTACCACCTTTTGCTCCGCCCATCGGTAATGTAGTTAAGGAATTTTTAAAAATTTGTTCAAATCCTAAAAATTTTAAGATACTCAAATTAACTGATGGGTGGAAACGAATTCCGCCTTTGTAAGGACCAATTGCATTATTGAACTGAACACGGTAACCAATATTAACGTGCACTTGACCTTTATCGTCAACCCAGGGTACTTTAAAAGTTAAAATACGATCGGGTTCAACTAATCGTTCAATTATGTTAGCTTGTTCGAATTGAGGATTTTGATTATAAACTTCTTCGATTGATTCTAAAACCTCACGAACTGCTTGTAAATACTCAACCTCGCCAGGATGTTTTTTCTCGAGGTTACTCATTATTTTTTCTACATTCATTTTACAAAATTTTTAAAATTTATAATGCAAAACTATCTGTATTTCTTTCATAAAAAAATGAAACCTATCATATTTTTAAACTTTTATTTGTCATAAATATATATAAATGTTTGAAAAACAATAGTTTATTAAATCGTTATTTTGTAAATTACTGTTATACAACAATATGATAATTATCAATACAATAATATAAAAAAATCAATACTTTTGAAAGTCATAAAAAAAACTGGTAATGGCAAATAACGATGTAAATAAAAACCTTATAGAGAGGCAAAAAGAGTTAAATTGTTTGTTTGAAATAAATGAATTATTTTCTAATTTAACTATGCCAATAGACGAAATAATGAAAGAGGTTTGTGTTAGTATAGAGAAAAGCATGCAATATAATACTATAAGTCGATGCGAAATAATTATAAATGGTGAAATTTATACTAATAAACCTATAAGTAAAACCGAGTTAAAGCTTTCGGCAAAAGCTAATCAAGACGGAAATTTTGTCGAGATTAATGTTTATTATATTAAACCGATAAGAAAAGAGCATAAAACTATATTTTTAACAGAAGAACAATTATTGCTTAATACCATTGCAAAAAAAACAGTTCATTATATAACTTATCGTTTGTTGCGTGAAAGTTACGAAAAGTTGAATAATGGAAATAATACTGTTAACCTAGAACAAAATGAACAAGTACTGTTGTGGTTAAAAACTTTATATTTAAGTGATGATGAAATAAAAGAGATATTAAAGAATATAATATATTTTAAAAAGAATGAAACTGTTTGTAAGCAATCTACCATAGCAAATTACATAATGTTGTTGTACGATGGTTATATGAAATTATCTTTAGAGCATTATTACGAGCATCAATTTATTTTTAAAATTTTAAAACCTTTTGATTTTATTGGTTTATCATCGTTGTACGAAGTTAATCATTATCCGTTTACAGCTGTTACAATAACATCATCTAAGGTTTATTTAATTGAAAAAGAAGTTTTTAAGAAAATAATTTTTCAAAATCCTTATTTTGCAGAGAAAATTTTAGGTATGTACACACATAATTTTTATTTTTTACTAAACCGATTAAATAGTATTTCAAACAAACAGGCACTTGGTAAGTTATGCGATGTATTATTGTATTTATCGGATGTAGTTTTTAAATCGTCTGTTATAGAAAGTTTTATTTCGAGAAAAGATATAGCTGAATTATGCGGTTTAAGTACAGAAAATACTGTTCGTATGTTAAGCGACTTAAAAAATAATCAAATAATAGCAATAAATAGGAATGAAATTCATATTTTAAATAAAGCAAAGCTTGTTTCTTTAAGTCATCATGGATAACAGGTTATTCTATTTTGCCTTTGTAAGCTCCTGATAGGTATAGGTGAAGCTGTATTCCAGCTATATTATATTTTTTATTAAAACTGCCAAAAATAGATATTCCTATTCCCATGTCATAAACCGGCTTGTATGTAATATCTGCTGTTGCGTATAATCCAATTTGATTAAATCCTATGTACCATTTAGTTAATGTGCCGTTAGACCATTCTGCATGATGAAAAGTACCACCGTATGCGAATGTTAAACCAAAAAAGGTTGCCAAATTAAATTTATTAGTTTCTTTTCTTATTCCATAAAGAAAAAATAAATCGTTTAGGCGCTGCATACTTGGTTTTATAAAAAATTTGTCAGAAGAAACGTGATAACCAGCTTGAAACCAGTAATTTTTTATTCGGAACGAGTATGCAATAGTTGTATTATATTCCATTTGGTCTAAAATGAAATGGTAGCTATATCCTTGTCCTACTTTAAACCAGTTTGTATATGGCTTGTATATTTTATTGCCCAAAATGAACTCTTCGTTTTCTTGACTTAACGTAAGTAATGGTAACAATAAAATGATATATAATATGTATAAAAAACGTATTAACATTATTTTTTATTAGTAATATAATCAGCTGCTTGTAAAAGTTTTTTGTACCAATTGTTTCCAAATTTCTTACATAGTGCATCTTTGCAAAATTCAAAAACGAAAATGTTATTTTTTTTTCCTTTGCTACGTGCAGGATGGCATATATCCCACGAATGATAATTTATTGCTGTAAATAAATGATATTGTTTAATTCGTATTGGATATAAATGACACGAAATGGGTTTTTGAATAGATATTTTATCGTTATAATAGGCTTTTTCTATAGCACATTTGGCTATGTTATTTTCAAAAAAAACAAATACACATTCTTTATTATGATGAAGTTGAGTTACTTTATCGTTATCGTTATCTGTATAATAAAATCCTAATTCACTAATAAGTTTCTTTGATTTTTCTGACAAATATTTTTCAATGATGTGAATATTTTTTTGTATTTCGTTTATTTCTGATATGTCGAGAGGTGCTCCAGAATCGCCTTCTACACAACATGCTCCTTTACAAGCTTCTGTATCGCAAAAAAAATGAGTGTTTATAACATCGAGACTTACAATTGTGTTGTCTATTTCTATCATTCTATTAATATTTTTCCATTCATTTCTGTTGGGATTGGTAATTCCATAAGAGTAAGAATTGTAGGAGCTACATCGGCTAAAATACCGGGTAAAATTTTTTTGTATTGTTTTGAGATAAGAATAGATGGGACAGGGTTTAGAGAATGTGCTGTATTTGGGCTTCCGTCGGGATTTATTGCATAATCGGCATTTCCGTGATCGGAAATTATCATAGCTTCGTAATTGTTGTTTATTGCTGTTCGAATAACTTTTCCAACGCAATCATCTACAGTACGAACTGCTTTAATTATAGCATCGTAAATTCCGGTATGTCCTACCATATCGCCGTTTGCAAAGTTTAAGCAAATGAAATCGTATTTTTGTTTTTCTAATTCTTTTAAAACGGTATCGCAAACCAACGGGGCGCTCATTTCGGGTTGTAAATCGTAAGTGGCTACTTTGGGAGATGGGATAAGGATTCTTTCTTCGTTCTCGAATTTTTCTTCTCTGCCGCCAGAAAAGAAAAATGTAACGTGAGGGTATTTTTCGGTTTCGGCAATTCGCAATTGTGTTAAACCATATCGAGACAATACTTCGCCTAAGGTGTTATTTGTGTTTTCAGTTTCAAACAAAACATTTACGTTTTTAAACGATTCGTCGTAGCGTGTCATAGTGAAGTAATGTAATGGAATTGTTTGCATATTGTATTCAGGCATATCTTTTTGGCTGAGTACAGTTGTTATTTCGCGTAATCGGTCGGTTCTGAAGTTAAAACATACAAACACATCGCCTTGTTTTACTGTTGCTTTTGGTTGACCATTTTCATCAACGAAAACAACAGGTTTAATAAATTCGTCTGTTATACCTTCGTTGTACGATTCTTTTATAGCTTTTAACACATCGGTGCTTTTTTTGCCAATACCGTGTACCATTGCATCGTATCCTTGTTTAATGCGTTCCCATCGTTTATCTCTGTCCATAGTATAATAACGTCCGGCAAGTGTTGCAACATAAGCACCGGTATGTTTTATTTTTTCGAGTAATTCACTAACATAGTGAAAACCACTGTATGGGTCGGTATCTCTACCGTCGGTTAATATATGTATAGCTATATCGTTTACTCCGTTTTCATTAGCTAATTCGCATAACCTTATTAAATGATTTATGTGCGAATGAACACCGCCATCGCTTACAAGACCTATAAGGTGATAGGTTACATTTTTTTGTTTTGCTAATTGAAACGATTGAAGCAAAACGGGGTTTGTATCGAGAGTTTTTTCTTTAATGGCTTTATTTATACGAACAAAGTCTTGATAAACAATTCTTCCAGCGCCTATATTTAGGTGTCCTACTTCGCTATTTCCCATTTGTCCGTCTGGTAATCCTACATTTTCTCCACAGGTAAGTAAGTAGCTATGCGGGTATTCTTTTTTTAGCTGGTCTATATTAGGAGTTCCTGCGGTATATATTGCATCTGAACGACTTTTATCGCCTATTCCCCAACCATCTAAAATTACAAGTAAAAATTTTGTTCGAGGTTTCATTTTTGTTTTTCGCAAAAATAAACATTTTTAGCGACTTATTTTGCTTAAAATAGATGAAACGATTTTAACTAAATTATAAATAGAGCTTTTTTTAGTGTATTTTTAGTAAATTTGATAAAGTTATATTGTCCTACCGGGGTAGATTTTTAATGCTTCGGCTAGAGCTTCCATTGCATTTTGTATATCTTCTTTTTTTAGCACGTAAGCAAGGCGACACTCGTTTGCTCCTAGTGTTGGGTCGGAATAGAAACCACTTGCTGGTGCCATCATAACGGTTTGTTTTTTATATTCGAAGCTGGTTAAAAGCCATTCGCAGAATTTATCTGAATTGTCGATAGGAAATGAAGCAACAACGTAAAAAGCGCCTTTTGGCATTGGACAATAAACTCCTGGCATTTGATTAAGCATAGATACCATTAAATTGCGTCGTTCGGTGTATTCTTTGTGTACTTCGTCGAAATACCATTTTGGCGTATCAACGGCTGCTTCTGCGGCTATTTGTCCGTAAGTTGGCGGACAAAGGCGAGCTTGAGCAAATTTTAACGCTGTTTGTATAATTTCCTGATTACGACTTACTAAAGCACCTACTCGAACACCGCACATACTATATCGCTTCGAAACACTATCGAGCATAACAACGTGTTCTTCGAGTCCTTTAAGGTTCATAGCTGAGAAATGTTTGGCACCGTCGTAGCAAAATTCGCGATATACTTCATCGGAAAATAAATATAAATCGTATTTTTTTATTAAATCGGCAAGTTTCTCCATTTCTTCTTTTGAATACAAATAACCAGTAGGGTTATTTGGATTGCAAATTATAATACCTTTTGTTTTAGGCGAAATAATTTTTTCAAACTCTTCGATTGGTGGTAGTGCAAAGTTGTTTTTTATTGATGATACTATGGGTTTAACGTTTAGTCCGGCTTGTATTGCAAATCCGTTGTAGTTTGCATAATATGGTTCGGGAATAATTATCTCATCGCCTTCGTTTAAACAGGTCATAAGTGCGAACAATACTGCTTCGCTACCACCATTGGTAATTATCATATCTTCGGAGCTAACATCAATGCCCACGCTATGATAGTAAAGAGCTAATTTTTTTCTGTACGATAAATTACCGGCAGAATGGCTATATTCTATCACTTCTAAATTGTTGTTTTTAACTGCTTGTAAAGCTACTTCGGGGGTTTTAATATCGGGTTGTCCAATGTTTAAGTGATATACTTTTATTCCGCGTTGTTTTGCTTGTTCGGCAAACGGAACCAGCTTACGTATAGGAGAAGCTGGCATTTTTAATCCTTTTTCTGATATTTTTGGCATAATTATTTTGTTTTATGGATTTAATTTTTCTTTGTCTTTTACTTTTCCTGTAATTGTTAGAACAACTTCGTTATTTAGTGCATTTGAATGAATGGTAACTGTTTTGCTAAAAGTGCCTGAGCTTGTAGCATTGTATTTAACTTTAATTTTACCGATTTCGTTTCTTTTTATCGGGTTTTTGGGACAGTCGCTTACAGTACAATCGCACGAAGATTTGCAATTAAATATAATTAATGGTTGTTTGCCAGTGTTTTTAAAAATAAATTCATAAACAGCTTCGCTTCCTAAATCTAATTTTCCAAAGTTGTGCATTGTTTTTTCGAATAAAATATAAGGCTTGTCTTTTTTCTTTTGACTACTATCGGTTTGAGAAATAGAATGTGATACACTTGTAATTAGTAAAAGAAAAAAAACTATATAATTATTCATAATTTAATGAAAAATTAGGACTGCTAAGTTAAATAAAATTGATTTAAAATATCTAATAGTTTGTTCAGGAATTTTTTAATTAAGGAGTATAATGTTTAAAAACAATTAAGTAGATGGGCAATTGATAATGGTTAATTGGTTAATGAATTGCTGTGTTATGAAGCTAAAGTTTGAAAGAAATATTTTTTGTGCTTTATAATGAAATTTATTAGTAATTTTTATAAAAAATTTTTTCATATATTTACGTTTCTTATGATTTTAAAAAAATAGTAATATTTATGGCAAAAGAACAAAAATTTTACGATACTCTTCAAAATATTTTTATTGGTGCCAAGATTGAAGGTCAAGGTGGTTTTGTCAATTTGATGAGAATTAAATCAAATTATTATCAAAAAATTGAAAAATTTCTTAAAGATGATATCGAAAAAGTTTTAGAAAAATATCCATCTTTCAGAGAAGAGCTTTTTGATAAACTCTATTCATTTTTTAGTCGTTACTTTACCGAAAGTGGTTCAATTTATTTCAATTCAACACCATTTCATAATAACATTTACGAAAAAGTATATACCGACGATAGAGATGTGATATTGTTTTGGAAGACTCAAATGCTTTATTATGTTAAGACTGATAGAATATTTAGAAGCATGCCTATTGAGTTTGATGACTATAAATTTTACTTTGATGCTTCAACCATAGAAAACAAAAAAGCCAACGAAAAACGCAGTTTGATATACGAATTAAAGGAAGTAAAAGAAGATAAGACAATAGTTTTCAATGTTTATTATTCAGAAAAAGGGAGAGTAACAAAGACAGAAGATATTTTGAAAGAACTGAAGAAAAAAAATATAAAAATTGACGAAGAACAATTAGAACGAGCATTTCGAATATTTGAAAAACAAAGCGAAGTAGATTTTTTTATAAACAAAAACGCAAAAGCATTCTTGCAAGAACAATTTAAACTGTGGAGTTATCAATATTTTTGGGAAGGGGCCAAAGAATGGACAGCCGATAGAGTAAATCAGTTGCAGAAATTAAAGGATATAGCATTTAAGATAATAGATTTTGTGAGTCAATTTGAAGATGAATTGGTGAAGATATGGAATAAGCCGAAATTTGTGAAGAATTCTAATTATGTGATTACATTGGATAGAATCTACCAAAACCTCCCCTCTGATAGAGTGGCTGGGGGTGTTCCCAAATGGTATGAATTACCATTCAATCCAAATCTCAAAGAAAGAGCCCGTGAATTAAGAAAAGCAGATAATTTAGCTGAAATTATTTTTTGGAAGCAAGTAAGGAACAAACAATTTTTGGGATTAGATTTTGATAGGCAAAAAATAGTAGGCAATTACATTGTGGATTTTTATTGCAAAGAACTTGGAGTTGTTGTGGAAATAGATGGTGATAGTCATAACGAAAAGATGGAATATGATGCCGAGCGTGATGAATATTTGAAAAGTTTAGGACTAAAAGTCTATCATGTAAGAGCTGAAGATGTATTGAATAATATTGAAGGGGTGATGAAGTTTTTGGAGACAGAATTAACACCCCTAACCCCTCTACAAGAGGGGAATGTCACACCCCTAACCCCTCTACAAGAGGGGAATTTGGTGGAAAAAATATTCAATCACCCAAATATAAACGAACAGATAAAAGAATGGCAGGAGCTTGGTATTGTAGATGAAAGCTTTAGGGTTAGTGATGTTTTTGAAGAAGATTTGATGGGTAAAAGGCTTTCAGAAAAGTATAAACACTTACCCATTGACACAAAATACTTTAAAGATTTAGAAATTGAGATATTGAGCCAATTTGATGATTTAGACAACTCACTTGATGGCTGGCTGATAAAGAGTGAGAACTATCAGGCATTAAATACAATCCTGCCGAAGTTTAAAGAAAAAGTGCAGACAATTTATATTGATCCGCCGTTTAATTTGGATTCATCCGATCAATTTCTTTACCGCACAAACTACAAAGATGCGAACTGGGCAACCTTGCTTGAAAATCGTTTGAGAATAGCAAGAGAATGGCTAAATGAAAAAGGAAGCATTTTTGTTCGTTGCGATTACAATGGTAATTGGATTGTGAGATGCTTGTTGGATGAGATTTTTGGTAATTTATTAAATGAAATACAAGTATCAAGAATTTCTAAAAAGGGCTTTAATGCTAATAGATATCCTTCTGCAAATGATCACATTTATGTTTATTCCATAAATGATAACCCTTTTTTCAATGTTTTAAGAATTGAGAAAAAAAGTGAAAAAGAGAAATGGCATTCAATGGATTCAATGTCGGGTGGAAGAGGTACAGGTGAACCAAGAATAATTTTAGGTGAATTAAGGTATCCACCCAAAAATCGTGTATGGACTTTTAGTCAAGAAAGAATTTATGAAATGGAAAAACAAGGACTTATAAAATTAAATTCAAAAGGGAAACCTATTTATAAAGTTTTAGCGCAAGATGGTGAACCCTTAGATTCTAATTGGACTGATATACCAGGATACTCTTCTACAACAGAGTTTGCCACTGAAAATTCAGAAAAATTACTTGATAGAGTTATCAGAACAGGAAGTAATGTTGGCGATTTTGTTTTTGATTTCTTCCTTGGTTCCGGCACAACAACCGCAGTAGCCCACAAGCTCGGCAGAAAATGGATTGGCGTAGAAATGGGAGAGCATTTTTACACGGTAGTTTTGCCGAGAATGAAAAAGGTTTTGGCTTATGATAAATCAGGAATAAGCAAAGAGTTGAAAACTCCCCGTCAGACTTCGTCTGACACCCCTCTGCAAGAGGGGGATAACACACCCCTATCCCCTCTAAGAGAGGGGAATAACACACCCCTTGCCCCTCTACAAGAGGGGATTTACGAAGGCGGTGGCTTTTTCAAATACTACGAGCTTGAACAATACGAAGAAACACTTGCCAATACGGTTTACGAAAATCACGATTTGTTTATTATTGGCAATAAATCACCTTATGAGCAATATGTGTTTATGAAAGACGAAAAAATGCTCCGAGCATTGGAAACAAACTACGAAATAAATAAGGTAAAAGTAGATTTAAGTAAGTTGTATGAGAATATTGATATTGCAGAAACTTTATCTAACCTTACAGGTAAATGGATAAAGAAGATAACACCCCGTCAGACTTCGTCTGACACTCTGCAAGAGGGGCATAACACACCTCTATCCCCTCTACAAGAGGGGGATAACACACCCCTAACCCCTCTACAAGAGAGGAATTATGAAGTGGAGTTTGAAGATGGAACTATAGTAAATACAAAAGATTTGGATTATACGAAGATAAAGCAATTAATTTGGTGGGAGTGAGATATGGAAAACATTTCAGAAATAGTAAAACAAATCACCATAGATGAGCTTAAAAAGTGTAACGTAGAAGTAAAGGGATTTTATCTTTTTGGAAGTAGAGCAAAAGGAACTTACCGCGAAGATAGTGATTGGGACTTTTTTGTGGTTATTGATAAAGATTTGAGCTTTCAAAAAAAATG
>Ga0308411_10000024_pt1 | contig 75970 bp, 78 predicted proteins | sample HotsprottomLayer_2_FD_203530 | JGI IMG/M metagenome (GOLD analysis project Ga0308411, IMG submission 203530) | Hot spring phototrophic mat microbial communities from Octopus Spring, Yellowstone National Park, Wyoming, United States -... | ecosystem: Environmental > Aquatic > Thermal springs >... | reverse complement strand
TAAATGTTGTTGTAGTAGGATATGCATCACACAAAACATTAACAGTTAAAGTTTGAGTAGGAAATGTTTGAGGAACATCGTTTAATCTTATTATTAAGTAATAAGAAGTATTTTGAGAAAATTGTCTTTGTTCACCTCTCATACCAAAATTACTATTAACAATTCTTAAATCTTCATCATTTACTAAACCATCTAAATTAACATCATAAAGTTCTCTTTCCGTAGAAGTATTTCTATTATTTAAATTAAATAATATACCAAATAAATCTGAATCATCTATTAAATTATCTCTATTTACATCACCACCTTTAAAGAATACATCCTGTGGATTATTTCGATCTGTGCTTGTTAATTGAACATATCTTGAAAGCCAGTGGTTTATATAAATTTCAACATATGGATTTTGACAATCTATTGTAAAACTCGTAACATCAAATGATCTAACATTTCTAGCTTGTAATCCTCCATAGGTTCCATCTTCACAATAATAATTTCCATCTAATCTTACCTCAGGAACACTGGTTGCTCTATCTTCACCGATTCCTTCTAAAATGACTCTTATATAATATCTATTCCCGGAGGCTGGCTCAAAATTGCTTTCTTGATTTTGGTTCTGATTTTGATTCTGGTTTGTTCTTTCAACTTGTACTTGATTTGGTTGTGTTTTGATATTTAGGTTGTTAGAAATATTTGTATTTTGTGAACCACCTAATAAAAGAAGCAATAATAATAAAAGATTCAAAAAATTAGACATTTTTATAAATATTCTTTATTAATTAAGGTGACCTTAAAATTAGATTAATTATTTTTAACTATAACATAAAAAATAAAATTTTTCAATAGCTTGATAAATATTTTAGTTTATTATATTAATAGTAATATGATAGTTAAAATTAAACAATTAATATTACCTAAAAATTAATATTTTTTAAATTCAAGCATTAAATCGAATATGCCTATAACCTCAAACACACATAACTTTTTCTAAAAAATAAATGAAAAATCTTAAATTATTAGGTCTTGGAGCTATTTTATTTCTTGAAAAAAATAAGTTGTTCAAACAGAATATTGCGTTTATTCTTAAAATTTTTTATAATATTCCTAATAAATATTATGTTTAGAAACTTTGCCACAGTAGCTCAGTGGTAGAGCGCATGCCTGAAGAGCATGGCGTCGGGGGTTCGATTCCCTCCTGTGGCAAATTTGAGCTTGATAAAAAGTATTTCAATAAATTTTCAAAAAAAATTGAAATTTCAAAAAGTATAGTTTATAATTAAAATTATTTATTTCTTTAAATTTTTTATTTAAGACTAAAAAACTTTAATTTTTGTATATTATTAAAATTTAAATAATTTAATAGATTTTTTAAACTTATTTATTAAAAATATACCTAAAAATGCCAACGATTAATCAACTTGTAAGAAAAGGAAGAGAGAAGAAAATATCTAAAAAGAGAGCTACTGCTTTATTATCTATTTTTAATTCTTTAAGAAAAAAAGAAAATTATTCTCCTTCTCCCCTTAAAAGGGGTGTCTGTATAAGAGTTTATACTATGACTCCCAAAAAACCAAATTCTGCATTAAGAAAAGTGGCTAAAGTAAGATTAAGCAACGGAAAAGAAGTCACAGCATATATCCCTGGTATAGGACATAACCTTCAAGAACATTCAATTGTACTTGTAAGAGGAGGAAGAGTAAAAGACTTGCCAGGTGTTAGATATCATATTGTCAGAGGTGTTTATGATACAAGTGGCGTTGAAGGAAGAAAACAAGGTCGTTCTTTATATGGAGCCAAGAAAGAAAAATAAAAGTAATGCCTAGAGGTAAAAGAAAAATTAAAAAAAGAGTTTGGCAAGCAGACCCAGTTTATAATAGCATAGCTGTAACAAGGTTTATAAATAATCTTATGAAAGATGGCGAAAAATCTAAAGCTCAAAAAATATTTTACTCTGCTCTTGATTATATAAAAGAAAAAACAAACGATGATTCATTCAAAATATTTCAGCAAGCTTTAAAAAATGCTTCTCCATTAGTGGAAGTTTGGCCAAGAAAGATTGCAGGTGCTAGTTATTTAGTTCCTCGAGTTGTTGGTCCTGAAAGAAGTTTTTATAAGGGGGTAAAGTTTATAATTCAAGCAGCAAGATCTAAAAAGGGCAAACCTATGTATATTAAATTAGCTGAAGAATTAATATTGGCAGCAAAAAATGAGGGTGAAGCTGTAAAGAAAAAAATAGAAATACAAAAACAAGCAGAAGCTAATAAAGCTTTTGCTCATTTTGCATGGTGGGGCAAAAAAAAGAATAAAAATAAATAAAAATAATTAATAATCAAATTAATCTGAATCATAAAAAATGCCTAGACAATATCCAATTGAAAGAACAAGAAACATAGGAATTATTGCTCATATTGATGCAGGTAAAACTACAACTACAGAAAGAATCTTGTATTATACAGGAGTTTCTCATAAAATAGGAGAAGTTCATGAAGGTACAACAGTAACTGATTGGATGCCACAAGAAAGAGAAAGAGGAATTACAATTACTGCTGCTGCTATAACTTGTTATTGGACCCAAACTTATAAAAAACAAGCTGAAACAAAAGAAGAAAGAATAAAAGGAGAATACAAAATAAATATCATTGATACACCTGGTCATGTAGATTTTACTGCTGAAGTTGAAAGATCTTTAAGAGTTTTAGATGGAGCTATTGTTGTTTTTGATGGTGTTCAAGGAGTAGAAGCACAATCAGAAACTGTTTGGCATCAAGCAGATAAATACAAAGTTCCTAGACTATGTTTTATAAATAAATTAGATAGAATGGGTGCAAGTTTTGAAGATTCTTTAAAATCCATTCATGAAAGACTAACAAAAAATGCTATACCTGTAACTTTACCTATAGGATCAGAAGAAAATTTTAGTGGTATTATAGATTTAATTAGAATGAAAGCTTTATATTTTGAAGGAGAAAAAGGAGAAAATATAAAAATTGAAGAGATACCTAACAATTTTTTAGAAAAAGCTAATGAATACAGAAAATTGCTTTTAGAAAAAATAGCTGAAAACGATTCTGAATTTTTAAACAAATATTTAGAAGATAACTTTAATGAAGATGATATAAGATTATCTTTAAGAAAATGTTGTTTAAACTATACTGTTATACCAGTTTATTGTGGTTCATCTCTTAAAAACAAAGGTGTTCAATTAGTTTTAGATGGAGTCTTAGATTTTTTACCTTCTCCAGTAGACTTAAAAGAAATTAAAGGTAAAGATCCTTATACGGGAAATGAAATATCTCGTCAAATTTCAGACTCAGAAAAATTATGTGGTTTAGCTTTTAAGTTAGCAATAGATCCTTTTGTTGGTAGTTTGACTTACATAAGAATTTATAGTGGAATTTTAAAAAGAGGCGATACTATTTTAAATACAAGAACAAAAGAAACAATAAGAATTGGTAGAATAGTAAGAATGCATGCTAACCAGAGAGAAGAAATTGAAGAATTATTTGCCGGAGATATTGGAGCTGTTGTAGGGGTAAAAGATCTAAAAACTGGTGATACTATTTGTGATTCTAAGGCTCCTATATTATTAGAGAGTATACAATTTGCTGAACCTGTTATTTGGATGAAAGTAGAGCCTAAAACCAAACAAGATCAAGAAAAAATGGGAATTTATCTTAAGGCTTTAGCAGATGAAGATCCTACTTTTAAACTAAAGGTTGATAATGAAACTGGAGATACTCTAATTGGTGGAATGGGTGAGTTACATTTAGAAATAATGATAGATAGATTAAGAAGAGAATTCAAAGTAGAAACTAACGTGGGTGCTCCTCAGGTTGCTTACAGAGAAACAATTTCTAAATCTGTAGAGACTGAAGGAAAATATATTCGTCAAAGTGGTGGTAGAGGACAATACGGGCATGTAGTAATAAAAGTTGAACCACTTGAAAGAAATAAAGGCTTTGAATTTGTTAATGCTATAAAAGGAGGAATTATCCCAGATAATTTTATACCTGCTATTGAAAAAGGAATAAGAGAAACAATGGAAAGAGGTATTATTGCTGGTTATCCTGTAACAGATATTAAAGTAACTCTTTTTGATGGTTCTTTTCATGAAGTTGACTCTTCAGATCTTGCCTTTAAAATTGCTGCAGAAATTGCTCTAAAAGATGCTGTTAAAAAAGCAAATCCTGTATTTTTAGAACCTATTATGAAACTTGAAGTATTTGTGCCACAAGAATTTTTAGGAGATGTGACAGGAGATTTAGCTAGTAGAAGAGCAAAAATAGAAGAAGTTGTAGATAGCGGAGAAACGAAAAAAATACTTGCCAAAGTACCACTTGCAGAAATGTTTGGCTATGTAACTGTTTTAAGATCACTAACACAAGGAAGAGGTTTTAGTTATATGGAGTTTTCTCATTATCAGGAAGTCCCCCAATATCTCTTTGAAGATATTTTAAACAACAGACAAAGAACTTTAAAAAGATAAAAATCTTAAAAAGATAAATTTTTATATGAAATTAAAGTGCCAGATTTTAGTTGAAACTTTAATTGCTATAGTATTTATAAGTTTTTTGACCTTATTAGTTTTTTTTATTTTTAATGTTGTATCTAAAATCAACTTGATATCTGAAGATGCTATTTTTGTTTACAGCAAATTTATAAATTATCAAAATATCTTACTAGGATTATCAAGAGAAAATTTTTCTCAAATAGAAGATTTAGAATACGGAAAAAATTATTTTTTAAAACCTACCACTTCAGGTTATATGATAGTAGAAGGTACAGAAAATGAAATTTGGAAATCTAATCAATATTTAATATGGTTTGAAAAATCATCTTCTTTTGATGAATTAGATAATAAAAAGATGATTTATATTTATATAAAGTCCCCGAATAAACTTTATAAGTCCAATTTACTGTTAGCTAATATTAAAGAAAGGGTATTTAATCAAAACGAATGGCTTTTCCCAACAACCTCTGTTCTTTCAGTTAATACTACTTCTATTTATTATCAAGAAATTGAAAATCTTACAACTTCAGATGGTTCAATAAGGTTATCAGAATAAAATGAAAAAAATATCATTTACATTAATAGAGTTATTAATTTATCTTTTTATTATGAGTATTTTGGGGGTATTGATTATTATGATTTTCTATAGTATAATTTTTTATTCAGAAAATTATCTACAGAGATCTTTATTAAGAACTGAGTTGTTTAAAATTTTAAACAGATTATATATTGATAATATAATAAGTACATCAACTAATGTTTTATCAACTTCTTCAATAGTTTTTAATTTATTTCCTTATGGAGTTGATTATTTTTACTATACTTCTTCTGATATTTATTTAAATAATAGTAAATTAAATTCTAAGGAAATTTATGTAAAGAATTTTTATATAACTACTTCAAGTAATTTTATATCTATCTTTGTTGAATTAGAAAATAAAAGCAGAAAACAGAACATTTATGCAACATCTGTTTTGCATTTATGGCAGCTTGAAGAATAAGTTATTATAATGATAAAAAAGATAAAAAACAAATATCAAATTAGTTTAACATTATTAATTGGTTTGATGATAATTTTAATCGTTTTATTTTTAAGTGTAGGTTATATAATAATTAGAGAAATTGAAAATTCTCAATTAATAATATCGTTTTCTAAAATTTATGCCTCAAATTTATCTGCTCTAAATTACATATTAGACTATTTAAACAATCATAAAATATCTGGCAGTATTGAAAAAAACTTAAACGAAATAGTAGAACAGGAAATAAAAACAAGAATATTTATCCCAGAATACAAAGATAAAGATGATTTATATTTAAGTGGGAATTTTGGTTCTATGAATATTTATCAAAATATAAACTTGGATTTTGTTTATACGATAGAAATATTAAATAATAAATTAAAAAGGCTTAGAATAAAAATTATTGATTAATTTTGATAAATTTTTATAAAAATAGCCAGGGTGGCGGAATTGGTAGACGCACAAGGTTCAGAACCTTGGAGTCTTTTAAAAGACTGTGTCGGTTCGAATCCGACCCCTGGCAATTAAAACTTATTTAAATAACAATTTCTCCTTATAAACAATCTTTAATGGGTCGTTGTATTAAATATTTTTAAAAATTATGACAGTAAAACAACTTGAAAAAGAAGAGGCCTTGGCTGTAAAAAAACAAAAAAAAGTTGCTTTTTCTAAAGATTTTATTTTAAAAATAATTCCTTTAGGTGGTTTAGAGGAAGTTGGTAGAAACTTAACAGCATTTGAATTAGTAAAAAGAAATGGAGAAGAAGAAATTATTATTTTAGATGTTGGTTTGGGATACCCTGACTCAGAAAATATGATGGGTGTGGATTATATAATTCCAAATGTAGAATATTTAGAAAACAAAAAAGATAAAATTATTGGCATATTAATAACACACGGTCATTATGATCATATAGGAGCAATTCCTTATTTAATAGAGAAGTTAGGTAATCCCCCTATATATACTACACCCTTGACCAAAGGATTAATACTAAAAAGACAAGAAGATTTTCCTAATTACCCCAAATTAGAGATATATGAAATTAAAAAAGATGACTTTAAACCATTTAAATTAGGCTCTTTTCATATAGAATATTTCCATGTAAACCATAATATCCCTGATTCTGTTGGTTTTTTTATAAAAACTCCAGTAGGAAATATAATGCATACAGGTGATTTTAAAATAGACTTTACACCCTTTTTTGATAAACCAGCTGATTTATCAAGAATAGTTAATTTAGCTCAAGAAGGTATTGATTTATTGATGATTGATTCTACTAATTCTCCAGAGCCGGGACATACTATTTCAGAAAGAAAAATACTTGAAAATCTTGAAGATATTTTTAAAAAGGCAAAAGGTAGAATCATTGCTTCTACTTTTGCTTCTCTTCTTGAAAGAATACAACAACTTATATATCTTGCTGGGCTTTATGGTAGAAAAGTTGTTATTGATGGTCATACTATGAGAATTAATGTAGAGGTTGCTAAAAGATTAGGCTATTTAAAATATGAAAAAGGTATATTTATAAGACCTGAAGATTCTTTTAAATTGCCTCCACATAAAGTTTTAATAATTTGTACAGGATCTCAAGCCGAAGAAGGTTCAGCTCTTATGAGAATAGCTCATAAAGAACACAAATTCTTTAAAATTATAAATAATGATTCTGTTATTTTTTCTTCTTCTATAATCCCCGGTAATGAAAGAATAATTCAAATGTTAAAAGATACACTTGCTAAACAGGGTGCCAAGATAATACATTATCAAATGATGGATATTCATGCTTCAGGACATGCATGTAGTGACGATATTAGATTGTTTATTAACTTAACAAGACCTAAATATATAATGCCCGTTCATGGACACTATTTTATGATGAAGGCAGTAGAAGACATTGCTATTAATTTGGGGGTAGCCAAAGAAAGGATTGTTATTGCCTCAAATGGTCAGATAGTAAAAATGTTTGGCGATAAAGTTGAATTAACAAACGAAAGAGTACCTGCTAATTTAGTATATGTGGATGGCTTGGGTTTAGGAAATGTAGGAGACTTAGTTTTAAGAGATAGAAAAGCTTTGGCAGAAGAAGGAATGTTTGTTGCAGTTGTAGTTATAGATACTCAAACAGGAGAACTAAAAAATAGTCCTGATATTATTTCAAGGGGTTTTGTTTTTCTTAAAGAATCAAAAGATTTATTAAACGAGGCAAGAAAAATTATTAGAAACATAGTTGCTAAAAACACAAAATATTTAGGAGATGAAATTCCTATTATAGACGAGGAACAGATTAAATACCATATAAGAGAAGATTTATCTAACTTTTTATTTAGAAAAACAAAAAGAAGACCAGTTGTTTTACCTGTTGTTATAAAAGTATAAATTTTAATAGTTTATTTTAATAAAAAATTTTATTATGGAACAAATTTTGATTTTTTATAAATATTTTTGATTATCGCTTAAATATTTTCTCCTGTTAATATTAATATTTAAATTTAATTAATTTATAATTTTAGAAAATTAATTTTAATTCTTTTAATATGGGATTTTTGGAAGAGTTAGAAAAGAGAGGGTTAGTTTATCAGGCGACACCTGGAATTGAAGATTTTTTTAAAAAGAAGGGGACTTTGTATTTGGGTTTTGATCTTACTTCTGATTCTTTGCATTTAGGAAATTATATAGGGCTTTCTCTTCTTAAAAGATTTTATCTTCAAGGTTTTAAAATAATTGTTATTTTAGGTGAAGGAACATCAAAAATCGGTGATCCAAGCGGAAAAGTAAGTGAAAGACCAATTTTGCCTTTAAAAGTTTTAGAAAAAAATAAAAAAAATATAAAAAAACAAATAGAAAAATTTATTCCTGTTGATGGAAAAAAAGTTAAATTGATTGATAATTCTGAATGGTTTGATGATTTAAAATTAATGGAATTTTTAAGAGATATCGGAAAATTTGTGAGTATAAATTCAATGATGGATTTAGAAACTGTTAAAGAAAGAATTAATAAACAAGAGATGATGTCATTTTCTGAATTTACCTATCAATTACTTCAAGCTTATGATTTTTTTGTTCTTTTTAAAAAATATAATTGTAAGCTTCAAATAGGTGGTTCTGATCAATGGGGAAATATTGTTCAAGGAATAGAACTGATTAGAAAAAAATTAGGTAAAAAAGCTTATGGTTTAGTTTATCCTTTACTTGTTGATCCAAAAACAGGAAGAAAATTTGGAAAAACTGAAGCAGGAGAAACTTTATGGCTTGATTCTAAAAAACTTCATCCCTTTAGAATGTATCAATTTTTGATTAATTTGGATGATGAATTAGCAAAAAGCCTTTTATATTATTTTTCTTTTAAAAATCTTGAAGAAATAGAAAAAATTATTGAAGAAGGAGAGAAGAAAAAAGAAGAAAGAATAATTCAAAAAAATTTAGGAGAAGAAATTGTTTTAAATCTTTATGGTAAAAAAGTTTTAGATGAAGTTTTGAAAATAACTAAAATTTTGTTTGAAAAAAATTTTGAAGAGATAAGCTTAGAAGAAATAAAAATTTTAAGAGATGCTATCCCAACAATCAAAATTAAAGAAAAACTGCCATTAGAAGAAATTTTGGTTAAACTTAGCTTAGCAAAATCAAAATCAGAAGCAAGAAATTTAATTTCCAGTGTTAAAATTTTAGAAAAAGGAAAATTTTTGTTAATTAAAAAAGGAAAAAAAGACTTTGGTTTAGTTGAATTTGATTAATGTATCACCAGGATAAAAGAAAAACTTTATTAAAGTTGATTGAAAATAGTATAGGAACGAAACTTTTTAGAAATAATTATTTTTTTATTGATAGTAAAAGCAGAGATCTTCTAAGAAATGGTGAATTAATCTGTGCTTTTTATGTAAGTTCAATTTTGTATCTATTAAAGCTTATAAAAGATGTTCACACAACTGTTCAAGGAACAATTAAAGATATGGAAGAAAGTGGTTGGTATAAGATAGAAAAACCAAAGAAAGGAGCAGTAGTCTTATGGGATAAAAACAAAACAGGACATCATCATTTAGGTTTTTGCTGGGATAAAAATAAAGCAATAAGCAATGTTTCTTCGAAAAAATCGCCAAATTCTCATCCTCTAAATCATCAAGGAAGAAAAATTTTAGCTTTTTATTATAATAAAGAATTAGAAAAATGAATTTTCATTCTTTTAAAATTGAGGAAGTTTTAGAAATTTTAGAGACAGATTTTTTAGGATTGAGTCAAGAAGAGGCAGAAAAAAGATTAATAAAATATGGAAAAAATATTTTACCAGAGGAAAAGAAATCTTTTTGGTTTATTTTTTTAAAACAATTTAAAAATATTTTCAATATTGTTTTGTTCTTTGCTCTTCTTTTAACTTTTTTTCTCAATAAATTTACCGACTCACTCGTTATTATTCTGATTATTTTAGTTAATGTTTTTATTGGTTTCTTTTTTGAGATTCGAGCAGAAAAAACTTTAGAGAAATTAAAAAGTCTTTTAAAACCAAAAGCAAAAGTTTTAAGGAGTAAAGAATTAATTGAAATTTCAGCAGAAAATTTGGTTCCGGGAGATATTGTTTTAATTGAAGAAGGAGATATTTTACCCGCTGATATAAGATTTTTTGAGGTTGAGAATTTAAAAATTGATGAGTCTATTTTGACAGGAGAATCTTTACCCGTTGAAAAAGATATAAAACCACTTGATGAAGGCACTCCAATTCCTGAAAGAAAAAATATCGGTTTTATGGGAAGCTATGTTGTTGAAGGTAAGGGTAAAGGAATTGTTTTTGCAACAGGAGTTAAAACTTATATGGGATCTATTTATGAAAAATTTAAGAAAATTGAACAATTTGCTCCACATTTTGAAAAACTTTCTAAAGATTTAATTTTGAAAATGTTTTTGATTGCTCTTTCTACTTCTATTTTGATTTTTTATTTTTCTTTTCAAAGACATTATTTATGGTCCGAAAGTTTGCTTTTTGTTCTATCCTCGTTTGTTTCTTCTATTCCAGAAGGGTTGCCTATAATTATTACTGTTTTATTAGTTGTGAGCGCTTATGGTTTAATTAAAAAGAATATCTTTGTAAGAAATTTCCAGGCAGTAGAAAATTTATCAGTAATTAATCTTTTGCTTTCTGATAAAACAGGAACTTTAACTGAAAATTTGATGACAGCAAGAAAAATTTATGTTGATGATGAAGAAATTGAAGTGACCGGGGAAGGATATTCTTTGGAAGGAAAATTTTTAAAAGATGGAAAAGAAATAAATATTTTTGAAAATTATCCGCTTATAAAGCTTTTAAACATTTCAGCTGTGGTAAGTGAGGGAGAAATTATAAAAGATGGAGAAGTAAAATTTAAAGGAAATCCAAGAGATGTTGCCTTACTTGTTCTTTTGGAAAAAGCAGGGATAAAACAAGTACAAATTTTGGAAACAGAAAAAATAGTTAAAAGAGAACCTTTTTCAAGAATAAGAAAACATAAAAGAGTGATTGTAAAGCACGAAAGAATTGAATCTTATTATATTGGTGCTTTTGAAAAAATTGTTGAAAATTCATATTTTATTTTAAGAAAAGATGAAATATTTGATTTTGATAATAAAGAAGAAATTTTAAATAAGGGTTTAGAATATGCTAGAAATGGTTTTTCTGTTTTAGGTGTTGCTTTTAACGAAGGTTATAAAGAAGAGAACTTAATTTTTGTAGGCCTTGTTGCGTTATATGATCCACCTAAAAAAGGAGTCAAAGAAACAATTAAAAAATTAAAATATGCCGGAATTGATATAAGAATTTTAACCGGTGATCATAAAGAAACTGCCGTTTATATCGCTAAAGAAGTTGGTTTCGAAAATTTAAATGCTTTAGATCAAAAAGAAATTGAAAGTTTATCTGAAAAAGAACTTTTAGAAAAAATTAAAGATACTTATATTTTTGCAAGAATTACACCAGAAACAAAACTTAAAATTTTAGAGCTTTATCAAAAACTTGAATTTTCTGTTGCTTATTTGGGTGATGGTGTTAATGATGTTTTAGGTCTTAAGAAAGCTGAAGTAGGAGTTTGTATGGGCAAACGTGGATCAGAAATTGCTAAATCGGCAAGTGATATTATTTTAATTGATGATAATTTGGAAAGTTTACTTTCCGCTTTTGAGCAAGGAAGAAAAATCTATAACAATTTAAAAAGAACTGTTTTCTTTTTAATAACCACTAATGTTGCTGAAAGTTTAACTATTTTAACATCTTTAATTTTAGGTTATCCATTTATTTTAAAACCAACACATATTTTGTTCTTAAATTTTATTACCGATACTTTGGTTGGTACAACTTTGGCTTTCGAAAAGGAACATGGTCAAGAACTTTTAACAAAACCAAGAAAAGCAAAAGAATCTTTAATTGGATTAGATTTACTCCCTTTTATCTTAATGATGGCAAGCACGATGACGATGCTTACAGTTTTAATTTTCGGTTCTGAATATTTATTTAATTTAGATAAAGCAAGGACTTATGCTTTTTTGGTAATGAGCTTAACTCAACTTTATAATGCTTTAAATCTAAGATCATTAAATCAAAGTGTTTTTAGTTTAAGTTTTAAATTAAATCCCTATATAATTTTTGGAATTTTGATATCTTTATTTTTGCAATACTTTGTTTTGTTCAATCATACCGCAAGAGAAATTTTAGGTTTTTCAGAAATTAATATTTTTGAGTTTACAATTATTTTAATTTTATCCTCTTTTGTTTTAATTGTCGGCGAGATTTATAAAGTTATTAAAAGAAAAATAAAATAATGCCAAAATATATTTTTGTTTGTGGAGGGGTTATGTCAGGAGTGGGGAAGGGGGTAGCTAATGCTTCGATTGCAAAAATTTTAACTTGGTATGGATATAAAACTACTTGTATTAAAATTGATCCTTATGTGAATGTTGATGCTGGAACAATGAATCCTATCGAGCATGGAGAAGTTTTTGTTTTGAAAGATGGTACTGAATGTGATCAAGATATGGGGCATTATGAAAGATTTTTAAATCACGAACTTACAAAAGAAAATTATATGACAACTGGAAGCGTTTATTTATCTTTAATTCAAAAAGAAAGAAGTTTATATTTTGATGGAAAATGTGTTGAGGTTGTGCCCCATGTGCCATTAGAAGTCATTGAAAAAATAAATCAAGCACAAAAGAAAACAAAAGCTGAGATTGTTTTAACTGAAATTGGTGGCACTGTTGGTGAATATCAAAATCTTTTATTTTTGGAGGCAGTGAGAATTTTAAAACTTCAAAGACCCAAAGATGTTCTTTTAATTTTAGTTAGTTATCTTCCTTATCAAGGAGAGGGTATGGAACTTAAAACAAAGCCAACCCAGTATGCTATAAGAACTTTAAATTCTTCTGGTCTTCATCCAGATTTTGTTTTAGCTAGAGCTATTTACCCATTAGATGAAAAAAGAAAAGAAAAGATTTCTTTTAATTGTGGTGTTCCTAAAGAAAATATCATTTCTGCTCCTGATGAAAAAATAATCTATAAAATTCCTTTAAATTTTGAAAGAGAAAAATTGGGGGAGAAGGTTTTGAAAAGTTTAGAACTTAAAGCAAAGACCTACCCGATTAACAGACCGAATAAACTACCCGAATCAAGCGACCGAATATTCGTTCAGCATTCGGGTAAAGTATTCGGTAGATATTCGGGTAACGATTTTATTTTATGGAAAAAAGAAATTGAAAAAATTGAAAAATTAAATAAAGAAATAAAGATTGGTATTGTAGGAAAATATTTCAAAACTGGAGATTTTGTTTTGTCTGATGCTTATATTTCTGTGATTGAAGCAATTAAACATGCAAGTTGGCATTTAGGCTATAAACCAAAAATTGATTGGCTAAATTCAGAAGAATATGAAAAATATAAAAATAAATTAGAAGAGCTTAAAAATTATAATGGCATTATTATTCCCGGAGGTTTTGGTTCTCGAGGTGTTGAAGGAAAAATTTTAGCCATTGAGTTTTGTCGAGAAAATAAAATTCCTATTTTAGGTTTGTGTTATGGACTTCAACTTATGGTTGTTGAATTTGCAAGAAATGTTTGTGGTTTGAAAACTGCCCATACTACCGAAGTTGATCCAAAAATAAAATACCCATTAATTGATATTTTACAAGAGCAAAAGAATTTTTTAAAAGAAAAATTATATGGAGGCACAATGAGACTCGGAGACTGGAAATGTGAAATTAAAAAAGGAACAATAGCTTGGAGAGCTTATAGAAAAAATTTAATTTTAGAAAGACACCGTCATCGCTATGAAGTTAATCCTAAATTTCATAAAATTTTACAAAAGAATGGACTAATATTTTCAGGAATACATAGTCTGCGTCAATCAGCGTCAAGTCCGCGCGAGACCGAGTTTTTGGCAGAAATAATAGAACTTCCAGAATCTAATCATTCTTTCTTTTTAGGCACTCAATTTCATCCAGAAATTAAATCAAGATTTTTACATCCCCATCCTTTATTTGTGGAATTTATAAAAACGGGAGTAGTAAAGAAATTTTAATTTAGATAATATATAGCTTATAAATTTTATATATTTTCTTTAAATGGTTATAAAAAACTGATAATCGTCAATTTTTATTCAATTCAAATGTGGTATTTATATTGTAAAAAATATTTTGTTATTAATTTATAATATAAAATTATTTAATTTATTATATAAATTTAATTTTCACCAAATACACTGAATGTAATTGTGTATAGTGTATAGATTATTTATTTTTATTATTTTTATTATTTTTATTATTTTTATCTATTTTTATCTATTTTTATTTGTTTTACTAAAGTCGTTAACAAAATACTTAGTTTTAGTTTCATAAATTTTTTCTAGGCTTTTTATTTTTTGGTTTTTGTGGGTTGTTTTAGTCAAAATAAATTTGATTTACTTTATTATCTGTTTTTAGTTAAAAAAGTAAGTATTTTTTTGTTTAAAAATATTATTAAAATATATAATTTAATATTTTTCATTTTTTAGAAAATTCCATATATTGTTTGAGCTTAGATAATATTTTTAAAAATTTAGTAAAAATCAAGTTATAGATTATTAAAAAACTTGACAAATTTAAATTTTCTTTTATAATATGATATTAAGCGGGTATATTACTTAAGGGTCGAAAAAAATATTAAATTTAAAACTTAAAGAGATGAAAAATAAAAAATTTTTAGCAATTTTAATTTTATTACTTATATTTTCTATTCCTAAAAATAATTTTGCTGCTGGAGATCCAACACCCTGGTATAAGAAATTTATAAACTTAGTTAATTATTCTGTAAGCGAATATAATAGAAACAGGATAGATTTACCATCTGTTTTTTGGTTCATTAAGAATTTATCAGACAGTATCGAAATGATAGATAATATTTATATAAATCAAATTATTGATCCCCGAAGTTCATATAGGATTAAGTTTCCTGCTAGTTCTATTTCTATACCTTGGGAAAGAATTACTTCTATAGATGTAACACTATGGAATTTTGATAGAATGGGCCCCACAGAAATAGGATGTTATAACAACATTCCTTTAAATTTTAAAGTTAATGAAGAAATGTGGAAAAATGGAGAAATAGAAATCTACAATTTTATAGAAGGAAGATATTGTAGATTGGATCAAGAAGAAAATACCCCAAGATCTATTCCTCCACTTAGGCAAAGAAATTATCTTTTAGTTAGAATTAATCATAATAGCGACAACGTATTTCCTCATACTATCCTTCTTGTAAGCAATCCTTTTAAATTTTCTTCTTCTTCTTATTACTTAAGAATAAAATTAAACGATGTTCCTCAAACATTTCCTACTCAAACTTTAACTGTTAATGTTTTGTGTGATGCATATCCTACTACAACAACATTTAATATAAGCAATTCTACAGAAAATATAACAATTAATTTACCAAATCAATGTCAAAATCCTACTGCAATATTGTCTTTACCCCACTTTTTAACTAAAAGAACTAGCCTTACTTCAACAGATTCAAATAATCCTCAAATTGTTTCTTTAATTAATGGTGACACAGATGGAAATAACAAAATAGATGATGCTGATCTTTTAAATATTTTGTTTAAATTTGGAAATCAAAGTTCTTGGCAAGATAACCCAAGAGTAGATTTAAATTTTGATAATACAGTAAATGAACAAGATCAAAACATAGTTTTAGAAAATTTTGGAATGGAAGGTGATAGATAATTTTAATATTTTTCAATTTTAAACTATAGGTGTAGCTAAAGTTTCTTCATCCATATAAAGTTTCTTTCCTATTTTTATTTCTTTATTTTCTATTTTTTTGCTTTTAATTTTTTCTATTCTAATAAAATCTGAGAAATACCATTCTTTTGTCATTTGATTTTTTGATAACTTATATATAGGTAGTTTTTCTTTAAATTGTCCCCAATCTTTTTTATCTTCCATTGTCGGATAAACACTAAAATTTTTTATAATGTCTGTTATTACAAATCCAGAATTTATAATAAAATTTTCTAATGCATACCATTTTTTAAGACTAGACTCTAAATGAGTTAATCCGAAATAACCTGCACCATTGTTTTTTAAACATAGCATACATCTTGAAAGAAAAATTTTTAATCCATTTAATGTTTCTACAGGATCAGTTATAAAAATATCAAACTTTTTTAGTAAATATTTAGGCACAGGTTTTCTTGCATCATATTCTAAGATTTTTATTGGAAGTTTAAATTCTTGTGATTTTTTTGATATAAAATCTGTTAATCTTTTATCTATTTCAATAACATATATTTCCTGAGGCAAATTTGTTAATGCAAGAGCTATACTTATAAGATCATCATCTCCTAAAATAATAATTTTGCTATTTAATAAATCTCCTCTTTCATAGATAAATTGAACTCTATTTATAACATCTTTTGGTTTTATAAAACCTTGATCAAATTCTGGAATAGATGGCGGTCTTTCTTGACATATTTTTTCAAATTTTCTATAGATATTTGAAAAAAATTGATCAAAGACATATCCACTACCTTCGCAATTTTTGCATTTTAATCTTTTTATTTTTTTAAGAATATCTAATTTATTTCTAATTTCTTCATTTTTTAAAATTTTTTGAAAATCTAAGTTTTTAAATATTTTTAAAGATGTTTTAAGGTCGCTATCTATTTCCGGATAAAATTCATAAAAATTTTTACTACTATCTTTGATATATTTTTGAATAATTTGTTTTATAAATCTGTTCATCATTTTTAAATAAATTTAAAGTTAGAATTTATTTTACTAGAATTTTTTAATTTTTTTATGGTGAAATGTTATAGAAATAGGTAGGGTATTTAGTATTAAAAAATTTATTTTAAAATAAGCTTAAATTTAAATCAATTATTATTACCAAACTTAAAAACTTAAAAATGCTTTTTGAAAATTTTCTTCAACCTTTCGCCAGTTAACAATATTCCAAAAATTTTCAACATATTCAGCTCTTCTGTTTTGATATTTTAAATAATAAGCATGTTCCCATACATCAAGACCCATTATAGGAGTATCTTTAAACATTAAGGGATTATCTTGATTAGGAAGAGAATATACTTTTAATTTTTTATCTTTCGTTAGTACTAACCATGCCCATCCTGAACCAAAATGTTTGTTTGCAATTTCTGAAAATTCTTTTTTGAAATTTTCAAAAGATCCAAAATCTTCAATTATTTTTTTTAACATATCATTTTGGGGTTCTTGAAATTCTTTATGTTGTAATATTTCCCAAAAAAATGTATGATTTAAATGTCCACCCCCATTATTTCTTATTGTTGTTCTTATTTCTTCTGGTATATTTTCTAGATTTTTTAGTATATTTTCTAAATCTAGATTCTGTAATTCAGGGTATTTCTCAATTACTTGATTTAAATTATTTATATAAGTTTGATGATGTTTTTGGTGATGGATTTGCATCGTTAGGGTATCAATATAAGGTTCAAGATGATCATAGGAATAAGGTAATTCAGGTAAAAAGTATGGATATTTCATTTTCAATTTTAATTTAATCTTAATTAAACGACCTTAATTTTTTAATCTTTAATTGAATTTTTAATGATTGTTTTTAAATAATTTATTTCTTCTAAAATTTCACTTTTAATTTTATTTTCTAAAGATGATTTTTTGAGATTTTCTCTTAATTCTTCTATTATATTTTCTGCTTCTTTTAAATTTTTTATTTTGTTTAAATTTTCTTTAGCAGATTGTGAAGATCTTAAAATATAATCAACTGTTTTTTTGGTAATTTTATTTTGGGTATTTTCTATTTTTATTTTTAATTTGTGTAATATTTCTAACAAGTATAGCCTAAAATAACCCAATAAAACTTCCTCTTTATTTTTTAAACATAATTTAAACAATTTATTTTTGTACTTGCTGCATTCTTGATAAATATTATTTATATTTGATTTTTCATTAAGATAATCTAAATAACATCTGTCTTTCTTATCTCCTTTTTCTAATTTACTGCATCTTTCTATTGCTTTTATGCTTTTATAACATTTTACTTTTTCAAAACCTTGAAAATTTTCGCAATTTAGTATTTTTTCATTTTGATTGTTTTTTAAATTAATAATATCTTGAGAAAAAACATAATCTCCATAGATAAAAAAAGACAATAATAAAATAGCATATATATTTTTTAGAAAAGATACCCTAAAAATATTTTTCATAGCAATTCATTAAAAATATTTTTCATTCGTGCTTCTTTTAATAATTTAGACATTACAATTAATTCTTTTAGACAATACTTTATTTTTTCATTATAAGCTGCTAAAATTTTCAAAATTTCTTCATTGTTTTTATTTTCTTGAATTACTTCTCGAGGAAGATGTAGGCTATTCCTTAAAGGTATTAGCCTTAATTCTATAGAGACTAAACGAAGTTGTTCTATTGATCTTGCTCCTCCAGCAGATCCATAACTAATAAAAGTAACAGGCTTATAAAACCATTCTTTATATAAATAATCTAAATTATTTTTTAAAACAGCAGGAAAGCTATGATTATATTCAGGAGAAATTATTAAATAACCATCACTTTCTTCTATTTTTTCTCTCCATTTGTTAAATATTTCTAAATTTTTTTCATCAAGATTTTCATCTTCTAAAAAGGGTAATTTATAGTCTCTTAGGTCTAAAAATTCCCAATTTATATCATTAAATTCTTTTATAACAAAACTCATCCAATAAGCTACTTTTTCTGAAAATCTATTTTGTCTAGTGCTTCCAATTATTATTTTAATATTAACTTTATCCATTAATTTAAAATTATATAACAAAAATAAGAAATTTTAACAAAAATATTAAAAATTAAAATCTTTTTTTATTTTTAGAATAATATTTTTGAGCTTAATTGGGCTGTGTTTAACAAAGATGCCGTGTCTATTTATAAAATCCCCTGTATAAACTCTGATATTTAGATCTTTAATTTTATCTATATCATCTTTGACTAATTCTTTTCCTTCTTTTTTTATTAATTTTCTAAATTTTAATGGTATTTTACCATTATTTACTATAGCTATATTTATTTTATTAATACCAGTCATTTTTATAAATGTTTTTAAATGATCAGAAGCAGTAAAATTATCTGTTTCACCCGGTTGTGTTAGTAAATTGACTATAAAGACCCTTATAGCTTTTGATTTGTTTATAGAATCTTTTATATTTTTTATTAGACATGGTGGTATTATACTAGTAAACAAACTTCCTGGACTAAAAATAATCATATCTGCGTTGTTTATTTTTTTTATAACTTCAGAAGGTGCTTTTATATTTTTAGGTATTATATCGATTTTTATTATTCTTTTTTTACTTTTTATTCCGTATTCAGTTATTTTATGTTCTCCTTTTATAATTTTTCCGTTTTCAAATTTTGCTTTTAGGTCTATTTTTTCTAAAGTAGCTGGCATAACTTCTCCTTTTATTTTCAATATTTGGGAAGCTATTTTAATAGCTTTTAAAAAATTACCTTCGCTTTCTATAAGAGAAACTAAAAAAAGATTACCAAGAGGATGACCTTTTAATCCATTGCCCCTTGATAATCTATGCTGCATTGCTTTTTTTAAATAGCTTTCTATATTTGATAAAGATATAAGGCAATTTCTTATATCACCTATTGCTGGTATTTCATATACTTTTTTTAAGATTCCAGAGCTACCCCCAGAATCTGCTACTGTAACAATAGCTGTTAGATCTTTTATTTGTTTTTTATATTCATTTTTTAAGCCTGTTAGTATATTTGATAAACCTGTTCCTCCTCCCAAAATAACTATTTTCATATTTTTAATAATTTTAAATTTTTATACTTTAATTTTATAATTTTAAAAACAATTTTTAAAAATGTGGCCAGAAAGAAATATAGGGAGAAGAGAGAGAAGAAGAAAATTTTTTTCTCCTGAAATAACAAGAGGAATACTAGAGAGGTGGAAAAGATTACCTCGTTGGGTGAGGAACATTATTTTAACTCTTCTTCTATCTGCTAGTTCTGTAACTATTGGTTATGAAATTGGTAAAACTAAAGGTATGGAAGGGGGAAGAAAAGAAGAAATAAAAAGAATTTTGTCTATTATTTTATCTGAATCAAGAAATATTATTTTTTTAAACAAATTAAAAGGAGGAGAATACAAGGGTATTATATACTTAAAAGAAATACCTCGGGAAATAGAAGGTAAAATTTGGTTAGGATTATTAGAATTAAGAAATGGTGAAGAAGTTAATATAGAGAATTTTATAAATGAAATATTTGAAGAAAAGAAAAAAAGAAATACAAATTTGACTGAGGAAAAAATTAAAAAACTTGATGAGCTGAAAAAAAGATTATTATATGAATATAAAAAAAATCCGGGAGAAAGAATAAGTTTTAATGATTTTAGAGAATTTGTCAGAAACTGTGTTTATACTTCTTTTGGAATTTTAGACGAAGAAAAATTATCGAATGACATAAGCGAAGAAAGGCTTGATTTTTTTAAACAAATTATTAATGATGAATATTTTAAAGAGTATATGTGCGATGCTACCATTGCTATTATAATGACAGAATTAAGACTAAGCGATAATGGTGAAGAAAATAAAAAAGCTTTAGAAGCAATAATAAAAAATTTTGGATTAGGATTTTTAACAACAATAATCTCTATTTATGATCCGGAAATTTCTTATGGACCTTTTCAACTAACAAATTCAGTGGTTGGTAGTGATGAAAACAGGATTTACCCAGCTAGTTATTTAAGAAGTAGAGTCAAAGATAAAAAGAATATATTTAAAGATATAAAAAAAGAATTAGGTGAAGAAAACTTTAATTTAATAGAGAAAATCATAGTAGATTTTAACTTTGATACTCTATACCCAAATGATATTATGAATATAAAACCTGAACAACATTATTTTGGAGAAACTTCTTTATTTGTTTGCTATTTGATATATTTATTTAATAATTTAGATGGTGATCAATTTTATAAAATTCAAGAACTCTATAGAAATGATAAAGAAAGATTTTGTAGAGAAATTTCTCGTTATCTATCTTATTGTCATAATAAAGGACCTACTGGAGCTGTTGATTTTTTTAAGGGATTAATTAATAATCAAGAAATAAATGTTTATTATACAAGAATATTCGATAACAATTTAGAAGAACTTAGAGGATAATTAAGTAGAATGTATAAAATATTTTTCTTTTTTTAATAAATTTAATTTTAAAATATACTAATATAGATCGGCCGACAATTAAAATTTAAATTTTAAAAGGTCGTTTAATTAAAAAATTACTTATAAAAATGATAACAAAAAAACAAATTATTTATTTTATTTTATTATTAATTTTGCCTATTTTCTTAGCTTTTGGTCAATATTATTATCCTCAATATGATGAACAAACACTTACTCCCAATACAAATCAACCCACACAAGAGTCGAAAAATTTAAATACAAAAGAAAAACCGATCTTTAAGAAAAGAAAATTAGAAAAACCAAATATTGTTAAGTCTTCTGAAGTTAAAAATTTAGAAGAAAAAATAGGGAAAATTGAAAAATTAGAAAATTTTGATGTTAAATTATTTAAAAAAGGAAAAAATTGTCGTCATGAAGCTGTTGCCGCATTAACAAAGGTTAGAAATAAAGAAATAGCAAATTTAAATAATAAATATAAAGGAACAATAAAAACTTCGCAAGATAAAATGGCCGTCATTAAAGAAATGAACGAAGAGAAATCAAAAATTAATGAATTATTTAGACAAAAACTTGAAGAAATTAAAAAATACTGTGAAATTGGAACGGGCAGTCTTAAGAATAAAGAAAAAACAATAAAAACAAAAAATAAAAATGAAATAACTATAAAAATAACTGACAATGGTTTTGAGCCAAAAGAAGTAGAAATTACAAAAGGAACAAAAGTTGCTTGGATTAATGAACAACCTAATCCTTCCTGGCCAGCTTCAGCAGTTCATCCAACTCATGAAGTTTATCCAGGTTCAAGCATTAAAAAATGTGGAACTCCCGAACAAAATAAAATTTTTGATGCCTGCCGAGGACTTAAACAAGGAGAAAATTGGAGCTTTGTTTTTAATGAGGTTGGTGAATGGTATTATCATGATCATTTAAATCCATCTTGGAAAGGAGAAATAGTAGTTAAATGAAATTTAATATTTATCGTTTTGCTTTAGGTTTTGTTTTTCTTGTTTTTGGTATTTGGCAAGCAATTCAGCCTAATTATTGAACTTCCTATTTGCCTTTATGGACAAAAAATTTTAATCAAGAGATTTTAATGAGAATAAATGGAATTTTTAATCTTTTTGTTGGAATTGGTCTTACTTTAGGTTTTTATCCTTTAATTTTTTCGGCTTTAGCAATTTTACATCTTATTGGGGTTATCTTTACTTTAGGAATTTTTAATAATATAGCTATTAGAGATATAGGTCTTTTAATATTAGCTATTGGTATCTTTTTAGAAGAAGTTAGAAAATCTGATAAAATTGAATTATTGATAAAAAGAATTTTTAAAAAAGATTTTTTGAAAATTGTATATGAAAAATATCATATATAGAAAAAATTTCTTGTTTAAAAATCTAAATGAAGAATTCGAGAATATAATTGAAAAAATAAAAAAGGAAGAATTAAATAAAAAATTTAAACAGTTTTTAGTATATGTTATAGGTGAGATTTTTGACAATATTAAAGAGCATTCAAAGGCTAAACAAATTGTTGTTAAAATAATTAAAAAAGGAAAAGATTTATATTTATATGTTTATGATAACGGTATAGGCTTTCGAAATTCATATATTTCAAAAAATATAATACCCAAAGATGATATATCTGCTATAGAATTTGCACTTTCAGGATTATCAACTAAAAATTTACAAGAAAGAGGTTATGGTCTTTTTTCTATAAGAAAACTAGTAGAGTATTTGAATGGTAAAATAATAATTAAAAGCGGTAAAGCTTCGGCAATTATAACTAGAAATAAAATCCAATTTAAAGAAACATTATTTAAAAAAGGAGTAGAAATTTTGGTTGAAGTACCTATAAAGGGAATAGATATTTATAAAATTTTAAAATGAAAATAGAATTAACAAAAAAAGCCTTAGTTTTTAGAGATGATGCTAGAGAATTGATTAAGTTATTAAAGAAAAATTTAAAAAAATCAAAAATAATTTACCTCGACTTATCCAAAGTAGATTTTTTATCAAGAAGTTTTATTGATGAACTTTTAAATTTTTTAACAAAAGAAAAAAAAGTTAAAGTTATAATTAGCAATACATCGTTAAGGAAATTTTTTAATAAAGTTAAGGGTACAAAAACAAATATAAAGTGCTAATTCATTTTTTATAAAGTTAAATTATAGCTAAAAAAGAAAATGAATTTTTAAAGGAAAAGAAAAATACAAATCCTGGTGCAAAAATTATCAAAAAAGAGTATGCTATAATTAAATTAAGTAAATGAAAAAGAAAAAATTACCAAAATTTCTCCAACCATTTCTTTGGTCTTATAATTTAAACTCTTTTGATTTAAACAATCCTTTAGACAGAAAATTAATTATTAGACATATTTTAAATTATGGAAATGAAAGAGCAGTAAAATGGTTATTGAAAAATTTTTCTTTAGAGGAAATTAAAAAAGTTTTAAAAACACCAGTTCGTGGTTTTTGGCGTCCGGAATCATTGAATTATTGGTTAAAAATCACATGCGTTAATTTAAGAAAAGATATTTATGAAAAAGCAATCAAGAATATTTATCCCCAAACAAGAAAATTTTAAACTTTTAAATCCAGACCAAAAACTTGTTTTTGAAAATCTTGGTTTTACAAGCAAATATAATCTTTATTTAGCAGGCGGTAATGCTTTAATTTTTTATTTAGGACACAGAACCTCTCTTGATTTTGATTTTTATACTGAAAAAGAATTTGAAAAAGGAAATTTTCTAAAAATTTTTAAAAATGAACTGAAGGGCAAGAAACTCACAACTAAAGTTTTAAGAGATTTTAAAAATACTTTTGAGCTTCTTGTAAATAATGTCCATCTTTCCTGCTTTTATTATCCTTATCCTCTTATTGGCAAACTAAAAAAATTTAACAACATTTTAATCGCTTCAATTCAAGTTGTTTTAATTATATACAATGGATATTGAAAAATTTTTATTGACAAACATCTCTCCAAAACAAATAGTTATCAAAAATACTTTTTGGCTTTCTTTAGGACAATTTTTTACTCGTTTATTTAAGTTTCTTTTAGTTATTTTTGCAGCAAGAATTTTAGGTCCAGAAGGCTGGGGTTCTTTTCAGTATGTTTTATCTATAGCTTCTATGTTTTTTATTTTTAGCGATTGGGGGATAGGCAATTTACTTGTAAGAGATTATCAACAAAAAGAAGATTTTAAAGAAAGAATTCGTACTGGAAGTTTAATTAGAGAAAGTTTGGCTTTTTTATCTTTAATTATTGCTTTAATAGCTTCTTTGATCTTTGAAAATCCAAATTTCAAAATAACTTTTATCATTTTGTCTTTCTTTTTATTTTTTGATAGCCTTCGCAATTATATCTCAAGTTTTTTCCAAGCTATTCAAAAAATGGAAAAACAGTTTATTGTTAATTTTGTTGAAAGTTTACTGACTTTAATTTTTGGTATTATTTTTCTTTTAACTTTAAAAAATTTTGTCTCCTTTGCTTTTGCGTATTTCTTCGGCATATTTTTTTCTTTTATTTTAGCTATTCTTTTAGCCAAAAATTTTTTGATTTATCTAAGGCCCAAAATAAACTATGAATTTATTAAATATTATCTTATCAACGGTTTACCCTTGGCACTTTTTGGTATGTTAGGTTTCGTCTTTTTTACTACAGATCAAATAATTTTGGGTAAGTTAAAAGGCGTAGATATAGTTGGTTATTATTCAATTGCTACAAGAATTATTTTAATTTTAGTAACTTTTCCATCTTTATTTTTAGCCTCTCTTTTTCCTCAGTTGGCTTTAAGTATAATTGATAAAGAAAGATTAAAAAATATTTTTAAAAAGTCAATTCCTTTTATTTTGCTAATTAGTTTTTTACTTTTTGTCTTTATTTTAATTTTTGCAGATTTTCTTCCTTTAGTTTTTGGACAAAAATACATTTCTTCGGTACAACCACTTAAACTTTTATCTTTAATTTTACTTTTCCTTCCTTTAACTAATTTATTTGATAATTTTCTTTTTTCTATTAACAAACAATGGCAAGATTTTTTCATTACTTTATTTTGCGCTCTTTTAAATGTTGCTTTAAATTTTCTTTTAATCCCTCAATACTCAATCTTCGGTGCCATTTATGCTACTTTAATTTCTCAATTTATTAATTTAATTTTAACCTCTTTGCTTTCTTATAGATATTTTTCGCGATTAAATTCTTAAGCAGTGTATAATTAATATATGAAACTTGAAAATTATCCAGTTGAAAAATTGAAAGAAGAAATTTTAAAAATTTTAGGTAAATATTTAGATCTCTCTCAATATAAAGTTTTCTTTTTCGGTTCAAGAGTTAAGGGAAATGCTGATGAAAGGGGTGATATTGATATTGGTATCGAAGGACCAGAAATTCCATCTCACATAAAACTTGAAATTGAAGAAGAATTAGAAAATTTACCAATTTTATATAAAATTGATTTTGTAGATTTTAATAATGTTGATGAAGATTTTAAGAAAATAGCTAAAAAATATGTTGAATACATAAATTAAACAATGTTTGAGGAATTATTTAAAAATTTTGGAAAAGCTTTGCAAAGACTTGAAGAAATTTTACAAAAAGAAAAAAATGAAATTATTCGAGATTCAGCCATAAAAAGATTTGAGATTTGTTTTGATTTAGCCTGGGAGACATTAAAAGCTTATTTATCTGAATATCAAAAAGTAGAATGTCATTCTCCTAAATCTTGTTTCAAATTAGCCTATCAAGAAAAAATTATTGATTATGACGATTATTGGATAAAAATTGTTGATTTTCGAAATCAAGCCGCACATCTCTATAGTGAAACTCTTGCTGAAAAAATTTACGACGAACTTCCGAAAGTTTTAGAATATCTAAAAATTTTATATAATGCTCTACAATCTGAAAAATGAAAATTTTTAATTTATGACGAGATTTTTTAAACTTGACCTTCAAAATTCTCGGGTTAAAATATAAGTATGGTTATAATCAAAAGGGATTTATTTGAAGAACTTAAAAATCATCTTTCAGCAAAAGAAATTTCTTTGATCATTGGCCCCAGACAGGTTGGGAAAACAATCTTGATGCTTTTATTAAAAGAGTATTTAGAAAAGCAAGGTGAAAAAACGCTATTTTTAAATCTTGATGTTGAAGTAGACAAACAATATTTTGTTTCTCAAGAAACTCTAATAAAAAAAATAAATTTAGAATTTGGTAAAGAAAGGGGTTATGTTTTTATTGATGAAATTCAAAGAAAAGAAAATGCAGGAATTTTTCTTAAAGGAATATATGATCTAAATTTACCATATAAATTTATTGTTTCTGGTTCAGGTAGTTTAGAATTAAAAGAAAAAATTCACGATTCTTTAGTTGGCAGAAAAAGAATCTTTGAATTAAGTCCAGTTTCTTTTAAAGAATTTGTTAATTTTAAAACTAATTATAAGTACGAAAAAAAACTGGGAGATTTTTTTGAAATAGAAAAAACAAAAATCGAGAATTTGCTTAATGAATATTTAAATTTTGGTGCTTATCCAAGAGTAATTCTTGATGAAAAATTGAGCGAGAAAATAAAAATCATTGATGAAATTTACAGAAGTTATTTAGAGAAAGATATTTCATATTTAATTAAATCAGAAAGGATTGATTTTTTTAGTTCCTTGATAAAGATTCTAGCCGGCCAAATTGGTATATTAATTAATTATTCAGAATTATCTTCAACTTTAGGGATATCTCTTCCAACTCTTAAAAATTATCTTTGGTATGCAGAAAAAACATTTATCGTGCATAAATTAACTCCTTATTTTAAAAACATCAGAAAAGAAATTAAAAAGTCACCAGTGATATATTTTTATGATTTAGGTTTAAGAAACTATGCTTCGGGTGTTTTTGGTAAAGTTGAATATTCAGCTGACTTAGGATTTCTTTTCCAAAATTTCGTTTTTAATATCCTAAAAGAAAAGTTCAGATTTACAGGAGCAGAAATTCACTTTTGGCGAACAAAAGATAAAGCAGAAGTTGATTTTGTCATTGATTTTGGTAAAGAAGTTATTCCGATAGAAACAAAATATAAAAGATTAAAAGAGCCAACAATCGAAAGATCGCTAAAAAGTTTTATCGAAAAATATCATCCCAAAGAAGTATTGATAATTAATCTTGATTTCGAGAAAGAAACAAAGCTGAACAAAACAATAATAAAATTTTTACCATTTTATAAGCTTTTGATATAAAAATCTGTTAAAATTATCTTGATGAAGAAAATTGTCATTATTGGTTTAGGTATTGTCGGCAAAACCTTATTTGATTGGTTAAAGAGAAAGAAAATTGATGTTAAGGATTATGATAAGATTGATTGATTAAATATCATTCTAGGTTAAAATAACTAACCATGAAAAAAGAAAAACTGAAAGTAGCCGTTATAGGGGTAGGCAATATGGGCAAGCATCATGTTAGGTGTTATTCTAACATAAGAGATGTTGAACTGGTTGCTATTTCAGATATTAATGAAGAAATTGGTAATAGTGTTGCTGCACGTTATAATTGTCGATATTATAAAAATTACTACGACATGTTAAAAAAAGAAGACATTGACGCTGTTTCTATTGCTGTTCCAACAAAATTACATAAGAAAATTGCTTTAGATGTGATAAAATTTAAAAAACACGTCCTGATAGAAAAACCTATCTCTTCGACAGTTAAAGAGGCAAGAAGAATAATCGATAAAACAGAATTAGCTGGAGTTAAATTAATGGTAGGGCACATCGAACGGTTTAACCCTGCAATTCAAGAATTAAAAAAAATTATTAAAAAGAACGTATTAGGAGAAATTATTTCTATTATTGGGAAAAGAGTAGGCATGTTCCCGCCGCAAATTAAAGATGCTAATGTTGTAATCGATCTTGCTGTTCATGATATCGATGTTTTTAATTTTTTATTAGAAAAACAACCAATAGAAGTTTTTAGTAAAGTTAGACCCGCATTAACAAATAATCGAGAGGATTCAGCAGAAATTTTTATTTCTTATGGTAAAACTAGTTGTTTTATACAGGTAAATTGGATTACACCGATAAAAATTAGAACATTATCAGTTACTGGTTCTAAAGGCTACGCCGAATTAAATTATATTACTCAAAAATTAGAATTATACCAAAGTAAGTACACAAAAAAGGTTGATAACTTCGGCGAATTCGTCATTAAATTCGGGGAACCCCTTAAAAAAGAAATTAAAATTAAGAAAGAAGAACCGTTAATGCTTGAGCTTAAGTCTTTTATAGAATGTATAAAAGAAAATACTAATCCTCCAGTAACAGGAGAAGATGGCTTGAAGGCTTTATTGATAGCAGAAAAAGCTATTTCAAGTTCAAAGTTAAATAAAGTTATAAAAATATGAAAAAAATAAAGAGAATATTAGTAACAGGAGCAGGAGGTCCAGCAGCTTTTAATTTCGTTAAATCTCTGAGAGTAGCACCAGAAAGATTTTATATAGTAGGAACCGATATCAAACCTTATCATTTAGAACTTAATGATTTGGATAAAAGATATATTATACCCCCAGCATCATCAATTGATTATCTGAAATATTTAAATAAAATAATAGAAAAAGAAAAAATAGATTTTATTCATCCTCAACCAGATGTCGAAGTTGCTTTTCTTTCAGAAAACAGAGAAAAAATAAAAGCTAAATTATTTCTTCCCGACAAAAATACTATAAAACTTTGCCAAGATAAATTTGAAACTTATGAAATATTAAAACAAAATAAAATACCTGTTGCTGAATCTTATTTAATAGAAAATAAAAAGGATTTAAAATTAGCTTTCAAAATGTTTTCTAAAAATAATAAATTGATGTGGATTAGAGCAATAAAAGGGGCAGGGTCTAGGGCAGCTTTACCTATTAAAGAAATTGAACATGCAGAAATATGGATAGATTATTGGCAAAAAATGAAAGGAATAGGCTATGGTCAATTTATGATCTCGGAATTTTTACCAGGAAAAGAATTTGCCTTTCAGAGTCTTTGGAAGGATGGAGAATTAATTACTTCTCAAGCTCGAGAAAGAATCGAATATCTTTTTGGTAATATTACGCCCAGCGGACAGACATCTACCCCCTCGATAGCTAAAACTGTTCATAGAAACGATGTTAATAAAATAGCCACAGCAGCAATAAAAGCAATTGACCTTAAAGCCTCTGGTATTTTTTGTGTTGACTTAAAAGAAAATAAAGAAGGAATCCCTTGTATAACAGAAATAAATGCTGGAAGATTTTTTACTACTTCTTATTTTTTTACACAAGCTGGCTTAAACATGCCCTATTTTTATATCAAATTAGCTTTTAATGAAAAATTACCCAAACTTAAGAAATATAATCCGTTACCTAAAGATGTTTATTGGGTTAGACATGTTGATATGGGTTATAAACTTATCAAAGAAGATCAATGGAGAAGCAAACAATTAAGACTATAAAAAAATTTATTAATGATCCTAAAATAAAAGTTTTTATTTTTGATTTTGATGGTATTTTCACTCATTTAAATGTAGATTATTATTCTTTAAAAAAACACTTATCGGAATATTTTCTTTCAAGATATAATTTCAAAAATAATTTTGACCCACTTGGTCCTAACTTGGAATTGTTAAAAAACGAATTAGGCTTAAATGCTCTTAAACAAGCTTATAAAATTATTGAAAAGTACGAAATAAAAGGTCTTCGAGAATCAAAAGTAAATAAAGAGGTCGCAGATTTAATAAAATTAATAAAACATACCAAGCCTGATAAAAAAATTGCAATATTTTCAATGAATATGCACAAAACAATAAAAAATTTTTTAATTAAAAATAAATTAATAAGATACATTGATTTAATTATAGGCAAAGATGATGTTGATAAATATAAGCCACACCCCGACGGTCTTAATAAAATTTTGTTAAAATTAAAAATAGATAAAAAACAAGCATTATTTATTGGGGATAAAGAGATTGATTTGAAAAGTGGTAAAGCAGCCGGGATTAAATCATTTAGAGTTTTTAAAAATAATTAAATTTATAAAATGATAAATCAGGAAAAACAAAGGTTAAAAAGTATTAAATTCAGTTCACTGAAAGGATTTAATAGTAAGCTAATAGAATTTAGGTATAAAACCATAGCACAATTCTTTAAAGGCAAACGATGTCTAGAATTAGGATGTGCCGATGGTAAAGGAACTGAATATTTGTTGCCTTATTTTGAAGAAATTGTAGCCTTAGATGGTTCAGAAAAGCTTATTAATGTTTTGAAAAAAAGAATAAAAAGTAAAAAATTGAAAGCTTATGTATCTTTATTTGAAGAGTTTGAACCTAAGTATAAATTTGATACAATAATCTTGGGCCATATTCTCGAACACGTATTAGATCCAATTTTAATTTTGAAATTATCTAAAAAATGGTTAAAGAAAAGAGGTGTAATTTTAATAACAGTACCTAATGCTAATTCCTTGCATAGACAAGCAGGCGTTTTAATGGGTTTATTAAAAAAAGTTACTGATTTGAATGAAAGTGATATAGAAATAGGTCATCGTCGAGTCTATACTATTAAAACTTTAATGAGAGATATTAAAAAAGCCGGATTAAAAATTAAAAAATGGGGCGGCATCTTTCTTAAGCCTTTATCTAATAAACAAATTGAAGAAAGCTGGTCGGATGATTTAATTAATGCTTATTATGAATTAGGTAAAAAATATCCTGAAATAGCCGCCGAGCTATATGTGGTATGTTCTAAATAAAATATGATTCCTATATCAAAACCAATCTTTGACAAAAAGGAAGAAAGAGCTGTTATTAAAGTATTAAGATCTGGAATTTTGACTCAAGGAAAATTAGTTGAAATTTTCGAAAAGAAATTTGCAGAGTATATCGGGACAAAATATGCTATAGCTACCTCTTCTGGTACTACAGCCTTACATATCGCTTTATTAGCCCATGGAATAGGAGAAGGAGATGAGGTAATAACTACGCCATTCAGTTTTATTGCCTCATCTAATGCTATTTTATATTGTGGTGCTAAGCCTGTTTTTGTTGATATATCAGAAGAAGATTTTAATATTAATCCAGATTTAATTGAAGAAAAAATTACAAAAAAAACAAAAGCTATTTTAGTTGTACATCTTTATGGAAATCCGGCTAGAATGGACAAAATAATGAAAATAGCTAAAAAACATAATTTAGTTGTTATTGAAGATGCATGTCAGGCACATGGAGCCTTGATTAAAAATAAAAAAGTTGGAAGTTTTGGAACAGGTTGTTTTTCGTTTTATCCTACAAAAAATATGACTACAGGAGAAGGTGGGATGATTACTACTAACAGTAAGGAGATATATGAAAAAGCTAAGCTTTTAAGAAATCATGGTATGAAGGTAAGATATCATCATGAAATTTTAGGTTTTAATTTTAGAATGACAGAAATAGCGGCAGCTATTGGAATAGAACAATTAAAGAAGCTTGATCTTTTTAACAAAAAAAGAATAAAAAATGCTGAGTTTTATAACAAAAAAATAAAAAAAGAAGGAATAATATTACCGAAAGTAAGAAAAAATTATAAACATGTTTTTCACCAATATACTTTGAGAATTACAGAAAAGTGTCCAAAAACTAGAGAAGAGATAATAGAGATTTTAAAAAACGAAGGAATTCAAACTAGTATATACTATCATTTGCCTATATACAAACAAAAACCATATTTAGATTTAGGTTTTAATGAAGAATTACCTGTAACTGAAAGATTATGCGAGGAAGTTTTATCTATACCTGTATACGCCACTCTAACACAAAAAGATCTCCAAAAAATAGCGTCTATAATTAATTCTATTTAGAGATTCCAATATGCCAAAAGTTTCCATTATTATACCAACCTATAATCGAGCCAATTTACTTCCTAGAAGTATTAAAAGTATTTTAAATCAAACATTTAAGGATTTTGAACTGATTATAGTAGATGATGGATCAACAGACAATACCAAAGAAGTAGTTGAAGAATTTCAAAAAAAGGATTCTAGAATTAAATATATCAGGCGTGAAGTGAATTCTGGAGGAGCTGCAATTCCCTGCAATCTAGGAATAAAAAATAGCCAAGGTGAATATATTGCTTTCGTAGGAAGTGATGACGAATGCCTACCAGAGTGGTTAGAAAAACAAATGAAATGTTTTGAAAAATCAGATAAAGTTATAGACGTTGTTTCGTGTGATGTGATAAGAGTGGATTTAAATGGTAGAAGAATAGGAGTAATTGCTAAACCCAGAAAGACCACCAGTGATGAAATTATTAGGAATTTATTCTTACCTCATGTAACTGTAGGAAATATTGTTATTAGGAAAGTAGTATTAGAAAAGATAGGAGGTTATGATGAAAATTTAATTGTTCATGAAGATTGGGATTTATGGCTAAGATTGGTGGAAGCCGATTTTAAATTTAAATTTGTAAATGAAGAACTTTATGTTAGTTATTTTCATTTAAGTAGTACTAGCGCGATCATTAATCCCCTTGTTAGAATAAAAAACATAAAATATTTTTTAGAAAAACACAAAGATATTTACTCTCGATATCCTAAGGGCAAAGCAAAAGTTCTGCGTCATTTAGGCAATGCTTATTGTTTAGGTGGATTTATAAAAGAAGGTTCAAAATGCTTTTTAGAAGCGATCAGGTTAAATCCATTAGACTTTAGGAATTATCTAAACTTAATTATTTGTTTAGGAGGGGGAAGATTTTTTAGATTTATTCGCAAAATCAGGCAATACTTACCTTTTGAAATTTAAAAAAATAAAAAAATTTTTATTTTAAAGTAAAAATAAATTAATTTTGTGTAGTTGATTAAAATGAAAATTCTTCAGGTAAATAAATTGTATTATCCTTGGATAGGAGGGGTAGAGACAATAGTTCAAGAAATTGCTGAGTGGTTAAATGGTAAAGATGATTTTGAAATAGATGTTTTGGTTTGTAATCATAAATTGAAAAGAGTAATTGAAAAAATTAATGGAATAAAAGTTTTTAGAGCTTCGAGTTTTGGTATTTATTTAGGAATGCCTCTTTCTTTTGATTTTTTTTATCTTTATAAAAAACTATATAAAAATTATGATTTAATTTTTCTTCATTATCCTTTTCCCCTAGGTTTTGTTGCTTATACTTTGCTTTCTTCTAAAAAAGATTTGGTTATTTGGTACCATTCTGATATTGTTCGTCAAAAAATTTTAGAAATATTTTTTAGACCATTTCATATTTATGCTTTTAGAAAAGCTAAGAAGATTTTTGTTTCTAATCCTAATTTAATAGAAAGTTCTAATTATCTTAAAAAATTTAAAGAAAAATATATTGTCATTCCTTTTGGTGTGAATTTAGAAAAATTTGAGTTAAATGAAGATACAAAAAAAGAGGTTGAAGAAATTAGAAAAAAATATAAACCACCAATTGTTCTTTCTGTTGGTCGCTATGTTTATTATAAAGGTTTTGAATATTTGATTGAATCAGCTAAAAATGTTGAAGCAAGATTTTTAATAATTGGCGAAGGTACTTTAAAGAAAAAATATGAAAATATAATTAAAAAATTAAACTTAGAAAATAAAGTTTTTTTAATTCCTCCTGCTGAAAATTTAATTCCATATTATTATGCTTGCGATTTATTTGTTTTACCCTCTATTACTAAATCAGAAGCATTTGGTATAGTTCTTTTAGAAGCAATGACTTGTGGTAAGCCTTTAATTTCTACAAATATTGGTACAGGAACAAGTTTTATTAATCAAGATGGAATTACTGGTTTTGTAATTGAACCAAGAAATTCAAAAATTTTATCAGAAAAAATTAATGAAATTTTAGTTAATAAAGAATTAAAAGAAAAGTTTACACAAAATTCTCTTCGAAGAGCTCAAGAATTTTATAAAGAAAAATTCATCGAAAAACTATCAAAAGAATTAAAAAATTTATAATTACACCTTGCTTCAGTTTTTAAAAATTTAAATTTTAATTTATAATTAAAGTAAAGTCTAAATTAAAAAATTTTTAAAAAAGATGAAAAAATTATTATTTATTTCTATATTTTTTCTAGTCGTTAATTTTGTTTTTGCTCAGGATGTTTCTGTTGATGTCAATGTTTTAAGGCAAATCGTGGATATCTTACAAAAGTTAATTCAAGGAGGACAGATACAATCAGTATCTCCCATAGAAGCTCCTCGTCATGAAATTAAAGTTCCTGAAACAGAAAAGAAAATAGAACAAGCACCTGGACCCGTGGAGACAAAATTAATTCAACCGAAAACCATAGAACTACCAAAAGGAATTAAACCCCTTTTACCTGAACTTAAAGAAACTAAATCATTTACTCCAGAAATTATAAAACCATTTTTACCTGATGAGGATAGAAGTGATGATGCTATTGTACAGATAAATAATTTAAGAATTACAAGAATTTTACTTGATCCAGGAATTGAAAATGTCAAAGCTGTCTTTTTTGCAGTAAGAGACATTGGTTGGAAATGTATGCTTTTTGAATCAGAGGAAAGCGAAAAATCCTTGCCATGTCCTTTAGATGTTAGAAAACCAATTTCACAAAAAGAATTAACTATTCAAATATCAAATGATACTATTTTACTTTTGAGAAATAGACAAAAGGCAAAATTAGGAGACTTTAAAGTTGGAGATAAAATAAATATTTATGGCTTTATGGATAAAGATAGTAATGGTATTGACGTTTTGATTGTAAGAAAAGTCGCCAGCGTTACTAAACCAATATTTAAACAAATGCCCAAACCAATTGAACCAAAATTGCCAGCTACTTCAAAACCAAGAGTTTGCATTCAAGTTATCACTCCTGCTTATAATCCTCAAAATCCTTTAGAATGTAAAGAATTTCCAACTCCTTGCGATGTTCCTCCGGGTTGGATAAAAACAGAAAAATGTCCTGTTAGTATAGAAAAACCAAAACAATGTTTTGTTGGAGGATGTAGTGGTCAGATTTGTAGTGATAAAGCCGATGTAATAACTACTTGCGAATGGAAGCCAGAATACGCTTGTTATAAAAAATTTGGTAAATGCGAGATTCAGATTAATAATCAATGTGGTTGGACAATGACTGAAGAACTTAAAAAATGCTTAGAAAATCCAGCTGGAATATTTTAAACTCCAACAACATAAACTCAGCTGAACCAGTAAAACCTGGACAAAAAACAGAAGTAGAATTTATTGCTGATAAAGATTTTATTATTGAATCCTATTGGCCTTTAAGTAATGCAAAAAAAGCAGAGTTAAAAGTAATAGTAAAGTAATTTTTTAATTCCTTCTTCAAAACTAATTTCAGGTTTCCAGCCTAAAAGTTTTTTAGCCAAAGAATTTTCTCCTAATGTATGTTTAATTTCTCCTTTTCTTTTTGGAAGATAAACTTTCTTTCCGCCAATCAATTTGGCAATATAATTTATTGAATAATTTTTTCCTGAACATATATTAATAACTTCTCCCCTGCCAACTTTTTTACTTTTCATGGCTAATATATTTGCCTTAACAACATCATCAAAATAAATAAAATCTCTTGTTTGTTTGCCGTCACCATAAATTGTTAAAGGTTTGTTTTCTTTTCTAAGTTTTAGAAATTTGCCAATAACTAAAGCATAAGGTCCGTTTGGATCCATTCTTTGCCCATAAACATTAAAATATCTTAAGCAGACCGTCTCTAAATTATAAAGATTTGAAAATAACTTACAATAATATTCTCCAATTAGTTTATGAAGCCCATAAGGAGAGACCGGATTCGGAGTTATATTTTCTTTTAACGGTAATTTTTTAATATCCCCATAAACAGCAGCACTTGAAGCAAAAATTAACCTTTTAACTTTATTTTTATAACTTGAATATAAAACATTCAAAGTGCCATCAACATTAATTCTATGACTTTCAATTGGATTTTCGACAGAAAAAATTACACCAGATCTTGCTGCTAAATGAAAAACATAATCAATTCCTTTAAACAAGGGTAAAATTTTATCCAAATGACAAATATCTGCTTTGTAAAAAATTGCCTTTTTATTTAAGTTTTTTTGCCAGTTGAAAGATTATCAATAACAAAAACTTTATGTCCTTCATTGATCAGTTTATCTACTAAATTACTGCCAATAAAACCTGCCCCACCTGTTACTATAATTTTCATTTTTATCTAATTTATGATTTTAAATTTTTAAACTTCTCACAATTAAATATTTTTTGAAATTTTGTTTTATGAAAATCAATTTTTTGAAATATTTTATTATTTATTTAAAATTATAATTATAAATATATTTTTTTAATTAATGTTTAAAAATATTGATAATTTTATAATAGAAACATTGAAGAAAATTTGGGAACCATTTAGTAGAATTTCTATTTTTATTATTTTTTTCTATTTTGGTTTACTTAAAGTTTTAAATTTATCTCCTGCCTCTCCACTTGTTGAAGCTTTACTTAATAAAACTTTGCCTTTTATTCCTTTCGATTTCTTTTTGAAATTTTTTGGTTTTTTTGAAATGTTTATAGGTATTTTATTTATTATTCCTAAACTAGAAAGAATAGCAATTTTTTTCTTGATTTTACATATGATTATTGTTGCTTTACCTCTTTTTCTTTTACCTCAAATTACGTGGCAGAAATTTTTAGTACCAACCCTTGAAGGTCAATATATAATTAAAAATTTAGCCATTATTTCTTTAGCTTTGGTTATCGGAGCGCACCTTAGGAAATTTAAATGAAAAATAAGATTCTTTTATTTTTAATTATTTTTTTCTTTTTATTTTTTTTGATAAGTTTTTTTAATATAATTAATTCTCAAAATAAACCATATTTTTATATTCATACCACTTCAACAAATAATTATTCAAAAATTGATAAAAAAGAGTATAAAGATATAAAAATACTTTTTGTTGGTGATATAATGATGACAAGATCAGTGGAAGCAAGAATCAAATCTTTAAATAAAAAATTTATTTTTCCTTTTCTAAATATTCTTGATTATTTAAGATCTTTTGATTATGTTATTGCCAATTTAGAAGGTGCTATTTCTGATAAAGGAACAAAAATGGGTAGTAAATATTCTTTTAGAATGAAACCTGACGTTGCTGAAGCTTTAAGTAAAACAAATATAAATGTTGTTAATTTAGCAAATAATCATATTTTTGATTATGGAAAAATTGCTTTTGAAGATACTCTAAAAAATTTAGAAAAAAATAATATCAAATATTTTGGAAATTCTTATGAGCCTTTAATTATTGAAAAAGAAGGAATAAAAATAGGATTTTTGGGTTTTTCTGATTTTTTAAAACATTTAGAAGTTAAAGAAAATAAAATTGGCATTGCGGTGGTAAATGATAATTTGAGTGAAATAATTAAAAAAGCAAAAGAAAAAGTTGATATTTTAATTGTAAGTTTTCATTGGGGAGAAGAATATAAAAAAATAGCAAATGAAAGACAGAGAAAATTAGCGAAAATAGCAATTGATTCTGGCGCTGATTTAGTTATTGGACATCACCCTCATGTAATACAAGATATTGAAAAATACAAGGGAAAATTTATTTTTTATTCTTTAGGTAATTTTATTTTTGATCAGAATTTTTCTAAAGAAACAATGATTGGTGTTGGAGTTGAGGTTTATATAAGAAGTAAAAAAATTGAAAATATCTATTTTAGAAAATTTTATTTGAATAATAATTTCCAAATAGAAAATATGAGCGAAAGATTAATTCCTTATGAACTTGAAAATAAAATTTATTTGCTCCGTGAAGCAAAAACTCCGGGAGAGTGGCAAAAAGGTTTAATGTTTGTCAAAAAACCAGTTGATTATGATGGTATGATTTTTATTTTTCCTGATAAACAAATAAGAACTTTTTGGAACCAAAATACTTTTCTTGATTTAGAAGTTTATTGGTTAGATGATGATAAAATTATAGGCAAAGATAAACTTGAGTCTATTGAAAAAACAAAAATGATTAAAACTATCCAATCACCAGGGCCGATAAATAAAGTTATTGAACTTATAACCACGGATTAACGCTGATATAAAACGGATGGACGCGGATAAGACACAATTAAAACTAATAAAACTAATAACTAATTTGATATATCTTAATCCGCTTTAATCCGCGTTTAGAATCCGCGTTAATCCGCGGAGAATGAGTAATGTACGAAATTATAAAAAATTTTAATAAACAATTTGAATATGAACCTCAAGTTGAAGGTGATTTATCTCTTGAAGGAGTGAAAAATTTTATTGCTGCCGGAATGGGTGGCTCTCATTTAGCTGCTGATATTTTAAATTCTTATGATTCAAGTTTTGATATTTTAGTTCATAAAAATTATGGTTTGCCGTCTTTACCCGAAGAAGTTTTAAAACAAAGTCTTATTATTCTTAATTCTTATTCTGGAGATACTGAAGAGGTTATTGATTCTTTTTATTTAGCTTTGAAGAGAAAACTTAAAATGGTTTCAATAACTTATGATGGTAAGCTTCTCGAGCTTAGCAAAGAATACAATGTTCCTTTTGTAAAATTACCTGAACCAAAAGTGCAACCACGTTTAGCTTTAGGCTTTCATACAAAAGCACTTTTGAAAATTTTAAATAAAGAAAAAGAAATTAAAGAAATAACCGAACTTGTTTATCTTTTAAAACCAGAAGAATTTGAGGAGCAGGGAAGAGATCTGGCTCAAAAAATTAAAAATAAAATTCCTATAATTTATGCTTCAGAAAAAAATCAAGCAATTGCTTATATTTGGAAAATTAAATTTAATGAGACAAGTAAAATTCCTGCTTTTTATAATATTTTTCCAGAGCTAAATCACAATGAAATGACAGGCTTTGATGTTAGAGAATCTACAAAAAATCTTTCCCAAAATTTTATTTTTTTACTTTTATTTGATGAAGAAGATCATCCCAAAATTCAAAAAAGAATGACAATTTTGAAAAATTTATATGAGGGCAGAAATTTAAAAGTTGAAGTTTTAAAACTTGAAGGTCAAAATAAATTTCATAAAATTTTTTCTTCTCTTGTTTTAGCCGATTGGACCTCTTTTTTGCTTGCTAAAGAATATAAAGTTGAACCAGAAGAAGTTCCAATGGTCGAAGAATTTAAAAAATTAATGGAAGAATAAATACTTTTGCATAAATATGTGTGTTATTTAATCCGCGTTAATCCGTAGTATCGGGATGGCGGGATTCGAACCCGCAATCTCCAGCACCCGAAGCTGGCGCCTTAACCAGTTAGGCCACATCCCGGTTTTCGTTATTAAATATTATAATTTTATAAATGACCTTTAGAAATTATCAAAAATTATCAAGAAAAACTGCCATTTATCCTAAAATAGGAAAGAAATTTATTTATCCACTTTTGGGATTAGCTGGAGAAACTGGAGAGGTTTTTGAAAAATTCAAAAAACTCTTCAGAGATCAAAAAGGAAAGTTAAATAAAGACTTTTTAGAAATGATTAAATTAGAATTAGGAGATATTTTGTGGTATTTATCTAACTTATGTACTGATTTAGGCATTTCTTTTGAAGAAGTAGCTAAAAAAAATTTAGAAAAAGTTTTTGATAGAAAAAATAGAAAGAAATTAAAAGGCTCAGGAGATTTAAGATAAAAAATGAAAAGAGAATTAAAATTTAAAGGTAAAAAAGTTTTGATTTTTGGTTTAGGTCTTTTAGGTGGAGGAATTGAAGCAGCAAAATGGTTTTATAAAAATGGGGCTAAACTTATTATTACTGATAAAAAAACGAAAAAAGAGCTTTTGCCTTCAATTAAAAGGCTTAAAAAAATAAAAGCAAAATATATTTTAGGGGAACACCGATTTGAAGATATTGATTCTTCTGATATTATTTATTTTAATCCTGGTGTGAGTTATAAAAGCGAATGGGTAAACTATGCTAAAGAAAAAGAGAAAGAAGTAGCTAATGATTGTTATTTATTTTTTAAATATGCTAAAGGAGATGTCATTGCTATTACAGGAACAAGAGGAAAAACAACGACAACAACATGGATTTATGAATTATTAAGACAGGTTTATAATGATTACACGAATAACCGACATAATAAACTACCCGAATTAAACGACCGAATAGATTTTACCCGAATTGCACGACCGAATAATATAATCGAATATAAAACGAATAATAAATCATTCGGTCCTGATTCGGGTAATGAATTCGGTCACAATTCGGGTAGAGATGTTTTATTAGGTGGTAATCAGCCAGAAAGGAGTTTGTTTAAAATTCTGGATAAAACAAAAGAAGATAGTATTTCTGTTTTAGAAATTTCTTCTTTTCAGTTGGAGTTTTATTCTAACGCAGACTCACGCAGACTAGACGCAGACTCACGCAGACTTTCTGATATTAAAGCTCCTAAGATAGCGATAATTACAAATATTTATAATGATCATTTAAATAGATATTCAAGCTTTGAAGAATATGCTAGCGTTAAAGCAAAAATTTTTCAAAATCAAACAGAAAACGACTATTTAATTTTAAATTTAGACAATAATTGGACAAATTTCTTTTTAAGTTTAAAACCTAAAAGTCAAGTGTATTTTGTTTCTTTGCGCGGACCTATTCGGACTAAACACGGACACTTCGGACAAGTAAAAGTTAAAGGAGGAATTTATATTAAAGATGAAAAGATGTTTATTGAAGATGAGACTAATGATTGTCTGCGTAAGTCTGCGTTAAGTCTGCCTGTGTCAACGTTTAAAGAAATTTATGGAGAGCACAACTTTTACAATCTACTTTTTGCCATTTTAGCCGTTTATCTTTATTTGAAATCTAAAAATATAAAAGATCCTCAAGATAAAATTAAAAAACTTAAAAATTTTATTTTGAATTTGAAAACTCCTGAATTTAGACAAGAAATAGTTTATAAAGATAAAAATTTAATGATAGTTAATGACTCAGCAGCAACCTCTCCTGATGCAACTATTAATGCCATTGAAAGATTTAAAAAATACATTTGTCCGAAAAGTCCGCGTGAAGTCCGAAAAAGTCTGCAAGATCTAATTTTAATTACTGGAGGAACTGATAAAAATTTAGATTTCAAAGATTTAGCAAAGAAAATAAAAAAAGAAATTAAACCAAAAAATTTGATTTTACTTAATGGTAGTGCCACGAAAAAATTAATTGAAGAACTCAGAAAATTAAAATATCCTTTAATTGAAGAAAATATTTTTGAAGATTTAAGAAAGGCAGTTATTAAAGCTTTAACGCTAGATAATTCAAGTAAAATCTACCCGAATAACAACCGAATGAACTACCCGAATAAAAAACCGAATGAAAATTTAAAATTCGGTAAAAATTCGGGTAAAGTATTCGGTCAATATTCGGGTAATTCATCTACGATATTGTTTTCTCCCGCTTCTGCCTCTTTTGAAAAATTTAAAAATGAATTTGATCGAGGTAAAAAATTCAATAAGATAATTAAAGCTATGTTAAAATAAAAATATGGCAGGGATAAAAAATGATGAATGGATAAAACATATGGCAAGAAAGCATAAAATCATTGAATCCTTTTCTGAAAAGTTAGTTCGTAAAGGAAAAATTTCTTATGGTCTTTCAAGTTATGGCTATGATATGAGAGTTGCTGATGAGTTTTATATCTTTCATAATGCTTATCCAACAGAAATAATTGACCCAAAAAATTTTAAAGAAAATTATTTTATAAAGCATAAAGGAAAAGTTTGTATCATTCCTCCAAATTCATTTGCTTTAGCAAGATCAGTTGAATATTTCAGAATTCCAAGAAATGTTTTAGCTATTGTTTTAGGAAAATCAAGTTATGCAAGATGCGGAATTATTGTTAATGTTACGCCTCTTGAACCGATGTGGGCCGGCCACGTGACCATTGAAATCTCTAATACCACTCCTCTTCCAGCAAAAATTTATGCTAATGAAGGAATAGCTCAAGTTATCTTTTTAGAAGCGGATGAACCTTGTAAAATTTCTTATGCAGATAGAAAAGGCAAATATCAAGGTCAAAAAGGAATTACTTTACCAAAAGTAGATAAATGATTATTAAAAAAATAAGCAAAAATCAATATCTTTTAAGAATAGAGCCAAATGAAGAAGTTTTTGATTCATTAATTAAATTTGCTGAAAAGAATAAAATTAAGTCTGGATTTTTTTATGGGATTGGTGCTTGCAAAGAATGTGAAATTGGAAAATACAATGAAAAGAAAAAAGATTATGATTGGTTTAAATTTAAAAAGCAACTTGAAATATCAAGCTTGATAGGAAACTTGACTTTAAAAGAAAACCACCCTTATCTTCATATTCATGCTAGTTTAGGAAACAAAAATTTAAAAACAATTTCTGGACATTTGAAAAAATTAGTTATTTTTCCAACTTGTGAAATTATGTTTTTTGCTTTTGATCTAAAAATAATCAGAAAATATAATCAATTGACAAATTTATTTTTAATTGAATGAAAATGAAAAAAATAAATAAGGAAAAGGGCTTAAAAATTAGAAAATTTATTATGATAGTATTTGTTATTGTAGTTATTTTAAGTATGGTATTAAGCAGCTTTATTTTTATTTTTTAAATTTAAGATTTGATAAATTTTATTTTAGGATTATAATTTAGATAAATAGATAGTCGTAATTAAAAAAATTAAAAAATGAAAAAGTTATTATTTATTACTATATTTTTTATAATTTTTAATCTATCTTTTGCTCAAACTACTCCTATTGATGAAACTTATATAAGGCAAATTTTAGATCTTTTGCAGAAATTAATACAAGAGGAAAAAACTTCAACAATAATTCCTATGGAAGCTCCTCGTCATGAAATTAAAGTTCCTAAAACAAAAGTACAACAAACACTATTGATATCGCCATCTATAAATTTACCAAAAGGAGTTAAACCTGCATTACCTCCTCAAGTACTTTCTCAAATACAACAACAAGAACAACTATTATTATCACAACCAGCGCAAGATCAACAAATACCACAATCACAAATCTCACAACCAATAGTTTCAGGAAGTATAAGATCAATCATAGAAGAAATTTTGCCTGATGAAAATAGAGATGATGACGATATTGTACAAATTAATAATTTAAGAATAACAAATTTTTTCCCTTTTGGAATTGACAAAGGTGTTATTTTTGCTGTTAGAGATATTGGTTGGAAATGCATGTTTTTTGAATCAGAGGAATCTGAGAAATCCTTACCTTGTCCTTTAGGTATTAGAAAATCAATTTTAGGAAGAGAATTAGTCATTCTAATTAAATATAATGATACCATTTTGCTTCAAAGAAATAGAGAAAGAGCAAAATTAGTAGATTTCAAAATTGGAGACAAAATCAATGTTTATGGCTTTATGGATAAAGATAACAGTGGCATCGATGCTTTAATTGCAAGAAATTTAGATTTACCAAGAAGAAATATTGGTAAACCTACTGTTATTTCTCCTAATGGAGGAGAAGAATGGCAATTAGGTTCATCTCAAGAAATAAGATGGACAGGATTTAATTCTAAGAAAGTTAATATTGAACTTATCCCACTTGTACGTTGTTTTGAGTCTAGTTATGGAATTGCATGTCCAGGTTTAATGCCTTTTACGATAGCTAAAGATATAGATAATACTGGTTATTTAAATTGGAAAGTCGGAGAATTTATAAAACCAGATATTATAAAACCAAATATATTAGGATATAGTGATTATAAATTAAGGCCTGGAGATTATAAAATAATCGTTAAAAGTGCTGACGGCAGAGAATATGATGAAAGTGATAATTACTTTAAAATAGTTAGTTCTCAAATTGGTAAACCTACTGTTATTTCTCCTAATGGAGGAGAAGAATGGCAATTAGGTTCATCTCAAGAAATAAGATGGACAGGATTTAATTCTAAGAAAGTTAATATTGAACTTATAGATTGTACTAGAGCTATATCTGAAATTGTTTGTCCTACAACTGCTAAGTACTTAATTGCTGAAAATATAGATAATGTAGGATACTTCAAGTGGAATGTAGGTAAGATTCTTAGGGGTTATAATGGAAAGTTAACAATAGTAGAAGACTCATATAATATAGATCCACAGCAAAATCCAAATATTATTAGAGCATCTGACTATAAATTACCTACATCAGAAGACAATCCCCCTGTATACTATAAAATAATCGTTAAAAGTGCTGACGGCAGAGAATATGATGAAAGTGATAATTACTTTAAAATAGTCACTTCTCAATCTAAATATTTGGCTCCTGTAATATTAGGTTTTTCAGGACCAACAAAACTTAGAGTTGGTGAAAAAGGAAAATGGACAATTGAAGCAAAAGACCCGCAGGGAGGTTATTTATACTATAGAATAAAGTGGGGTGATGAATCGCAATATGCCAATGTACAAGAACAACCTGCGTTAGAATTAGGTGTTAGGTATTTAAGTGAGCAAAAATTTGAAGTAGAACATATTTATAGTGAACCAGGATTTTATAATGTATATATTAAAGTAACAAATGATTATGGGCTTTCTACCGAAGCTAACTTAACAGTAAATGTAACTAGGTAAATAAATTTATTTTAGGCCTTTAAGCAATTATTTATCTTTTTTACTATTTCTGATAAAGGCTCATCTTTTCTAATAAATAGCAAAGCACCTACTTCTTCTGCAAATTTTTCATCTATTTTTTGGGCTATATCTAATGGAAGGTAATCCTCACCATAATTAGTTAGAAAGATAAACTTTTTGTTTTTCAATTTGTCGTTGCTTTTAATTTCTAATGCAATATCTATTCCATCTTTTCTTGGCATTAATATATCTAATATAACCAAGTCTGGATTGAATTCTAATATTTTTTCTATTGCCTTTTCCGGTGAGTCAACTTTTTCTAATTTGTAACCTTCTTTTTCTAATTTGATTGAAATAATATCTAAAAAATCAGGATCATCATCAACAAGAAGAATTTTTTTTGCATCCATTTTATTCTAAATATTTTAAAATAATAATTTAAAATTATTTTAAAATTTTGTGGATAATTAATTATAGCCTAATTTTATTCTTTCATTTATTTCTTTTATATTTTCCTCCCTTAGTTCAGTTATTTTGTAGTTAAGATCATTTTTTAAGATAATTTCTATTAGCTCGCCTATTTTTTCACCGGCGATAATTTTAGGTATTATGACTAAATCTGCCCCTTTGTGATAAAGCTCTAAAGCATCATATAAATCATTGGATGTTACAATTATTGGTATTTTATATAGTTTTGATTTAAAAATCAAATAATTATTCTCTTCATTAGAAGTTATTGTTGAGATTACCAATCTCGCCTTTTCAAAGTTTACTATTTTTAAAGTTTCATCATCAAAAATATCGCCTATTATATATTTAAGTTCAAGTTTTTTTAACAAATTTTCTATTTGAGGATTAAAATCTATTACAAGAATATTTTTGTAATAATTTAATAATTTATTAATTAAACCATACCCTGTTCTTCTATAGCCTACAACTATTATATGATTTTCTAAATTAATTTGGCTATCTTCAGTTTTATGTTTACTTATATATATTTTTGATCTAAATCTGCTTATAGAATTATAAATTTTATCTTTGTAATAGATTAGAATTGATGAAATAATAAAAGATAATAACAAAAGTAAACTGAGGATTGATAAGTATCTTGTCAAAAATATTCCTCCTAAAATTATTAAAAATTCGCTAAATTGAGTTAAATAAATTGCCGAAGAAAAAGAAGTTCTCTTTGAATATTTAAAATAATTCATTAAATAAAATAATAAAAGAGGTAAGAAAAAAATTTTTAAAAACAAAATATAAGTAAATATTTTATAAGATGAATTGTTTAAATTTATAATAGAACCTAAATAACTAAAATAAAAGATAAGGAATAAATCTTTAATAATAGAGAATCTCCTTGAAATTTCTATTAAAAATTTAGAATTAGATAGCGAAATTCCCGCAAGTAAAGCACCTATTTCATAAGAGATTTTAAATATATTGCTAATATAAACAAACAATAAAAGCCAAGTAAACGATAATAAAAATATTAACTCTGAATTTCTTCTAAATTTGTCAATTAGCTTTGAAACATATTTTCCTATAAAAAAAACAAAAGTTAAAAAAACAATTCCTAATAATCTATATTCGATGGAATAAATGCCTTCAGTCTGATTTTTAATAAGGGGTAAAAGCATAATTAAAGAAACAGATATTATGTCTTGGATTAATAAAATAGATAAAACATTTCTACCTACCAAAGAGTCAATTTCATTTTTTTCTATAAGAATCTTGATTACAAAAATTGTAGAATTGAAACACAGTATTATTGATAGGATTATTATTTCTAATAAATTTAGATTAGTTAAAAAGTATAATAAAGTAAAAAAAGAAATAGAAGAGAACAAAAGATGAAGTATTGAGATTGTTAAAATATTTTTTGAAAATGTTTTTAATTTACTCCAATCTAGCCTTAATCCTACTAAAAATAATAATAAAATAACCCCTAATTTGCCTAAATTTTCTAAAAAAATTTTATCTAATATAAAGAAATAAGATAAAATAAATCCTGATCCTATATAGCTTAAAACAATAGGCAATTTTAAAAAATAAAAAATTACTGCTATTAAGCTTGAAATAGGTATGATATATATTAAGTACAAAAGTAAATTATTCATATTTTTTAGCAACTAAAGTTTCAGTTATTTCATATATAAGTTCATTTTCTTTTATCATAAATTTTTTATATTTTCTGTCCAAATCACTTAAAAGTTTAATCATTTTTATAATTTCTAAATCATTAAATTTATAAGTATATGATTGTAGTTTTTTTAGATAGTAAGGATTTAGATTTAAAATGTCGTAATTTTTTTTATATTTAGTATTTTTTAAGAATAATATTCTAAGAAGTGTCTTGAAAAGTAAACCTATAATATTTTCAATTTTTGTTCCTATATATACCTCCCTTTTAAGTCTTAAAATGAAATTAGAATAATTTTTTTCTAAAAAATCATCAAGCATATTAAAAATAGTAGAATCGTTAGGCCATTTTATAAGGTTGATTATATCTTCTTTTTTTAAATTTAAAGATGACGAATATTCTATTTTTTTAAGTTCGTTTATTAAATATTCAGGATTTTGGTAAAAAACTTTTGAGATTATGTCGATTATCTCCTTTGGTAAATTAATTTCCTTGTCTTTTAAATATTTTTCTAAAAATTTTTTGAAGCTATATTCTGACTTGAATTTTAAGTTTTCTAATTCTATAATCTCAAAGGTAATTTTTGAATCTTTTAGCTTTTTAATTAATTGATGATTTTTTTTCTTAAGCAACAAAATAAAATTAGCTCTTTTTAAAATAGATATAAAACTATCTTTTAGATCTAATTTTTCAAGATCGTTAATAACTATAAAAAAAGGATTTATATCAAATAATCTTCTGTTTATATAATTTAGAATTTCTCCATAAAAATCTTCTTCTTTATTTTTTTTAAAAGAAAAAAGCTTATAGTTACCATTTGTAATCTCTTTTATTTTTTCTTTAACTAAAAAATCATTTTCTCCTATAATTAGGTATAACATAAAAATATTATAACAGTTTTAAAAAATTAAAAGAAAAAGAGATAATAAAAAACTATTTAAATAATTGTTTTAATTCCTTAGCAGGAGTAAATTTAGGAACTTTTGTAGCAGGTACAGTTATTTTTTCTCCTGTTTTGGGATTAATTGCTGTTCTTGCCCTTCTTTCTCTTACTTTAAAAGTCCCAAATCCTGGTAATTTTACCTTATTTCCTTGTTTTAAATTAGAAGTTACTAATTCTACAAAGTAATTTAAAATTTCGACTGATGTTTTTTTAGGTAAATCAAATTTTTCTGATATTTTTTGAGCTAAATGCTCTCTTCTTACAGTATTTTTTGAAGCCATTTTTGAGAATTTAATAAAATTAATTGTTATTTAATAAATACGACCTTATATATTTTAATTATTTAATTTTATTACATAAATAAATACTTTAAGATAATATTGTGGATAAGAAAAATAGTCTAAAACAAAACAAAATTTACCTAGCATATTCTATAGCCTTGTTTTCTCTTATAACAACTACCTTTATCTCACCAGGATATCTTATGCTTTGTTCTATCTTTTCGGCTATTTTTTTCGCTAATTTAAACATTTCTAAATCATTTATTTCTTCTGGTTTGACAAAAACCCAAACTTCTCTTCCTCCGCTAATTGAATAAGCCTTTTCTACTCCTTGAAAACTATTTGCAATTTTTTCCAAGTTTTCTAAACGTTGGAGATAAGCCTCTAAGGTTTCTGATCTAGCTCCTAATCTTTTAGAAGAGATAGCATCTGCTGCTAAAACTACATATGCTTCAGGTAGGGCAAAAGGATATGTTTCGTGATGAGATCTCATCGCTAATATTACTTTTTCATCAACCCCATATTTTTCTAAAATTTTTATACCTATTTCTAAATGAGATCCTTCTATTTCATGAGACACAGACTTTCCTATATCGTGTAAAAAGCCCGCTTTTTTTGCTAAGTCTTTATCTAAATTCAATTCTTCTGCTATCATCCTTGAAAAAAATCCTACTTCTATAGAATGCTGTAATACATTTTGTCCATAACTAAATCTGAATTTTAATCTACCCATCAATTGTAGAATCTCTTCTGGAAGATCTATAATTCCAAGCTCTAAAGCAGCATTTCTACCAGCCAATTTTATTTGTTCATCTATTTCTTCTTTTGCTTTAAGTAATGCTTCTTCTATTGAGGCTGGATGGATTCTTCCATCTTGTATTAGTTTTTCAAGCGCTATTTTTGCAATCTCTCTTTTTATAGGATCAAATGATGATAAAGTTACAACTTCTGGTGTTTCATCTATTATAATTTGTACTCCACTTAATTTTTCAAAGTATCTTATATTTCTTCCTTCTTTTCCTATAATTCTACCTTTCATTTCTTCATTGGGCAAAGAAACAATACTCAAATTTATTTCATTTGCTACGGATCTACTATATCTTGGTAGAGCTTCTGTTATTATTTCGTTAGCCTTTTTTTCTATTTCTTCTTTCTGGTAATTTAACATTTTACTTATTCTTTGAATTAAGATTTCTTCCTTTTCTTTTTCTATGTTTTCTAAAATGATTTTTAAAGCTTCTTCCTTAGACAGATTAGCTATATTTTCTAATTTTTCTTCATAATCTTTTTTTAACTTTTCAATTATTTTTTCCTTTTCCTCAATTTCTAATAATTTATTTTTTAGATCTTCTTTTTCTTTTAAAAGTTCTTTTTCTTTATTATCAAGCATTTCTTCTTTATGACTAATTCTTTCTTCTCTTTTTTGAAGGTCAGAAATAATCTTTTCTCTCTCTTCTCTTGCTTTTTCTAATATTTCAATTGCTTTTTTTTCGGCTGAAATTATTATTTCTTTTTCTTGTCTTTTAAGTTCATCAATTCTTTCTTTTATTTTTTTTTCAGAAACAGTTTGTTTTATATATAAGAATAAATATATAGATAAAGCTCCTAATAAAAAGCCAATAATTAAAATAACCAATTTCTCTAAGGTAATGTATATGCCCATTTTTAGAATTAAAGATTAAATTTTCGGCCATTTTTGTTGGTATTTTTTAAATTTTATATTCTTAAATTTTATTTTTTTAATTATATCATATAATTTTATATTCTAAAAAATATGAAAAAGGTAATTTTAATAATACTTGATGGATGGGGAGAGGGCAAAGATAACTTTTTAAACCCCATACATATAGCTAAAAAAGAATTTTTAGATTACATAAGAGAACATTTTCCATTCTTTTTACTTCAGGCTTCAGGTATTGCAGTTGGTTTACCTTGGCATGAAGAAGGAAATAGTGAGGTTGGTCATCTTACTATAGGAACAGGAAAAGTATTTTATCAAAATTATCCCAAAATAATGTTAGCAATTCAGAATGAAACTTTTTTTGAGAATACTACTTTAAAAAAATTAATTGATCACGCTTTAAAATTTAATAGCAGAATACATTTAATTGGACTTTTAACAGAAGGGATAATACATGCTTCTTTTGATCATTTAGTTGCTTTATTAGAATTTTTTAGAAGAAACAATTTTAATAAAGTTTTTCTTCATCTTTTTTTAGATGGTCGAGATAGCCCTCCTAAATCCGGCTTATATTTACTTGAAAAATTAGAAAACATTATTAGAGAAAAGAGGGTTGGCATAATAGCAACTTTATGTGGGAGAACTTATGGTATGGATAAAAATGAGTATTGGCTTGTTAAAACTCAGATAGCTTATAAGTTAATCACCCAGGGAATTGGCAAAAAGGTTGAAAATTATAAAGATTATTTATTAAAACTTTATAAAGAAAAAAGCGATTTTAATGATGAAAATTTAGAACCAATTTTGGTAAATGAAGATGGAATTTTAAAAGATGGAGATGTTGTTTTTTTCTTTAATATTAGAGAAGATGGTATAATCCAATTGGCAAGAGCATTTTTAGATTTAGAATTTAGTTATTTTCCTGTTGTTAAGAAAAATAATGTTTTAGTAGCTTCTATAGTTAGATATATAGAAAATTTGGATTATTTAGTAGCATTTGAAAAAGATAAAATAAAAACTTCTTTATCTAAAATATTAGCCGAAAATAATTTAAAACAATTAAAAATTGCCGAAAAAGTAAAATCTTATCATTTAACTTTTTATTTTAACGGTTTTATTAGTGAACCTCATCCTAATGAATTTTGGAAAATATTACCAAGCCAAGATGTGTCTATTAAAGAGAATCCATTAATGAGATCATATGAAATAACAAATTTAGTTATAAATGCTTTAAAAGAAAAAATTTATGATTTTATAGCAATTAATTATGCTGCGCCAGATATAATAGCACACACAGGAGATATAAATTTAGCCAAATTAGTCGTAGAAGAAATTGATAAACTTTTAAAGAAAATATACAATATGTTAGATGAAAATTGGTTTTTGATTATTACTAGTGATCACGGAAATATAGAAGAAATGGTAAGAATTGACACCGGCGAAATATCAACCTCTCATGATTTTAATCCTGTACCTTGTTATATAGTCAATAAAGATTTTTATATAGAAAATAAGAGTAATGATTTAAAAGTTAAAGAAAAAAAGATAGTTGGAAGTTTAATTGATATTGCCCCTACTATTTTAGAATTAATGGAATTAAATATTCCTAAAGAGATGGAGGGCAAAAATCTTCTTAAATACTATTTTTAACATTAAGGTTTAAATAATTTATAGTTGACAAAGCAGCAATAATTCCTTGTCCAACAGCAATTCCTATTTGTTTATAAGGAATATCTGTAACATCTCCTGCAGCAAATATTCCCTCTATGCTTGTTTCACATATTTTATTTACTACAATTTCCTGGTAACTATTTTTAATTTGCCATTCTTCTGGTACAAATTCTGAATTAGGCTTCATTCCTATATGTATAAAAACACCATCTATTTCTAAATTTATTAACTCATTTTTTTCAATGTCTAAGTATTTTACACCTTTTACAAATTTATCACCATATATTTCTTTTGTTAAAGCTTTATAGATAATTTTTACATTTTGTTTTTTTTTAATTTGAGAAAGCAAAATTTGGTCACCCTTAAAAAATGCATTTTTATTTATTAGATATACATATTCACATATTCCACTAGCCATTAACGAAGATTCTAAAGCTGTATTTCCGCCACCTATTATGGCCACTTTTTTATTTTTAAAAAGAGGTAAATCACAAACATAACAATAACTTACACCTTTATTATAGAATTCACTTTCGCCAGGTATGTTTAATTTTTTTGGTTTTGATCCTGAAGCAATAATAATTGATTTTGTTATATAAGTATTTTTATTTGTAATAACTTCAAAATCTTCGTTAATTTTTTTAATATTTTTTACTTCCTCTATACTATAAATAATATCATATGATAATAAATGATCTTTAAATTTGTTAGTAAGTTCTACTCCATCTGTTTTTATAATTCCAGGATAATTTTCTATAATGCCAGATAAAGCCATTTCACCACCCCAATCTTTACCTATTATTAAAAAATTTATATTTCTTCTTTTTAAATATATAGCTGCACTTATTCCTGCTGCTGATAATCCTATAATTATTGAGTCATATTTCATTTTAATGGATAGGTAATAGTATTAATAATAGCTTTCCATGTATCTATATTTGTAAATATCCAAAGAAAGATAATTATTATAAGATAGTAGATAATAAGTAAGTAAATTTCTTTGTTGTTCATAAAAATTCTTTATTTTAATTAAAAGCTTTTAAAATTATTTCTAAATCTCCATCTAAAATTTTTTCTAAGTTATACCAACTTTTATTTATTCTATGATCAGTAACCCTGTTTTGTTGAAAATTATAAGTTCTAATTTTTTCTGATCTATCTTGTGTACCTATTTGTTTTTTTCTTTCTGAACTTAGTTGATTTGTAATTTTTTCTTGTTCTAATTCCCATATTTTTGATTTTAAAATTTGAAGGGCTATTTCCTTATTTCTTTGTTGAGTTCTTTCTGATTGACAACTAACAACAATATTAGTGGGCTTATGTCTTATTCTTACTGCTGTTTCAACTTTATTTACGTTTTGTCCACCTGGACCAGAAGCCCTGTAATATTCAATCTCTAAATCAGATTCTTTTATGTCTATTTGATTTCCTTCAATTTTAGGAAGAACAGCTACCGATGCTGCTGAAGTATGTATCCTTCCTCCTTTTTCTGTGATTGGCACTCTTTGTACTCTATGAACACCTGCTTCATTTTTAATTAAATTATAGATATTATTTCCTCTTACTTCGGCTGTAATGTATTTAATGCCTCCTAAGTCTGTTTTTTCTTCGTCGTAAACTATAACCTTAAAATTATTTTTTTCAAAAAATTTAGAATACATTCTCCACAAATCTCTTGCAAAAAGAGCTGCCTCTTCTCCACCAACTCCTGCTCTTATTTCAAAAATAATTGCATTTATATTTTTTTCATCCATTTTTTACATTTATTTTAAATTAAATTAAATATAATGAATGTAAATTGTTGGAGATTTTAATATTATAAAATTTTTATTATAAGACAATTATATTATTAATTCAATTAAGGTTTTAAATAATGGATTTTATTGAAAATAAAATTACAAGAAATTTTTTTGCTCAAAGAACATTAATCGTTGCTAAAAATTTATTAGGAAAATATTTGGTTAGAAATTATAAAGGTAAAATATTAGTTGGTAAAATAGTTGAAACAGAAGCCTATATAGGTCCCAAAGATAAAGCTTCCCATTGTTATACGAAAAAAATTCAAAAGGAAAGCCTAAAAAAGAAAATACTTGAAAGAAATTTTAAAGGAATAGAAAATTTTGTTGATGATAGAGAAGGGTTTTTTGAAAAAATTTTAAAATGTAAATTTTGTAAGATAACTGATAGAAATTTAGCTGAGTATCTAAGAGGAGGGCATATTTATATTTACTTAATTTACGGCATTCATTATCAATTAAATATTACAACTTATAAAGAAGGTTTTCCTGAATGTGTTTTAATAAGAAGTCTTGAACCTATTTTGAATTTAAATTATCCCAAAGGACCAGGTAGAGTTTGTAAAGAACTTTATTTGGATAAAAAATTTTGGGGATATGATTTAGTAGAACGTAAAGATGTATGGTTAGCTGAAGGGAAGGATACGCAAAATTTTAAGATAATTAAGAAAAAAAGAATTGGTATTGATTATGCAGAAGAATATATTCATAAATTATGGAGATTTTATATAAAAGATAACAATTGGGTAAGTATTAAGTAAAAATTATTTTTATTTTTTTATTTTTTTTTATATCTTTTCATAAATTTTTCAACCTGACCCATAACTACTTTTTTTTCTTCTGTGCCTATAAATATCGGAGAACAATTTTTACACATTTCTACTTCTATATTTGGTTTTGTAGAAAATACTTCATAAGTCTGCCCACAGGCACATTTTACTATTGATTTTGTATATTTTGGATGGATATTCTTTTTCATTTTTGATTTTTGTTATTATTAATGTTATAATTTATTCTAATCTTTTATTTATAAATAAATTTTTAATTTTCTATTAAAATTTTTATTTTTATCTTTAATTTAAATTAATATTAATTATAAGATAAAATAAATAAAATACAAATGCAAGAAATAAATTTACAAGAAGTAGAAAATAAAAAAAAGAAAAAAAGTGATAAGACATCTTATAAAATAATTTTTAAAGATTATATGGAAAATGGTTGTCATTATGGCAGAACAAAAAGATTCTTACATCCTTCTATGAAAAACTTTGTTATGTACGGAAAGAATACAAATATAACCTATTTTAATTTAAAAAAAACATCAGAAAATTTTGACAATATGGTTAATTTATTGAAAAAAATTTTGGAAGATAAAAAAATTATTCTTTTTGTTGGTTGTAAACCAGCAGCAGAAAATGCTATAAAAAAAATTGCTTATGAATTTAATATGCCTTATGTAATTTATAAATGGATAGGGGGACTTTTAACTAATTTTGAAACTATTAAAAAAAGAATTTTATACTTTAAAGAACTTTTAAAAAAAGAAGAATCAGGTGAACTTGAGGAATATCCTATATATGAAATGCAAAAGATAAAAAAGGAACTTGAAAAGATGAAAAAAATGTATTCAGGTTTGATAAATTTAGAAAATTTGCCTGATTATGTTTTTATAGTCGATTTAAATTTTAAAAATCATAAAACTGCTGTTAGAGAATGCCTTAAAAAAAATATACCTATACTCTCTTTATCTGGGTCCGATAATAATGTTTCAATAGTATATTATTTTATACCTGCAAATGATAAAGCTCCAAAAAGCATAGATTATATTATTGATTCTTTAATGAGAAGAATTAAGCAAATTTAATTAACATAATTTTTTAAAAATGGATAAAGATTTAATAGAAAAAATAAAAAAATTAAGAGAAGAAACCGGTGCTCCTATTAATGTTTGTAGAGAGGCGTTAGAAAATTCTAATAATGATATAGAATTGGCTAAAAAATATATAATTAAAAAGGGCGAGTATTTGCTTGAAAAAAAGAGTCAAGAAATTGCTAAAGTTGGATTGATTGAAGGATACATTCATTTTAATGGCAGAGTTGGATCTTTAATAGAGATAAGGGCAGAAACAGATTTCGTTACTAAAAGCGAAGAATTTAAATCTCTAGCTCACGAAATAGCGTTGCAGGTTGCTACAATGAATCCCAAATATATTTCTTCAGATGATATCCCTCAAGAAATCAAAGAAGAAAAAATGAAAGAATTTTTAGAAGAATTAAAAGATAAACCTGATGACTTAAAAGAAAAAATTTCTTTGGAAAAAATGAATAAATGGTATTCAGAAGTTTGCTTATTAGAACAACCATACTTTAAAGATGAAAATATGAAAATTAAAGATTATATTCATAATATAGCTAACAAATTTGGCGAAAAAATAGAAATAAAAAGATTTGTAAGATTCAGTATTAATGATTAAAGATATTTTCCAAACAAGCTTTTATTATTTTAGTCCTATTATAGCTTTTTTAATACTTTTTTTAATATATTTTTATAGTATAAAAAAAATACATAAAATAAAAATTTTACCCAAAGATTATTTAGCTTTTTATAGAATAGAAAAAAAAATAATTAATGTCTTTAATATAGAAAAAATAATATTGATCACAAATAATATAAATTTAGCTTTGATTAATTTTTTAATCAAGATTTTACATAGATTAAAAATAGAAATTTTAAGGTTGCAAATATGGGTTGAAAGCAAGTTAACTAATCTAAAGAAAAAACAAAATATAAATCAAAATAACGATCAAGGCTTATAAAAGTTTTTTATAAAACTTAATCTATGTATTTTTGATGGTCCATAAATTTTAAGTTGTTTTATGTGTTCTTTAGAACCGTACCCTTTATTTTTATCTAAAAAATAATTATTTATTTGTTTAGAAATCTTTATCATATAAATATCTCTTAAGTATTTTGTGATTATAGAAATAGCACCTATAGAAATTGTTTTTTCATCACCCTTGATGATAAATCTAACTTTTTTTATTTTATTTTTTATAAATTTAATCTTTTTTCCATCTATTAAAACCATATCAGGATTAAAATATTTGACTAACTTTAAAACTGCCTTGTTAAAACAATAACTTATCCCATATTTATCTATTGTTTTATTAGAATATTTTATAATTTTAAACTTTGGTTTAGTTTTTAAAATTAATTTAAAAATTTTTTCTCTTTTTGAAAAATTTAGTTTTTTTGAGTCTTTTATATCTATTTTTTTTAATTTTTTGAAATAGCTAATATTAAAACAAAGCCCTCCCACCCAAAAAGGACCTGCCAAACAACCTCTTCCTACTTCGTCTATAGAAATTATGTTTTTAACTTTTTTAGAAAAAAGTTTTTCTTCTACCTTCAGTTTTTTTAACATATTTTTAAATTTGAAATAAACTTATAAAATTATAAAATATATTATTTATAATTAAGCCAAAAAATAAAATTATTAATAATGAAATTTACACACCTTCATGTTCATTCCCATTATAGTCTTTTAGATGGTTTAGCAAAATTAAAAGATTTAATTGATAAGGCAAAGGAACTAAATTTTGATTCTTTAGCATTAACAGATCACGGCAATCTTTATGGTGCTATAGAATTTTATAAATTATGCAAAAAAAATGGAATTAAACCAATAATAGGTGTTGAAGCATATATGGCACCTAGAAATATTAATGATAGAGTGTATAAAGTTGATTCAAAAAGTTACCATCTCATACTTTTAGCCAAAAATAATGAAGGTTATTATAACTTAATAAAGTTAATTTCTATAGCTAATTTAGAAGGTTTTTATTATAAACCAAGAATAGATAAAAATTTACTATCTAAATATTCCAAAGGATTAATATGTCTTTCTGGATGTTTGAATGGAGAAATTGCTAAAGCTTTAGTTAATAATGATTATGATAAAGCAAAAAAAATTTTATTTGAATATTTAGATATATTTGGCAAAGAAGACTTTTACATAGAAGTTCAGAAACATCCCAATATTGCAGAAAGTATGAAAATATACCCTTATCTTATTAAACTTGCAAAAGAAAATAATTTAAAATTAGTAGCTACTCAAGATGTTCATTATGTTAATAAAGAAGATAGAGATATTCATGATGTATTTTTAGCGGTTCAAACTGGTAAAGATATAGAGGAGAAAGATAGATTAAGTATGAAGTCAGATTTTTTTCATTTGAGTAGCTTAGAAGAAATGTTGGAATTGTTTAAAGATTTACCTGAATCAATTGAAACAACTCAGGAAATTGTTGAAAAATGTAATATTGAAATTGAGCTTGGCAAACCACAACTACCTAATTTTAAAATAGAAGTAAATATCACTACTCATGAATATTTAAAAAAACTTTGTTATGAATCTTTAAGGGAAAAAGGTCTTTCTAATAACAGCAAGTATATAAATCAGCTAAATCATGAACTTGAGGTTATAGAAAAAACAGGTTTTAGTGGTTATTTTCTTATAGTTCAAGATTTTGTTAATTGGGCCAAGTCTAATAATATTAAAGTTGGACCAGGAAGAGGTTCAGCAGCTGGTAGTTTAGTTTCATACCTATTAAAAATTACCGAAATAGATCCCATTAAATACGATTTAATATTTGAAAGATTTTTAACTCCAGAAAGAATCTCTTTTCCTGATATTGATGTTGATTTTTCTGATATTAAAAGAGATTTAGTTTTGGATTATTTAGTCAAAAAATATTCTAATAACAAGGTAGCTCAAATTTGTACTTTCGGAAAAATGGGAGCAAGAGCTGCAGTAAGAGATGCAGGTAGAGCATTAGGATTATCATATTCTTTATGTGATAAAGTGGCTAAATTAATATCACCCCAGATGAGTTTAGAAGAAGCATTAAATGTTCCCGATATTTTTAATCTTTACAATGAAAATAAGCAAATCAGACAATTAATAGATATAGCAAAAAAATTAGAAGGAACAGTTAGGCATATTTCTGTTCATGCTTCAGGTGTTGTAATTACTCCTTCTGATATTACAAATTTTACACCCATTCAATATGCACCTCAAGAAAAAAGAATAATTACTCAATATGATATGTATGCTATAGAAGATTTGGGGTTATTAAAGTTAGATTTATTAGGATTAAGAACATTATCTGAAATTGAAACCACTATAGAATTAGTGAAAAAAAATAGAGGCATAGAAGTAAATTTAGATTATGAAAAATTAGATGATGAAAAAACTTATGAAATATATAGAAGTGGTAAAACTTTAGGTGTTTTTCAGGTTGAAAGTAAAGGGATGACGGATTATTTAAAAAAACTGTCACCTTCTAATATTGAAGATATTAATGCTATGATTGCTTTATATAGACCTGGACCTGTAGAACTTATACCTTCATATATAAAAAGAAAACATGGCAAAGAAGAAATTACATATTTACACCCTCTTTTAGAGCCTATTTTAAAAAACACATATGGTATAGCTGTTTATCAAGAGCAATTAATGCAGATAGCACAAAAATTAGCTGGGTTTTCAATGTCTGAAGCTGATGTTTTAAGAAAGGCTATAGGTAAAAAAATAGCTTCTCTTTTAGAAGAACAAAAAAATAAAATGATAGAAGGAATGATAAAAAATGGAATTGACAAAGAAAGTTCAGAAAAAATTTGGAGTTGGTATGAACCTTTTGCACGTTATGGTTTTAATAAAAGTCATAGTATTTCTTATGCTTTAATATCCTATCAAACTGCTTATTTAAAAGCTCATTATACAATCGAATTTTTAACTTCTTTATTTATTCATGAAGGGCAAGATGTAGAAAGGATTAAAGATTTGTTTGAGGAAGCAAAAAGATGGGGCATTAAAGTGCTGCCTCCTGATATAAATGAAAGCTATGAAAATTTTACTATTGTTGGAGAAAATTCTATTAGATTTGGTCTTGCATCTATAAAAAATGTAGGAGAAAAATTAACTGAAGATATAATAAGAGAAAGAGAAAAAAACGGTAAATATAAATCATTTTCTAATTTTATATGGCGTGCTAAAAATTTTAAAGATCTTAATAAAAAATCATTGGAAAGTCTAATAAAAGTAGGAGTCTTTGATTCTCTTATAAGTAGAGATATTCTTTATTATAATTTAAACGAAATAGTTGATTTTATTCTTAAAATTAAAAATTTTAATTATTCTGGAAACAGGTTATTTTCAGGTGAAGCAGAGATTCAATTAAAAAACAAAGGTAAATTATCAGAATTTGAAAAAATAAATTGGGAAAAAGAGCTTTTAGGTGTTTATATTTCTAACCATCCTTTAAATCTTATTAAAGTTAATGGACATACAAAAATATTGGATATTAAAAAATATAAAGAACCAATAAAAGTAAGAATTTTAGGTGTTATAACTAATATTAAAAGAACAATAACAAAAAAAAATGAACCCCTCATTTATTTAATAGTAGAAGATCAGTATGATGAGATAGAAGTTGTAGTTTTTCCTAAAACTTATTTTGAGAATAATAATGAGGTGTTTAAAGAAAATAGGGTAGTTTCTATAATTGGCGATTATAATCCTTTAAAAGACAACGAAAGGCTTATAGCAGAAAAAATTGTTTTATTAAAATAATTTAAAAATAAAAATGGCTAAAAGACTTTTTTTTGCTTTACCTATAACTTTTGGATTATATCCGAAAATTTCAAACCTTGAAAAAGAAATAAGCAAAAAACTAAAAGTTAATTGGATTCCTTTAGAAAATTTACATCTAACAATTTTATTTTTAGGTTATTTGAAAGAAAATGATGTTTTTTTATTGGATAAAGTGATTGATTCGCTGCAAACTAACTATAGTCAGTACTTAAAGAAACTACATTTAAAAATCAATAAAATAGACTATGGACCACCTAATAAAAAAAGAATGATTTGGTTATATATAGATAAAAATCAAGATTTAGATAACCTAAGAAACTTAATTATAAGCAAATTAGTTGAAGCTGGTATAAATTTCAAAAGAGAAGAAAGAGATTTTTTGCCTCATATAAATTTAGTAAGATTAAAATTTAAAAGTGAAAAATTACCTAATATTGAAAAAAGATTAGAATGGGGAGTTATATTTAATAGACTTAATTTATATGAATCTTACCTAGAAAAACCCTTCTCAAGATATGAAATTTTAAAAAGTATAAAATTGAATTATTAAATATTTTTTATTTGGAGTTATTTGGATTATTGTAAATTTTTATTTTATTTTTTAATAAGCAACTTATTTGATATATTAATCTTTGTCAACTCTTTTAAACATATTCTTATTTCTGTTCATCCTAATATTATATCTCTATTTTATTAAAGAGACTATGACGATTAAAATTAAAGTTTTTATTTTCAATTTCAAACAAAAAACTTAGATTAATCATATCATTTTGATTAAAACTTGGGATATTAAGCTTGGGCAAGAGACCTCCGAACATATCTTTACTTCTCTTTTCCATATTTTCTAAAATTTTTTTACTACAAAACTCATCAATTATTCTTTTATTTAAACTATCAGGTAGATTTAAGTTAAAAAGTAGACTTTCTACATATTTTTTGAAAATGAGAAGTAATAATTTTGACCTTAAAACTTGTTCAAAGATTTTACCTCTTTTACCAACTTCAAGTATTATCTTGTTGTTATTAAATTCTTCTATCCATTCCGTTAAGTTTTTCTTTGTTTCAGGTAGGTTTTTAAATATTTCTTCAGCTTTTTGTTTTTCATCATCATTCAAATGAGAAAAATAATCTACACTATCTAAAACATGTCTAAACTCTTCTTTATTTAGATATGTTGTTTGCCAAATTTCATCAATATTTATATCTTTCAACTTATAATAAAAATCTACAACCCTAATTTTATTTTTTACTTCAGGACTTATCGGAGAAAATAACGCTTCTTCCAACCCAGAATATATTCCTGAATAAATAAATGGCCATGAGTCCCCAAAAAGAAATCTAAGTGTTCCAGATTCTATATTTCTAACGCCAAATAAATTAAATCTTTCTTGTGGAACTTCTGTCTCAATTATTTCTGGTAAATCCAATGACTTCCTTATATCATTTAATTTTCCATATTCTGCTCCTATGTGTATAAAACCTCCTAATATGGATATCAAAAATATTATTTTTGAATCTAATATTAAATTTTTCTTTTCTTTAAGGTCTTCTAAATATTCCTTAGTAATATCTAATTTTTCAAAAAGAGTCTTTAAAGTTTCAAAATTATTTAATAAAACCTCACATATTTTTGAATTTAAATTAATTATATCTTCTTTTTTATTAAATTGAAAATTTTTAAAAAATATTTCGTAATCTTTTAATAAAATAATAATAATTGGAATAAGATGATCTGTGAACAATTTCCTAGATTCTTTATTAATGTTGGAAAGTTTCTTATTTAAATAATCATTCAAATTTTGTTTTATTTCTTCTTCCCAATTATATTTGTTTAGATAACCCAAAAGAGCTTCATGAAATTCTATAGAATAATGAAATTTTAGTTTTTTAAATTCGGGTATTAGATCAATCAAAGAGATTTTTATTTCTCCTATATCAATTATATCTGGTCTTTCTTGGGAAAATTCTTGATAATAGACAGGATAATGTAATACATTATTTTGTGTTGCTTTTTCTATTCTTTGTGATCCAAGTTTTAAAAAATCAATCACTCTAACTCTAAAATGTGTTGTTGTGGAAATATATTTTACATTGTTGCCTATAATATTTCTTATTTCATTTCTTATATCTTCTAATTTTTGAATTTCTATATTAAATTTTTCAGATAATAATTCAAGATCTTTTTCAGATTCTTCTTTTCTTTGTTCAATATATTTTCTAAAAACATCAATGTCTCTAGATATTTTAAGTTGTTCTTTTTCTATAGATATTTTAGGTTGTACTTTTCCTAATTCTTCCATTTTGCTTTATTATAGAATATTTTTGAAAAAATTAAAAGCATTATAGAATGTAAAATTTTTATTGACTTTTATCTTTTTTAAAGAGTTTGAGAATTCAAGATAGTTATGCGCGCCCTTAAAATCATCCCTAAACTTAAAACCAAAAAAATCTGTGCCTATTGATATATTTACAGGAATCAACTTAGATAAATAATCATATTGACGTTTAAAGCTCTCAATATTTAATTTTTGATGATTTTTGGACAAAGAATAAGGAAGTAATGTTAAGCCTATTAAACCTCCTTTTTGTTTAATCTTATTTATGGTTTCAGTACTTAGATTTTGTTCAAAATTAACTATTTTTTTAACTCCGTTGTGGGAAAATATAATTGGTTTTGGATAAATTTTAAAAACATCCCTAATAGTAAAAATAGATGAGTGAGCTAAGTCTATAACAACATTTAACTCCGCTAATTTTTTAATCAATTTTATACCTTCTGATGTTAAGCCAGATTTTTTTTCTGTTTTTAAGGATGTTGAATATAGGGAGTCAATATTCCAGTTTAAACCAAAGCATCGAATGCCTAAATTATATAAATATTTCACTTTATTTACGCTATCCAAAAAATTTAATCCTTCAACGCCTAAAATTATTCCTATTTTATCTTTTTCTTTATTTATCTCTAATAAATCTTTCTTAGACAAAACAGGTTTAAATATTTTGTAAGAAAAAATCCATTCTTTAAAATCCTCTAAAAATTTTAAAAATTTTTTATAATCAACCGGCTTCCAGGGGGTATTTTGATAAACAAAAGGGAAAATATTCACAACAGCAAATTTTAGATTACTTTTTTTAAATTGAGGTATATCTCCGTGTCTTCTCAAATCAAGATATTTTATATCTTTAATAGACATATCTAAAAATTCTGGTATCCTGAAATAAACTTCTAAGTCTAAGTGTAGGTCAAAGATTTTCATATAAAATAATTTTTTAATTGTTTCTTTAATTCTCCCATGGGCAAAGATATTTCTGCATATAAATTATGAAAATGTATACTTTCATCTATTTCTGCTTTAATAATTACTCTCCTCTCATTTTCTATTTTATTTCCTAAATATTTTACCAAATTAAAAGCAACCTCTCTCACTACGTCTTCACAAAATAGTTCTTTTTCATGAGACTCTCTTATAAAAAGATGTTCGTCATTACCACTTAAGAGTTCTCTGACAATGTTTACTGAAGAATCTAATATATTATACAAATCCCTATAAGAAATGTCTTTATCTTCTATAAACAAATTAACTATACCTCTATTTGTATGAGATTCTAAAGGAGCTTCTTTGATAATTTCATAAATTTCTTTTTCAGAATAACCTTTTTCTTTTAACTTGTAATAAAAATTCCTTATAGCCCAACGTTGAGGGCAAGGACAAGCATTCATAAAATAAGTACCTAATCCTACAAAAGTTTTTAAACAGCCATTTTTAACAGAAGTAATTGAATAAAGATATAAAATTTCATGTCCTTTTCTACCGGATGGATTTTTATCTGTTTCTTTTTCGTATATGCTTTTAACATAAATTTTGCCACTTTCTATATTTTGTTCTTTTATAATTGGTATAATTATTTCTTCAGTATAACAAGGTAGACTTTTATAAACTTTATTTTGGCTTGAATACATAATTCTTTCAATTCTTGACATGTGCAGACCTCTTTTTGATTCTTTAAGAGGCATAAAAATTTTTACAAAAGAATTTATATTTATAGGTAAGTTTTTAAAAGGATCAATTACTTTAATATAATGAGGTCTTTGTGTTATTCCTACTTTAGGGATAAATAATTTTACTCTCGGTTCAACATCAGGCATATCAACAAATTGTTTTGTATCTAAAATAGAGAAATCTATTCTTTTTATTTTCAAAATATCGCTGCTTAAATTATTAATTAAAGATTTATTTTCAGATTCTTTTTTGATATTCGGCAGTTTTTTAACTTTCTTTTTAACTTTTTCAATAATTGTTTTTATCATTTTACTTTAAGTACATTATATAATTTATCAATTCGACCCTAAAATAAAAAATGGCCGGTTGGTTCCGGCCTGATGACTTTGAAAAATTTTTATTTTAAACTAAATCATCAGACCGGGACCACTACCGACCAAAATAATAAATAAAAATAAGATTAATTTTTTTTCTATTTTCATTATGTATGAATTATAAACTTATTCATTAATATTTGTCAAGTCTTTTTCACAATTATTTACTTAAAAATTTTAAAGGGTCAAAATAGCCGTAATCAATTGGATTATGAGGAATATAGCCATAACAATTTTTCCATATTCCATTTAAAAAACATTTTGTAGGTTTGGGACTTTCTAAAACAGGTTTTTCTTTAATCTCAAAATGTAAATGAATATCTGGGGGAGAATTTTTATCACAACCATCTTCTCCTATTCTCCAGTAATTACATCCATAAGCAGTATTACCTACTTTTCCAATAATTTCGCCTTTTTTAACAAAGGTGCCTTCTGATAATTCTTTTTTTATCTCTGATAAATGAGCATATAAAGAGTATATTTTAATATATTTTTTCCCTTCTTTCTCTACAATATCTAATGAATACTTTTTTTCTTTTAAATAATTATTATCTACTTCGTCTAAATTAAATAAATGTTCAATAATAACAGTATTTCCCATACCGTGATCACCTTCTCCATTTTTAACTATCTTAGTAACTTCACCATCATAAATTGAATATACATTTAAATCTTTTGCAAAAGCATAAGGTGATAAATCAATAGCTGTATGTTGGACATAATCTTTTTTAAGATTTTTTAAATCGCCTGAGTATTTTTTCGTCATTCTGAAGGGACTATTAAAATTTTTTAATAAATAAAATTCATCTTTTTTAACTGGAAATGTAAATTTGTCAGAAGTATTATAATTAAATAATTCTTTGTAAACTAAAACAAAATCACCTTCTTTAACAAGATCATAAAATTTTTTTGAATTTTCTTTATCCAATCTTAAACAACCTCCTGTAAAATTATTTGTTACCATCTCTCCGTTTAAAAAGTAAGGTATCTCGTGGATAAAAAAATCTTCATATAACTGAACTGAGTAATTCATATATACGGGAAACAGGGAAGAATAATGTTTTTCTTTTTTTATGCCTATTCTAAAGTACCCCATAGGAGTTTGATACCACTTATCTTCTGGAGCTTGGTATGCAATAGGTATTATTTCTCTTAATTTCTTATTTTCATATAAAGATATTGTTTTTTTAGTTAAATTAATAAGCCAAATTTTTTCTTGTGGTAAACTTTCTAAGATAGATAACTCTAAATAATCATTATTTCTGTTTGGATTTAAATTTATTATATTATCTTCAAAAATAATTTCTTTTTCTTTTTTGTTTTTATTATCTAAATCGGTTGTTTCTTGTATATAAATTATTTTTTGGTTATTATTTAAAAAATTGAAAATTAAAAAAATTGAAATTATTGTTAAAAATAAAAATAAAGTACTTAAAATATTTCTTATTGTTTCCATCTTATCTAAATTTTTATAATATTTTTTAATTTCTATTATTAATTTTTAAAGAGCAATTTTAAATTATTTTAATATATCCATATCTTTTCTGAAAATAACAGTAATTTCACCTTTTATGTTCAAGTCGATATTTTCAATTTCTTTTATATTAAATCTTATATATTCTTCATAGATTTTAGAAAGCTCTTTTGCAATTACAACCATACCATTTTTAAAGACTTCTTTTAATATTTTTAGAGTTTTAATTAATCTTTTGGGAGATTCATAAATTATTAAAGTTACTTCTATATTCTTGTATTTTCTTAAATAATTTTTAGTACCTTTTTTAGGCAAAAAGCCTAAAAATAAAAATTTATCTGTAGGTAGTCCTGATCCTACTAAAGATGTTAAAAATGCTGATGGCCCTGGTAAAACTTCTAATTTTATTTTTCTTTTTATACATTCTTTAATTAACAGATAACCAGGATCTGATATGGCAGGCATACCAGAATCTACAACTAAAGCAGTTTCATTTTTTTTCAAAATTTTTATAATTGAAGGTAATCTTTTTTCTTCTTGGGGTGAAAAATATGATATAAGTTTTTTATTCTTTATTTCATAATGATCAAGTAATATTTTAGTTCTGCGAGTGTCTTCGCAAATTATATAATCTACTCTTTTTAAAATTTCTAAGCTTCTTATGGTAATATCTTTTAAATTACCAATCGGCGTAGCAATTACATATAATTTTGACATTTTATTAATCCTCCATAAATTGTTGATTTGTTTTTTAACTTTGATGAATAAATTTTTATTTTAATGGGTAGGGGATGTTTATTTTTACATATTTTGTTTAAATATTTATAGTTAATAATTTTTGATATAGATCCACCCAATATTATTTTGTCAACAGACCAAAATATTGACGTATTTATGATTAGGGCTGACAAAATATTGTAATAAAAGTTGCTAAAATTTTTATTTTTTAATTTTTTAGATATTAAACCATATTTTTCTTTTATATTTTTTCCTCCTATTAATTTTTCTATTTCAAAAAATTTTTTTATTTTATCTATAAATACAATACTATGACCAGGCTCAAAACCAAAATTATTATTGTCTATATTTTTATTTACAATTTTAGCACCCCCAATACCTGTGCCAAGAGTAATATAGCCAAAAGAATAAAAATTTTTACCTATACCATAATATGATTCTCCTATAGCACCTAAAATTGCGTCATTTTCTAAAATAATTTTAGTTTTTAATATTTTTTCTAAATCAGTTTTTAATTTTTTATTTATAAAATCTTTAAGCGAGGGTGAATAAATTACTTTACTTTTTTCTTTATCTAACATACCTGCAATACCAAAGCAAGCTACTTTTATTTCTTTGTCATTAAAAGTTTTTATAAATTCTATAAATTCCTTATACTTATATTTTGTTGGATAAATTGTAAAATTTTTTATTCTTTTTAAATTTTCAGCAATAGAAATTTTTGTATATGTACCTCCTATATCAACTAAAAGTATCATTTTAATTTCTTTATTTAAAATTAATTTTAAATTATAATTTTAAATATAAAAGAGTCCGGATGGCGGAATTTGGAAGACGCGCTACCTTGAGGGGGTAGTGGGAGAAAATCCCGTGTGGGTTCAAATCCCACTCCGGACACAAAATAAATTAATTTAAGAATGAATAAACATATTCTAAATTTTTTCTTAAAAAGAATTTTGATAAAAATATTTTTGATACTTATTTGTATTGTTTTCTTGATTCTTATAAACTCGTATTTTTTAAAAAACTTAGAAAAAATTATTCAAAATAGAAATAATATTTTAGCCGAACAAAATTATAGAGAAAAAATTTTAAAATCAAATCAGCAATTTTTAAATAAAATTAATGCTATTGAAAAAAAGTTCAACTTTAACTTAAGAGAATTTTATGAAAAAGCTGTTGTTAATAGGTTAGACGAAAATCAGTTAAGAGATAAAATTATAGAATTTGCTTCTTCATCCAATGTAAAGCTTGATTTTCCAGAGAAAGAAAAGATAAAGAATATAATTTATTTTAATTTGTACAGTTGGGATGATGTTGTTAAATTTTCAAATTATCTAAGAGAAAAAAATATAAATGCCTATATAAACTCTCTTAAGCTTAAAAATTTTAATAAAGATAAAATTTTTGAATTAGAAATTAAAGTTTTTTAAATATGAAAAATAATTATTATTTCTTAATTTTTTTAAATATTCTTATTTCTTTTTTAATATTTGGAACATTTGCTTATATTCTTATTAAACATTTTCTTTTGTTAAAAAATTCTTCTGTGCTAATCCTACCGTCATTTCCTCAAGAGCCTCAAAAAGAAGATAATATTTATAGTATTTTAAGCCAATTAGAAAAAGAAATAGAAAAATTTTTGTCAAATAATTAATATTAAAAATTTTATAATTTAGTATATAAATAAAAATAAAAATATAAAAAAGGATGCTGTATAAAAAAACAGTTTCTATCTTTAAATTTTAGAAAATTTTAATTTATTTAAATATTTGATTGAAATTATTTATTTTTGTTTTTAAAATTATTTTAAATAAGGGTGCGTAGCTCAGTGGTAGAGCGCGTCTCTGATAAAGACGAGGTCGTAGGTTCGATCCCTACCGCACCCACAAATTGAATAAGCCTTTTTATAAGTTAAAAAATTTTTTTAAAGAAAGATTAGGTCCGGGACTTATAACAGGTATAAGTGATGATGATCCCGCTGGTATTTTTACTTATTCGCTTGCAGGAGCAAGGGGAGGTTTTGATTTTTTATGGACTTCACTTTTTACATTACCTCTAATGTACAATATTCAAGAAATATGTGCCAAGATAGCTTTGATTACAAAAAGAGGATTACTTTCTCTTATAAAATACTTATTTGGATATAAAATAACATTTTTTTTGACTATTTTATTATTTTTTGCAAATACTTTTAATTTATCTGCTAACATTAACGCTATTGGTTTAATACTAAATTATATTTTTCCATTTATTCCTATTTGGCTTTATTCTTTGTTTATTTCTTTATTTATGTTTTTGGTGATTTTAATGTTTCCCTATAAAAAGATTTCTTCATTATTGAAATTTTTTGCCTTATTTATTTTTAGTTATATTTTTTTAATTTTTTTTATAAAAATAAACTGGATTGAGGCTTTAAAAAATTTTTTATTGCCTCCTATAAAATTTAGCCAAGATTATCTTATAATGCTTGTAGCAATATTGGGAACCACTATATCTCCTTATATGTTTTTTTGGCAAGAAGAGCAGGAAGTAGAAGAAATAAGTCATAAAAAGAATTTAAATATAAAAAGAGAAATAAATATAATAAGGACAGACACTTTTTTAGGTATGCTGATTTCAAATGTAATTATGTTTTTCATAATTTTAACAACAGGACAGGTATTGTTTTATGATAAAAAAATTTATAATATTGAAAGTTTAGATCAACTTTTAATGGTGCTTTATCCTTTATTTGGCAAATATTCATTTTTGTTTTTTTCATTAGGTTTTATAGCAGTAGGCCTGATGTCAATTCCTGTACTTTCTGGAGCAGCAGCTTATTCTTTTGCAGAATTTTTTAATATAAAACCTACATTTGATAAAAAATTGTTTGATGCTTTTCCTTTCTATGGTTTTATATTTTTATCACTAACTTTTGCTAATATTCTTAATATTTTCGGCTTAAGTCCTTTTAAAATGTTATTCTATTCTTCAATAATATACTTTTTTTTAGCGCCAATACTTGTTTATATTATTCTAAAAATAGGAGAAAGTGATGTAATGAAAAATTTTAAAATATCAAAGTTCAATAAGACTGTTGGTTATTTTACCTTTTTTATAATGATATTTAGTTTGTTGGTTTTACTTATAAGTATTATTTTTTAAGTTTAATAAAAAATGAAATTCGTTTTTTTTCTTGGTAAACCAGCTTCAGGTAAAGATACGCAAGCGGATTTTTTAGTAAAGAGAAATAAATTTAAGAAAATTGTTACAAGTCATGAACTTGAAAATTTTTTTAATAACTATAAAAGAAAATATTTTTTTATAAAGAACATTAAAATTAATATAATAAAACAAAAAAAACTAAAAGATAAGGGTAATTTAGTTTCTTATATATTAGTGGGGTGGTTAGTAGATAAGTTACTTAAAGACTGTTTTAGAAAAAAAATTTCTATTGTTTTTGCTGGTAGCCCAAGAAGTCTTTATGAAGCAAAAATATGCTTAAAAAATGTTCAAAATTTTTCTAATATAAATTCAAAATTTAGATATTTTTTTATATATTTAAGAATAAGTAATAAAGAAGTAATAAGAAGGATAAAAAAAAGATCAATTCTTGAAAAGAGAAATGATGATAAAATTGAGGTAGTAAAAAATAGGTTAAGGGTATTTAACAAAGAAGTAATGCCTGCTATTTTATATTTAAAAAATAACAAAGTTCTTTATGAGATTAGTGGTGAAGGTAAGCCAGAAGAAGTTTATAATAGAGTATTTAAAATTTTAAAAAATGAGTTTTGAAGAAAAAATTAATTTAATGAAGAAGGGTGGAGAAATTTTAAGATTGATATTTGAAGAACTCAAAGGTAAAACAAAAGCAGGCATTTCAACTTTTTATCTTGATAATTTAGCTCAAAAATTATTTAATAAATTTAAAGTTAAGAGTGCCTTTAAGGGATACAAGGCAGATTTTTCTAACAAACCTTATCCAGCTAATATTTGCGTGTCTTTAAACGAAATAATAGTTCATGGGATTCCTCGAAAAAATCAATTCATAAAAGAAGGAGATATTGTTAAATTAGATATGGGTATAATCTATAAGGGGCTATATTTAGATGCAGCAATAACAATTGGTGTTGGTAGTATTAGTAAAGAAGCAGAAAATTTAATAATGGCAACAAAAGAGGCATTAATTAATGCTATTTCTATTAGTAAAGAAGGTTATTATATCGAGGATTTAGGAGAAGAAATAGAAAAAATAATAGAGTGTAAAAATAATTTTAAGGTTATTAAAAATTTATGTGGTCATGATATAGGAGAGTATTTACATGGAGATTTGCAAATTTTAAATTTTAAACAAAATAAAAGAAATAAACCTATAAAAAAGGGTATGATTTTTACAATTGAACCTATGGCAAGCTTATCTTCAAATTACGGAGTTCAAATAAATGATTTTGAATTTAAAACTGAAGATAATTCTATTTCGTCTCATTTTGAAGTAACTTTAGCTGTTTTAGGAGAAAGCAATATAGTTTTGACAAATATTTTATAATAAAAATATAATGAACGAAGATAAAATTTTAGTAGAAGTAAGTTGGGAAATAGCAAATAAAGTTGGAGGAATATATACTGTTATTAAAGAAAAAGCAGATTATATTTCAAGATATTTTAAAAATTATTATGTAATAGGGCCATATTTACCAAATAGAAGTTCTTTAGAATTTTCACATCTTGATCCTCCTGATGATATTCTATATATAATAAATGAATGTAGAAAATTAGGCTTTGATGTTTATTATGGTGAATGGTTAATTGGGACAAAACCTAAGTGTTTTTTAATAGATTTTAAGATTTTTTTGGATAATATTAATGGTTTAAAATATGAACTTTGGGCAAATTATAGAATAGATAGTCTAAGAACAGGAGACGATTATAATTATCCTATAGCTTGGTCAAAGGCTGTTTCTATTTTTTTAAAAATATTTGGAGAAAAATTTAACTCTATTCCTAAAATTTTACATTTACACGAATGGCTTTCTGGTTCAGTTATTTTATTTAATAAACTTCCATTTATTACAATTTTTACTACGCATGCTACGGTTTTAGGAAGAGCAATGACTTCTGCTGGTGTTAATTTATGGGATCTTTCAAATAATTTTGACAGTGATAAAGAATCTCTAAAATATGGTGTAGAAGCAAAACATACAATAGAAAAAATAGTTTCTCAAAAAGTTGATTTATTTACAACTGTAAGTGAAATTCTTTCATCAGAAACAGAAATTATTTTAGGGAAAAAAGCTGATTATATTTTACCTAATGGGATAAATTTAAATAAATTTTTAACAGTAGAAGAAATAACCTACGCTCACAAAAAAAATAAAGAGATAATATTAAACTTTTTTTTATATTTTTTTTCACCTTATTATAGACTTGAGACCAAAAAAAGTTTGATATATTTTATAAGCGGAAGACCAGAAATAAGAAACAAGGGTATTGATGTTTTTATTAGAGCGCTATTTTTACTAAATAAAAAATTATCAGAAGAAGATCCAAATATATTAGTTTTATTGTTAATACCAAATGAAAACAATGGCGTTAATCAAAGTGTGGTAAATAATTTTAATGTTTATAGAGATTTGGAAGAAAAATTAGATGAAGCAATACCAGAAATTAAAAGTAGATTAATTCATTTTTTAATTCATAAAGAAAGAATAGTTTCAGAAGGGTTTTTTGACAAAAATGAATTTTTAGAAATGCAAAAACTTTTAAAAAGACTAATTGTTGAAAATGTATATCCAATAAGTACACATAATTTAAAGCCAGATGATGAAGTATTAAAAATTCTTAATGTAGTAGGGTTAAGAAATTTGCCTAATGACAAAGTAAAAATTATTTATTATCCATCATATCTTCGAAGGGGTGATGGTTTGTTAAATTTGGATTACGATGAGGTAGTAAGTGGTTGTCATTTAGGTGTTTTTCCTTCACTTTATGAACCCTGGGGATATACTCCGCTTGAAACTGCTGCATCTGGAGTTATAACTATTACTACTGATTTAACTGGATTTGCTGATTTTATTAAGAAGAATATTGATTTTAATCAGAACGCTCAAGGTGTTTATATTTTAAAAAGAAAAAATAGAAGAGATAGTGATGTTGTTGAAGATTTGTCTAATTTAATGTTAGGAATAGCCAAGCTGAATAAAAGTTTAAGAGTAGAGAATAAATTGGAAGCAAGAAGAATTGCTTCTTATTGTTCTTGGGATAAATTAATAAACTATTATTTAGAACTTTATAATATCGCTCTTAAAAAATTTTATATATGATAGTTAATTATCAAGAATTAAAAAAAACCATTGATACAAATTCTTTTATTTTAGCTTTGGTAAATAAAAATCATTGGTTTTTAAAATCTTTTGATCTTAAAAGTGTATATTTTGGATATTGGGTAATTGTAGATGACAATGTTTATAAATTGATTCAAGATATAAATTTCAGCGAAGAAATAAAGAGTATAGAAATATTAGATGAAAAAAGTGCAATAATAAAATGTGCTAATAATAACATTAAAGTATTTTTAGACGCTCAAGGTTTAGTTATAGAATCAGAAAAGCCTACTTTTATTTCTATAGATATTGATTATAGAATACTTTATTCTAATAAGATTAATCAAAGTTTAGGCAAGATTATTTTTCAAGAAAATAAATATATCTTGGTATATTATTTGGAAAATGAAGAAATTTCTTGTGAGTTTTATTATGAGGGAATGTTGAAATTTGTGGATAAAAATTTTGAAATTTTTTATGATTATGATAAAAAAAGAAATTCATCTTTTTTATACAATAAAATATTTAAATCTTTTGAGGGTTATGTTACTTATTTGAAAATTTATAATTCTGATAAAAAAACAACAGAAGATTTATTAATTCCTAATTATAAAAGTAAATTTAAGAATTTTTTAATAAAAAGAGTTTTTTCTCTTTTTAATTTTAATAATGGATTTTTGGCAGGACTACCTTGGTTTTCGCAAAGATGGTTTAGAGATGAATTAATTACCTTACTTTTTTTTGATAAAAAATTAGAAAATATAAAAAAACAAATAATAGAAAATTATTTAGAAAGTTTAGAGGAAATTTATTTATTGAATAAAAAAGATGGAATTTTGGCTGCTGATACATTTTTACTTATTGTAAATAATTTAGATGATGATTTAGTAAATATGTATAAAAATAAGTTAATAAAATATTTAGAAAATTGGAATAGTGTATTTAATATGTACAAAGATAGCTTACCAGCAAAATCAACATGGATGGATACTATAGAAAGGAAAAGAGCTATAGAAATTGATTTTTTATATTACAATGTTTTATTGAAATTAAACTTTAATCTAGAAGCTAAAAAATTTAAAACTTTTTTAAAGAGCAGAATAAAATCAGGTTTTTATGAAAAAGAAGAATTTTTAAGACCTAACTGGTTTTTTTGTTATTTTTTAAATAACAATTTTTTTGAAAGAGAAGAATTGGAAAGTATTTTTGATGATTTAATAAAAAATAATTTTTTAAAGTGGGGAGGTTTTTCATCATTATCTTTTAATCATAAAAATTTTCAAAATTCTTATACTGGGGAAGATCCATCAAGTTATCATCAAGGAGATTCTTGGTTTTGGATTAATAATTTATCAATATTTTCTTTATTAAATTTTGATTTTAAAAAATATAAAAAAATAATATCAAGATTAAAATCAGCAACATTAAAAAATTTATTGTTTAAAGGAGCATTGGGTTATATAAGTGAATTGAGTTCTGCGAAAATGTTGGAAGCAGAGGGTTCTCCGATACAATTATGGTCTCTTTCATCCCTTATTTTAAGTTTAGATAAAAAATTTATTTTTAATTCAAAAAATAAATAATCTTATAATAAAATTTTTTTATTTATGATTTTTATAATATAATTTTAATATATGGTGGACGTAGCTCAATTGGTTAGAGCGGAGGCCTGTGGAGCCTCAGGTTGCGGGTTCGAGCCCCGTCGTCCACCCAAAATTTTTAAAACTCCTAATATAATTTTTTCTGAATATAGCCCTTTTAAAACTTAAAAAACAAAATTTTATTAGAATTTTATAAATTATAAAAAGATTATACAAAAATAATGAACAAAGAGTACTTTGAAAATTATTATCAAATTTTAGGACTTCTAGATTTTGCTTCTATTGAAGTTTTTTATTTTTTATAAAATTTTTAATAAATAATTTATTCATAGTTTTGTTTGTTTTGGTTTATTTTTGATTTATAATTTAATTAGCGAACTTCCTTAATTGGGGGTTAGCAGGCTTTGGTTTGCTTTCACCGCCACCCCTTTTTTTATTTTTATAAATATCCGAAATTTTAACTAAATTTATTTTTATATTTTTAATAATGTATAATATAATATAATTTAACTACTTAGCTACTTCAAACTTTTCTATATTTTGTTGAAGAATAAACAGTTTTTTAGTTGCTTTTAGTGACTTTTAATAGCCGACAATTTTCAGCCAATAAATAGTAATACTGATGACTATTTCTGTATCTTAATGGGTTTGATAGAAGGTGATTTATTATATAACATTTCAGAATAAATTTTTTCAAAATTAGCATTTTTCCCTTGTAAAATCTTATCTTTTCCAAGTTTGCAAATTTCTTTAATAAGTCCGGAGTGTTTCTTTAAAATTGCGAACCAAGGAATAAATATTAAAATGTCAAATTTACAAAAAGATAATTTAGAGTTTTTTTAATTTTACTATCAAAATCTAAGAATTAAACCAAAAGGAACTTCTAAAGCAATATTTTTTTCTTCAAATCTTACTTTTGTTTCTTGAGAAGATGAGCCTGTTATTTCTAAAACAATAGATGGTTGTACTTTAGTCAAAATTTTTCTTTCCCAATCTATTTTCCAATATTGTTCGTTATCTAGATTATTTACTAAGTCTACTATGACTAACATAAGATTATGAATAATTCTATAAGTTGGTGCTACTTCTTGATCGCAGAAATTTTTTCCTACTCCAAAAAGATTTTCTAGCAATTGAGTATGAGAGGATGAAACATTCCATTCTAATCTCAAATGGCCTGATGGGAACATTTCTCTGAGCAATTTTAAATTTTCATTATAAATTTTGATTGTATCATCCCCTTCATTTCTTTTTCCTATACCTCTAGTATCCCATCCGTACCTAAATTTACCACCCTTACCTTTTGAGCTTAAAAATTCTTCTAACGAAAAGTTTTTGAAAGCAACAGTTTGTTGTCTCACATATAGCTCTTCAGGAATTATGGCTTTGACATATTTATTTCCTGTAAATTCCTTTATAAATTCTCCAAATTCTTCAACAGCTCGACGAGCCATTTGTAAAAGTATGTCATTTTCTTTTAAAATATTATGATCGCCTTGATGATATGATTTATCAGAATTAAAGCTCAAGCTATTAAAAGTAGCTTCATATCCATTTTCAGAATCTCTAATTGCTACATTGAATCCATCAACT
>Ga0308411_10000023_pt1 | contig 76516 bp, 54 predicted proteins | sample HotsprottomLayer_2_FD_203530 | JGI IMG/M metagenome (GOLD analysis project Ga0308411, IMG submission 203530) | Hot spring phototrophic mat microbial communities from Octopus Spring, Yellowstone National Park, Wyoming, United States -... | ecosystem: Environmental > Aquatic > Thermal springs >... | reverse complement strand
CTTAGATAGGTTTTACGAATTAGAAGACGATAAGAAGTATCTTTTGTGGGAGATAATGGAGCGTGCGGAGCAGCTGGTAGCATCGTAACCCAACCTTTGCGGGTAAGATGATGTTCATAGGCGGGGCTTATGCCCCGCTTTTTTATTTTCCCCTCATTCGTCAAATCGCAAAAACGGGAACTAACTTTCCTTGCGTTTTTGTTATAATGCTTGGTATGGAAACGCATGTGCAAGTCAGCGGAACCGAACTCAAAGTTCGGATTGAGAAGGCTCTCACAGAAAAGAGCCTGAAGAAGTTGATTACGAATCTGGAAAAGGAGCTGGATGGCGAACACAGCTTCCTGCCTCACGATGTGGAAGCACAGATTCGTAGGGAGATTACAAACGCTGGTGTAGCGGTGTCGCAGCATGGAGGCTGGTACCGGTGCATCGCAGCGTACCTGCTTCTCCCTAAGCTTGAGGAGCTTTTGCAGGTCAAAAGCATGGGCGGTGAGCAAAACATAGCTCCCATTGTGCAAAAGCTCCGTAACGAGGCCCTTCGGGAATCCCTCAGCACCTTCGGGATTGATGTGCCTGCACGGTACGCTCGGACATCCAGCGGTACGGGTCAGACACGGGTGCGTATCCCACGCGAGCAAAAGCAGCAGCTCGTGGAAAACTTTTTGGACGCTCTCCCTACCTTTGAGGCGCTCCAAGATGTGCTGTGCACACTCCCTAAGAATACCAACCTGATGGTCAAGCAGATTCGCACCTTAGTCAAGCGGTACCTTACCATCGCTAACCGCCTCCAAAGCGTAGCAGCGCACGAGTAACCGCTCACCCGCTCAAGCAGTAGGAAGCCCTGCCCACAACGGGCAGGGCACTTCCGCTTTCATCCAAAACGCGCAAGGAAAAACAACGGAAGTCTATCCTATTCTCAATCGAACTGTTTAACCTTTCGTATTTGAGATTCCTGCTTTAGTACATGATGGATTTTAGACAACATTATGTAATACTCGTTTTCGACTATTTTATACATTCATGATATATTCAATGTACAAAAGTAAAGGGATTATAAAAGCATTACAAAATTTAAAAAAATGACTAAAGATACTTTGACGTCATATGATAGTAATTTATTTATAGGTGATGTTTTTACACCCTCGGAATGGGCTATTTTCGCTATTGAAAGATTTGGCTTTTTTGAAAAATGGCTTTCAGGATGCACTGTTTTTGACCCAACTATGGGTGAGGGGAATCTATTGGAGGCGTTCATACTTCTTGGAATATCAAAAAAATTAAGCTTAAGTGAATTGCCCACTCATAATCTTTTTGGAAATGAATTGAACACAATTTACTACCAAAATGCTATTACAAAGTTCAAACAAAAATATGGTGTAGATTTGTCTTTAAACTTCACTAATGAAGATATTTTTGTATTAAGGCCACGACAATATGATCTTATTTTAGGAAATCCACCTTGGCAGAATTTTGTAGATTTACCAAAAGAGTACAAGGAAAAAATAAAGCCATTTTTCTTAAAGTACGGATTAGTAAAAAATCGTCAAAGTGTTTTGTTAGGTGAGAGTAGGATTGATATATCGGCTGTTGTTATTCAGTTGTGCATTAAAGATTTTCTTAAGGAAAACGGAGAAGCAGTTTTTTTTGTTCCACTTTCTATATTTCTAAACGACGGGGCTAGCAAAAATTTTAGATTGTATCAGGTAGATAATGTGAGTTTTAGGGTTACAGCAATTTATGACTTCAATAATTTAAAAGTGTTTAAGGATATCTCAACACGATATGGCCTTTTCCATTTAATCAGAAATAAAGAAACTACTTTTCCTATTCCTTATTATCGCTATGAGAATAATCAATGGCAAAAGTATTTTGCATCAACATTCTTTCATAAAACAGATCCTTTAAGTATTTCAAAAGAGTGTAAAGTTTCTAATAAAAATGATTTACCGAAAATTATTCTAAAAAAGGAATCCACCCCTCGTCAAGGAATTAATACGTGTGGGGCAAACCATGTTTTTTTCTTTGACAATTGTCAAGATATTGATGAATGTTTTGCAAGTGTTTCAAATAAGGTTTATAAAGAAGTTATACTTCCTAAAAAATTTATTTTCCCTCTAATAACAGCTAAAAACTTTTCTACAAACAATCTTTCCAATCAAAATGCAATCTATGTCTTAAATGATAATGTGTATAAATGGGTTTTATTACCTTATAATCAAAACGGAAAGCCATTAGATTTATCACAATTACAGCAATATCATTCACTTTATAGTTATTTAAAGAAAAATAAGGATATCTTAGTAAACAGAAAAGGTGCTATGCTGAAAACATTGATTAATAGAGGGCGCTGGTGGGCATTATTAGGAGTTGGAGAATATTGTTTTTATCCATACAAAATTGTATGGGAAGCATATGGCAAAAGTAGTTTTAATCCTTTAGTATTTGAAGGAAAATGGCAAGCCAATCAATCTTTACAGGCTTATATTCCAGTAAAAAGTATAGAAGAGGCAAAGAGAATTCAAAAGGAACTTTGTAACAAAGATATAGAAAATTATTTGCTATCTTTGAAAATGGAAGGAACGATGAATTGGGCACAGCCCGGTAAGATTAAGAAATTTATTGATTATCAAGCAGGTAAGTACTAATTAACTATTTAGGATTTATTTTTATGCTTCCGCACGTGATAGTTTTTATAAATTCTTGGAGTATCAACTGTTTCGACAAATTTAGTATATTTACATAGCATGCGACGCGCATTAGTACTAAAAGCACACAAGCATCGTATTTACCCTAGTGATACACAGGGTGTGTTCTTCTCTAAAACCCTCGGATGCTGTAGGTTTGTCTAGAACGAAGCGTTGGAAAAGAAACTGCATGCTCGCAAATGGTATGTAAGGACTTTCATTCAGGTAGTTAGGTTCTTCCCGTCCTCCAAACTTTGCCATCTTCGCGGGCACAAAAAAGAGGACTTGGCACTACATGACAGACGTGGTGCTGCTCGGCGTGTGGTGAAACACACGATAGAGCCGTAAACGCCTCTATCAATCTTTACTTCCTAGGGTTAGGACGCCATGAAGGGAGACCTGTGGAGCAGGCTCTGGTGGATGACCGTAGTCCATACGGGCTACCTAAAAAGCCATCCTAAGACGAAGTAGGAAGCTCAACCTCTTACGGTTGAGCAGTCCGTCATTGTTCTAACTAACGATAAATCCGATTTAATAAATAATAATGCTAATTTCTTAGCTCCATCGTGATTTATTATGTGTGTAACAGCTATCAAATCTTTAAAGCTAAAAACGGTTTTCCCTAATACTGTATACCTTCCTAGAGTAACATCTATACTATTTCTATTATGTCTAATACTAACAAGTCTTTCCATATTTCTATTGTATGCTATATTTAAGTCCCCTGATTTATCTACTGACTGATCTAGATCAAATCTATAAAGAAAAATTTTAGACAGGCTAAGTTGCTGGTAACTCTTATTCAGCAATACATTAAATGGTATACCGACTTGGCTATAATGCATTTGGCTATAGTGCAATATCTTGAAATTAACGTTATCACATGACATCCTGAGTGAAAATACTCCTATGTGCTGTTTCCCATGAATTACATAAGCGACAGATATATATAATGTGTCTGAACTAGTATCGATATAATTACTTATCAATTGCACTTCTTCGATCTCAATCTTAATGTGTTGCGCACGAGCAATAGCTTCTGTTATTAATTGATTTACGTCAAAGCAGCATAGTATAGTATATAAGTTGTCCTTACTATTACTATCATCTTCGTAATTACCTATGCACTCTGAATGTTTATTACTTTTGAAAATAAAATCCAGTTTGTCAATGTCTATAATTAATAGAGTTAAACAGTGTTTGGACAAGAAGATTAGTTTATTCTGTATTTTAGAGTAATAATGTATATATTCTACTTGACAATAAAGATTGCAATATTTAAACTCCCAATACCCTATTCTATTGTGTTCTGTATCTATAATAACTAACATCTTACGTGCTGCATAAAAGAACATAATAAGATACTTTTCATGGCAATATAACGCTGCTTGACGGGGCGATAATTCTATGTAGTCACTTTCAGGCACTTTTATAATTCCAGTCCCAGCAGATGTATTATATACATAGTAGCACTTGTCCTTGTATAAACATGTTGATAGATAAATATCGCTTAATTCATTAGAAACAGAATATTTATGTATTACAGGACTTAACGTGTCATTAACCTTAAGTGTACCGTAATGGTGTCTATCAGCCCAATTTTGCTTTACTTTATTCAAATCTAACCAGCAATTTACATCTTCCTTATCTAATTCTATATAACAAAATAGATTGTTCAACCTGCATGTCTCATAGTAGTAATGATTTTGTTTTAACCTATATCTTACCTCAAGACTAAATCTGCACATAACTCCTCGCATATATATAACTTTTTTGTTAAATAAGTCATATAAATATTTAGTTTCTACCACACTAAAACTTTCTATATAATCTATTTCATAATGTGATAAATTATTCTTTAAGGCCACAGCACGCTCTGAGTTATTCACCATTAGCTTAACTAAGTTGTCTATATATTCTAAATTAATTGTTATCATAGTATGTATACTTTCATTCTCCACATCAAATAGCTTAATATATAAATTCCAACGTGTAACGTGTATGATGGGTAATATTCTATTAGCCACAGGGTATAAGATATCTAAATATATGTTATTATCGCTTGTCATTTCTTCTTTGTATAACCAAGTGCCACTCAGAGCATCTATTATAAATATATATTGTCCTTTGGAAACACCTCTTTTGTATCTTGTAATAAGATACCACTTGCCTTTTTCTGTTTTAATTGATATAGTATCTTTATCATCTATACCGCTATCTAATTTTGTAAACTTAATAGGTTTATAATTACTGCTTACAGTATCTAATATAAATATTTCTTGACTATAAACCCGTTTCCTGTAGTAATTTATCTCGTTGTTTTTAACATAAAAACATGTTTTAAGTGAATCGGTCTCAACGCAATACATCGTGTTATGTATCTGATTATAGGGTTCATAATCACTTTTATAGTATTTCCTATCGTCTGTAACGTAAGGTAGCTTGGCGTAAGATGCTATTTTGATTTTGAATGTATGGATTGTTTTTAAACTAAAAAACACCTGAAATATACTAAGTTTGCACGGGCTGCTCAATCATAAAAATCTTAGCAGTCCATGCAGTGCCTAAGTATTTCGACGGTTTCAACATTATTAAATTTATTGAATTGATACAAGAAATTGAGATTTCGGTAAGATTTTGTATATTTTGATTAAGGCGTGTAGCCATGCGTCAACTGAGCTTTTTTGATAACGTTCCAGCACTACAAACCCCAGAAACAGAAGGTATTAAGTACATGGGGTCGAAGTTAAAACTAATTCCCTACATTCTTCACCTTGCAAGAAAGGTAGATGCTCATACGGTGCTTGACGCTTTCGCTGGCACCACACGGGTTTCACAGGCTTTTGCAAAATCTGGTTATAGAGTTTTATGTAATGATATTGCGATTTGGTCAGAAGTGTTTGGTACGTGTTATTTGCTAAATAAAAAAAGACCTGAAGAATACCAGCCATTGATTGACCACTTAAATTCATTGCCACCTATAGATGGATGGTTTACACAAATGTACGGTGGCCAGCCAAATGGTGGTTGTGCTGTTCAACCAGATGGATTGAAGAGACCGTGGCAAATTCATAACACTCGTAAACTAGATGCTATTCGTCAAGAAATAGAAAAACTAGAACTTAACAAAGTAGATAAAGCCGTTGCTCTAACTAGTCTGATTTTGGCATTAGACCAAGTGGATAACACGCTAGGTCATTTTGTGTCTTATCTAAGAGAATGGGCACCCCGCTCATATAACAACTTAGTTTTGAAAGTCCCCGCACTTTTTCTAACTTCTGAGGAACATCAAGTCTTTCGTGAAGATGTTTTTGATTTACTCCCTCGAGTTTCCGTTGATCTGGCGTACTTTGACCCACCATATGGAGCTAACAATGATAAAATGCCACCTTCACGAGTAAGGTACGCATCTTACTATCATATTTGGACGACTATTTGTCTCTTTGACAAACCAGATGTATTTGGAAAGGCTAGACGCAGGAAAGATACTTCGGATGTTATCGCAACTTCTATGTTTGAAGAGTATCGTAGGAGTAGTGATGGCAGATATTTGGTTGTCAGCGCTATTGAGCGTCTTATCCGTGAAGTTAATGCCAAATGGGTTATCCTATCTTACAGTTCTGGCGGAAGAGCCACAGCAGAAGAGCTAGATGAAGTTATTAGGCGTAATGGCAAATTGCTTGAGGTTCTTGAAATCGACTATAAGAGTAATGTAATGGCAAGTATGAGATGGACAAATGAATGGCTTCGCGATGTTGAGAAACCTCATCGGGAGTTCCTTTTTTTGATAGAAAAGTAATTAGACCAACATGAGGTGTTAAACAGTTACTAACTTTTTATAAATTTTTATGTTTATAACATAGTATTGCTAAGAGGCTTTTGAGTACAAAGAAGTATAGGGGGATATAAGGATTGATTAGAATGACGCTGATAAACTACGAGAAGAAATGATTGATAAGGCCTTTGAGGACGTCAGGCGGAATAAAAAGGTACAGAGTAGAGGATATAGAAAGGGTATTGGGTATGTCGGAAGACAAGCAAGAGGAGGCCTAAAAATGCCGACAAAATAAAAACGATAGCAACTTTTTATGTAATTCGCGTATTCGTCTTATTATTAAGTCATCAATATAAGATTATCATTGCACCACACGAAGGGATGTAAGATTACCTTATTTAGTATATTTACTGTGTTTTTACATCTGAGGAATTCTAGTGTTATAAACGTTAAAATCGCTCCATACCTAAAATTCCCGTACACTTGCAAAAACAATAGTATGTTTAACCAAAATGCTCGTGTTGAGATCTACGAAAAACAAAAAACAATACTGCCATTCAAGGCATCAAGATGCGGTGAATTAAGATACAAAACATACTTTACAACTAAAAACAATAAGATATTTTATTATAATTGCGTTTTATTTAAGGGAGATAATTATATAGAAAATTCAGACAAGCATAGGTTATTTTTATTTGCAATGGACATTGAGAGAGATGTTTATAGACCTGTTGAATTCTCTAAACTAAATTACTATACAGGTAAGAACCAGAGTTTACTATTCAAGCTAAAGGATAAATTTTACATCGTATCTAGAGGACTGTACTCAGAAGATTCTATAGATACTATAAGGCCTCCACGTTACGTAGGTGTAATAGATGTTGATAGCGGTAAGGCATTATATTTAGAAAAGGAAACGAGACAATCAAGTTTTGATTTATTTTACCCTATTGTTAACAGAATCGTCCCTATTATACATGTTGATAATAGTGGTGTCCATGTACATCTTGTTGATCTTCTGACCCAACAAACACATACGGCATCTTGGAGTATTGATAAAATATGGCAAATAATAGTAGATTTAATAAACAAGGACGACCATTTCAAATATGATAGGGAAAGTATATCACCAGAAACTGTTGGACAAATTTATGAAGCCAGACTATACGAGTGGTGGAGAGAGTACAATTCAAAGGAACAAAACATTAAATGCTTAAAGAGTCTTGAAAAGTACTTTGAGATTTTTATTCTTGGGAAGGGGGGTACATATAGATTGAAAACTCTAGTATTGTATATAGAATTTATGCAGAATAATCTGAAAATTTATATAGACCTGAGTATTGTCGAGCTTAATATAAACGCTAGTATAGTAAGTGTTCCTTATAATAAGCATTTCAAAGACACTATGATTTTACTAAAAGAAATTCCTATTTCGCCAGAAATACCTGAAATTCACTTATCTAACGTTGTATATAGTAATAAATGTTACGACATACTTTGCAGTCCCGAGAACGGCATCGCACTAACAGATAAAAAATTAAGTATAATATGGAACAAAAACGAAGCATTTTCAGTCTCTTTAATTTATCGTTACAAAAAATATCTGTTTATATTTAAAGTTCCAAACGATGAATATACGGTTTGTTTAATAATTATTGATACAGAAAGTAACACATTATACCCTTTTACAAGTAATAATGATTTTAAAGAAGTTTTGAGAGAAGACTTAAAGTATACTTTCTACTATTTCGAAACAAGTGATAGGATTATCTTTTTGCCAATGGATTTAAAGCATATATTCATTATAGAATTGAAAGAATTAAATGAAAAACTTTATCAGCTAAAAAAAGATATATGCGAAGAAAAAAAATATGGTTACGTGGAAGACATTATCAACATTTTTGATATGTATCAATTGATAAATAATGCTATTTCACAATATATAGATTCATCAAGTATACATGAGAAAGTCAGTATATTAGATCATTACATAGATAGTAACTTAAATAAATTATATTTTATAGCTGCATACACTGTTAATGACATAAGGTACTTAGGGTTATTTGAGTTTATAACCTCAGAAAAAAGTCTATCCTTAAAACTTGTCAATCATTTGCCATCAAGATATATAGTTTTTTATAAGAACAAAAACAAAAGTCATATTGATCTAAGTAAGTTAAAAATTCAAAGGATATACTATGCTAATGCATTCAATAATAACTTAGAAATAGTTTGTAACGGTAATTATATGATTGTTGATATAAGAAGTAATAGGATTAGCAAACGTATTCTAGCTAAGGATCTTACTGCCGAAAATGTTCATAGTGAGGTTTGGGGGGACCTCTTACACGTATGGTTTAAAACTAAGGATAAAGTGTTTCGCGATGATGTTTGGCTTGAAGATTTGTTTGTTTTATCTAGACTAAAATTAGTCAATCAGATGGCAGTCATGTCACTGTAAGTGGATTTATAAAAGTTGTTTCTAATCCTCTGAAGTTTTTTAACTCACCTTCGACCATTTATTAGATATCTTGCCCAGGCATCCCAATTGTTCTATGAGCATCTAAATAATTGGTCCAGTGAAAACATATTCAGTCTTTTTCTATAAATCTTCCGCTTTCATTATAAACTGTGTCATAAAATATACGCGTGTATTTGCAACCTAAACTTCTTCTTATCCGTATAAGTATTGTTATGAGAAAGCTAGTTTTCCTGCTGATTTCCTTCTTAGGGATTGCGCTTGCAAAAAGCGAGAAAATGAGGGCGCAAACAAGCGAAACGATTCAGCTTGTTAAGCCGGATCCTCGGAAGAATTACCGAACCAAAATAGCTAAGCAGTACTTCGGCAGTCGTAGCGGGTGTTGCCATAAGTGGAATCGATTTTGTGGTCGGTAAAACTAAGACGCAGGATAGCTTTCGGGCAATTCTTGGATACCACTTATTTCGATGAACCTAGTATATTTACGTAGCATGCGACACAAACCGACGCTAAAAGCGTACAAGTATCGTATTTATCCTACTGATGCGCAGGTGGTGTTCTTTGCAAAGACATTCGGATGCTGTCGGTTTGTCTGGAAAAAAATGCTGGACAAGAAGCTGCAAGCTTACAAGAAGAAAGAACGCATCCCACAAGACACACCTGCCAAGTACAAAGACGAATTCCCATTTCACAAAGAAGTAGACAGCTTTGCTCTTTGCAATGTGCAACTGCAACTTGAGAAAGCATTCAAAGACCACTTCAGAAACCGTAAACAATTCAAACTACCGAAGTTAAAAAAGAAAAGAGACAAACAATCTTATACTACAAACAATGTAAATAATTCAATAAGAGTGTATTTTGAGAAAGGCTTGCTATATCTACCGAAGATAAGGGAGGCTAGCAACAGTTGCTAATTTCTGTACAAATTTGTATATTTATAACATGGTATGGTTATGAAGCTTCTAAGTGTAAAAGAGTGTAAAAGATTTTCGATAGTTTTAAGATGGAAATAATTGTAGTCAATAAGTGTAGGCAGAATCTATGGACAAAAAGGTTCTAAAAATACCGAGAGAAAAAAAGATTTTTATCAACTTCGTAACAGTAGAGTGCTTATTAGCATTCGACAAAGATGAGGATAAAGGGCGGGTATTAACCCTCATGCGTAAGTTTTCATCGATGGTCAGGTTTGCCTACAAAAGACTGATGGAGGGAGCGGAAAGAAAAGAGCTGAAAAAACTACTATCCCGAAAGTATGGAATAAACGCTCGGTATTCGGACGGTGCGACACTTCTGGCTCAGCAAACTCTGGAATCTTGCATAGAAAGAGAGCAAAATCCTAAAAAACTTGTTTTTGGCTCAAGAAAACTATTTGAACAGCTACAGAAAAAACACTTAACAGGCAAAAGAAGAGACGAACTAAGACAAAAATGGGAAGAAAGAAGATATGGCATTTTGTATTCAAGAGGGGACAAATCATTACAGGGCAATCTAAACCTCAGACTTGTCAATCTGAGCAATCAATGGCATCTGCGGATTAACTTAGGAAACGGCGAGTATGTGTGGGCGAGGGTGATTCGGTCAGCAAAAAGAAAAACAGACAAGTGGATAAGCTTTATTAGCGGCTTAAAGAACGCTGAGAAGACAGGCGAGTGGTTTCCATACACGGTACGACTCAAACTAAGAGACGGGAAAATCTACGCACAGTTCAGTAGAGAAGAAAAGCTCCCAGAAGTGACCATTACAAAGGACAACGGCGTCATAGGAATTGACATTAACGCGTATCCTTTTCATTTAGCGATAGTTCATACAGTAAAGGATGGGAATCTAGAAAAGTACGAGCGAATCAACTTAGACAAGCTATTAGAGGGCAGTTCAGAAAAAAGAGAGTACCTAAGCTGGCAAGTTGCTCATCAGGTAGTAGAGATCGCTAAAAGAGAAAGAAAAGCGATTGTTGTGGAGAATTTGGAGAAGCTCCCAAAAGGTAAGAGAGGTGATGGATTGCCTAAGCTAAGACAAAAACTACAAAAGTGGGTATACAAAGGGTTGCTGCAAAAAATTGAGATTGTGGCGAGGCGAAATGGGATTCAAGTCATCAAAGTCAATCCAGCTTATACGTCAATCATTGGCAAGCTCAAGTATGCACCGCTTTACAATATAGATAAAGATACAGCGGGTGCTTACGTGATAGCACGCAGAGGACTGGGTTTCAAAGAACGCCTGCCTAAGAAATACAAAGAGCTTCTGAAAGATACGGAATTTTTGTCTTACACAATAGCAAAGATTGAAGGCAAGATTGCCAGACTCAAACAGGAAATACGCGAAGAGAAAAACGAATACAAGCGGAATAGGCTAAAAAGTATTCTTTGGAAAACACGGAAAGAATTAGACACGTTACTCAGATACTTACGAGAAAGCGGAGAGAGCGAGTCAGCTACCCAACAAACCGTCAACCGCAAGATGGAACGGTTGCGGGGCCTTACCCATGTAAGGCAAAAAAGCTGGCAAGTTCTCTCCGTAGCCCTCGCCCTCTCCTGCCTTGAGAGTCTTAGAGACTACTCTCCCTTGAAGAGAGTAATCCTCGCAAGGGATTGGGTAGGAGCGGCGAACAAGGCTAGTCCCTCCCTACCTGGTCAGGGGACGACTGTACTAAATATGTACAGTTTTGTATAGTTTGTGTGACCAGGTCGGTAAAAAGAAAAATAAGTATCAGTTTTTAGCTATAAAACATCGCGTGAATTTATCTAATGCTGGATGGTAGTTGGCTATAATGGATACAACATCATTATTTGAATCCCAAAAATGAATGATTACATGCAAATCCCTACTAAGACTGTTAGGATTTTTTTCTATAGCTTTTACTATATCCTCATTTATTTCCGATGTATTTATATAGTATTTCAGTACATATCCTTCATCCCGTGCAAAATCTAATACTTCTCTAACATTGTATATTGCAAAGTATTGCTTTTCTTCTAACCACATTAAACTTACAACAGTATCTTTACCCAAGTGTTTTATTATATCAAATTTTTTAGGGCATTTGAAAGGTTCCTTGAATATTCCGAATTTATCATAAGCTTTGACTTCGTAATACTCTATATTTTTATCTTTCTTGATTGTAGCTTGATATGGACGGCAAAGTATATGAACACGGTTTTGTATGTCTGTGTAGTTTTGTAAGTCTTTATGCCCTCGTAGCTTAGATCTAAATGATATGACTGTTGGTACCATGCTTTCGTATTTGATTCTATACTTATCTGACAAAACGGCGCCCAGATGAACTACCTCTTGTTCGATTTCATTTTCTATTTGTTTTATCTTATCATTTTTTTTATCGTTGTTTTGTGTTATATCGAATAATGTGATATTTTGTGGTTCGGAGTTATTCCGTTCTTTGATGAGATGGTCTATTGTACCTGCCCAGCTGAGGGATTCTAAGACACGGCGGTTACTGCGGGACAATAAGTCGCTAGTACTACGTATATAGACATGTTGCTTAGATAGCTCTATGGCTGTCAGTTCGCCAACGTTGTGTATTACATCTAACCCTAAGGTTAGTTCTCTATGCCCTGTTTGTGTGGTTATAGCTATGTCTAACCGAGGGGCATTGACTTTTACGCCTAACATTTCGCACTCTTCATACACATCGGATAGATATTTTTTGTCATCTTTATACAAGTCGATTAAGACTTCAAAAAACTCGGTCGGATAGTAAGTTTTGACATAAGCGGTTTGATAAGCCAAGTATGCGTAACCTACGGCGTGTGATTTATTAAACCCATAATCCACAAACCGCTCAATTAGGTAAAATATCTGCTCAGCAACGTTCTTGTCGGTATTATTTGCAATAGCTCGTTCTATGAATATATTCTTATTTTCTATTATTATCTCTTTGACTTTCTTTCCTATAGCGCGTCTTAGCAGGTCAGCTTCCGCGAGAGTATATTGGGCTATGACACGCGCTATATTCATGATCTGTTCTTGATAAACTATAATGCCATAAGTTTCTTTCAGGATTTCTTCCAATCTTGTGTCTAGATAGTTAACAGCTTCTTTCCCGTGTTTTCTATCGATGTACTTATCTATTTCATTTAGCGGGCCAGGTCTATAAAGTGCATTCAAAGCTACGATGTCGTCTAATGTGTCTGGTAGTAACCGCTTGAGATAGTTCTTGATACCTTCCGACTCGAACTGAAAAACACCAGTTGTTAAACCTTTACGAAATAAATCAAAAACTCTTTGATCGTTATACTGTATTTTACTCAAATCTAAATCAATAAACTTAGACTTAAGTTTGCTAGTAACTCTTGAAATTAGACTTAATGTCTTTAGACCTAATATATCAATCTTGACTAATCCTAGTTTCTCGCAGTATTCGTACTCTGGTTGAGCGACAAGAATTTTTTCTTCACTATTTCTATTAACTATAACTGGTATGATTTCATAAATAGGCTTTTTAGATATAACTATTCCTGAGGCATGTATTCCAGCTTGTCTTATGCGGCCATAGAGCTGCTTTGATAAGCTTACTATCTTATCAAAGCCACTCTGAAGGTACGAAACATAGTTTTTATATTTAGAATTACTTTCTTGATCTTCTACATCCTCAAATGTCAGATTTGGTTTCTCTGGTATACTATTCTTAATAAATGCATCTATGCGCTCGTTAGGGTACTTGTAGAATCTACCTACGTCCCGTATAGCCATTTTTACACCCATACGGCCATAGGTAGATATATAGGCTAAGTTATGTTCCCCGTATCGCTCTCGCAGGCAGTTTATAAACCAATCCCTCTTGGAGGCATCAAAGTCTATATCTATATCTGGTGGTGATACGCGTTCTGGGTTCAGAAAACGTTCAAAGAGGAGACCATGTTGTAATGGGTTGATGCGGACTATATCCAGTGCATAAGCTACAAGGCTGCCGCCGACGGAGCCCCTGGCAGGTCCCCGAGATACCCCTAACTCGTCCGCTAAATCCACTATCTCTTTGACTAATAAGAAGTACTCCTTAAATCCCATCCGTTCAATGACTCCTACTTCGTATCTAAGTCTATCCTCCTCTTCCTGTGTTAGCTCCCGCCCTAAACGTCTACTTAAAGAATTTCTAACAAAACCATAAAAGTCATCGACCTTATTAACGACAGGTAAATCTAAATTACTTGTGATAGATAACTCTACGTTACATCTATCTCTTACTTCAAGTGTATTTGTGAGTGCTTCAGGATGTTCTTGAAACAATCTAATAGAAGCCATTTCGTCATACCCCTTGATATAAAACTGTGGTAGGAGATTATTATTATCGTCTGACAACCGTAGCCTTTCAACAGTATCAACGCTAGCGTTTGTATTGATACCAATCATTACGTCGTGCGCCGTAGCATGCTCCTGATAGGCATAATGAGCATCGTTAGTAGCTATGACCTTTATACCATACTTACTGCTGAAATCTAGAAGGGTCTTATTGACAATATCCTGTCTTTTTATGCCATGGTCGGAAAGCTCTATGTAATATCTATCATTAAATACTTCTAAAAACTCTAATATCTTCCTTTCAGCTATATCTATTTGGCCGTTCAGGATCAAATTCGGTATCAAGCCCTGCAAGCATCCAGTAGTTACTATCAAACCTTCGTTGTGTTCTTTTAGGAGACGGAAATTGATTCTAGGCTTATAGTAGAAACCTTCCAAGTGGGCATAGTAAGAGAGTCTAAGCAGGTTTTGGTAGCCTGTGTAATTCTCAGCCAATATCGTTATATGATATCGTTTACTATCTTTGGTAAACTCTTCACCGTCAACATAGTAAAACTCGCATCCTAGTATTGGTTTTATCCCATTAGACTTAGTCTTTATATAGAATTCCACTAATCCAGCTAATGTGCCATGGTCGGTTAGTGCCACTGCATTCTGACCAAGCTCACTAACCCGTTTGACAATCTCATCTATAGTAGCATAACCATCTAAAATGCTGTAATCACTATGTACATGTAGATGTACCATCATATCTTAATCAACCTATTAACTCTATATAGGTTATAAGTTCCATCTATTTTGTCAAAATACATAATGCTTCTACCAATATGCTTTAAGTATTCTCCTATTTCTTGCAGAAGTGCAAGCGTTAACTGTAGATTGTAAGTTCTTAATCGCAACTTTCTTATAGCCTCTACTCCTAACCTACGGCAATACACAATATTTTTGTCTTTTCTTACCCAATATCCCCCTTTATTATTTTTATGGGTCTCGAAATATTCACATACTAAAATAGGTCTGTCATATATGTTATATATATACCTGCGTTCTAAATCAGACACAAATAAACCAAACTTTACCGAGTAATAATAGTTTACAAAGTCATTTACTTTGAGTAAGTTTGTCATATTCTTGATATATGTCTCTAATATTAGCATATAGAATCTTACTAATCATAATTCCGAGCTTACTATTAGTTGTTATGATAGGTATGAAGGCGGACCATTTATTGCCGTCGTATAGTCGTATGCCATATTTTGTCCATTGTATAAACAGGGGTGTTTGTAGGGGTAGAGTATTAGACTGAAGGAGAAGAGTTAAGTTGTATATAGCTTGCCTACTATGTCCCGGCATAAGGATACCGTCCGAAAACATTTGAAGATAAGGTAATGCCACGCTTTTTTGAGGGGCATTGTAATATTTATCACCTATCTTGACCACCGGGATTGTACCACTAGCGGTGATGTCTAATATAGTCTCACGTAAAATATTCACGAATTCGTATGATGTCATAGTTATAGTGTTGGTATGTGTGGTATTATCCCACCCATAGGGTTGTCGTTCGCTTCGGCATCTGTGTAAGCGTACAGTCCATGTCCTATGGCAGCACTCTTAGTTATCGCATCTTCCTTTATAGCTTTGCCATCAAGCATTTCAGCTATGTCTTTAATAGAAACGCTAGGGTTGGACTTGAACCATGCCTCTACAGCATCACCTATCTCACTGAGATCAGCATATACATCTAAACTACGGCCAAAAATATCACCAATACGTATTTTGCCATGTCTCATCTTAGTGTAAGACTCTATAATACTATCAAAAACAGCTCTAAAACCTGTATGTCCTAAGAAGTACTTATCTAACTCGCTAAGCACTTGCTGTAAAGATAACTTGATTCTATCTATCTCACTATGATCTGGTTCTATTCCAACACCACTAGAACCTATCTTGACTAAGGATCTCATCTTAGAACCCACAAAAGCCAGAACCACAAGACTATAAAACATGTATATCAAGGCAATAGAAGCCGTGTTGATATTGCAATACTTAACAGATCTGGGAAGGATAGAAACAACACTTTGTACAAACATACGCTTGTGTTTCAAATCATCGATTGATTTTTCGTATTCAGAAGACTTACCCTCTTTATAGTCACCATATTTATGTAAAATCTTATTAAACTTATTATAGAAATCTATTTTTGACAATATATTTCTTGTATCGTCTTTAAACAACTCATCAAAGTTTGACCCGAATGTCGCTTCTTCGAACTGATATACAACTAAATCTGTGAAATCTATAAAGTAGATGTACGTTGGCATTGAGACTCCTTGGTTTTCTTGGTCAGTGATATTGACCATTATGGCCACGCCGCCATTTCCAAATACCACAGTCTGCATATACATTTTATCTCTGATTTCCCGCAGTGTTTTTGCTATCTGAGGATCAATAGTGTCAGATACAGCAGATATTACTTCATGAACGGTGTTTGTTTGCAATAGGCCATCTATGATTCTTTTGTATGGTGGTGCGCCAGAATCATCTTTAGCATAATGTTCTCCTAGTATATAGTTTACAAAGCCTGCCACATGACCACCATTAGAGAAATAATTAGTATCAGTCAAATGTAAAACATTGAATGCAAGCCGCAAAGTTGCACTCTCCACTCCACGACTATAGTTACCAGCTACACTTAATATAATATCCTTGATAAGCGTTCTAGCCCAGAATTCACCAACGTTAAATGCTGGGGCATTACCACCATGCAAATTTCTTGCCTGTAACCTAAGGAGATTTATAAAATCTAAAAGTTTCACCATGTTTTCATTGTCGCTATACTTAGAAACGTAGATATCTATACTATCAGTCAAACTAGGGAATATAACCTCATTATTTGTACTTGCACGACTGGTGTAATTGTCAATAGAGGTTACCGTGTAAGTATAATTTTCGTCATCGTACGTAGGAACTTCACCATCATGTATTACGCTTATATATTTCTTCTTTTTACTCAAACCATACTGATTAGCTGATAGAAAATCAACAGGATTCGAGTAAATGCCCATATAAATAACAGACGATAGATGATTTAGTAACTTGGCTACAGTTATATTATTAGTGCCAGACCCATCAACAACTTCTTTTCTCATGTCCTTTATGAAATTATTAAATACTTCGTGTGTGTCTTTCACAAATTCATTCAACCGACGTATAACTTCATCAGCTGCGTCAAAGTCAAACATACGACCTTTATTACGACTGATACTTATGAAGTCATTTATAAATTGTACGATCCTATTTAATGCCTCGCGTATGTTTTTATCTGTTCCAGCATCTTGTTCATTTCTATCTCCATGTTCGTATATTTTTCGGGCTAAGTAGCGTATGATGAACTCAGTAACTCTAGAAAGAGCGGGATTATTGCTGAGATTCCCAGTAGATTGTAGAGTAGCCTGCGTTGCTCTATGAGCTTCTATCGCTTCTGCTATCATAGCATGCATAGAACCAGAAACATCTATACTCAAATAGTCAGCTACGATACTAGGTACTGAGATTTGTATTCGTTCTTTGTTACGAATGCCAGTCAATATAACACCTCCTGTAGCCTCAATTCTTGAAGGTAACAGTCCAGGTCTCTTGAATATGCTAGTCAATTGATTAACATTTATTTCCAGATTCCTTATATCCGATTGGCCTATGTCTTTTCTGGCCTCAAAGACGCTTCTATGAATATGACGAGCTAAAAGCCTGAACACTAATTCCAGAGCACCACCGGATAAGCCAGACAACTCAAAAGCCGCACGAACTAACAACCCTTCCGGCAGCCCAGCCTTCCCACCTTTCCCAATCTCCTTCTCTATAAGCTTTTTATATTCATCCATTAGATTATCTATTATAATATTAGGATCAAAATAATCCTGATATTCAACTTCATCATCCTTATCACGCTCTCTGCCTCTACGTACTACCTTCTTCTTTTCTTTTTCTCTATCCTTGTCCTTTATTTTTCGTTTTATAATGTCCCTCAACTTATCCTTTAGCCTCTGAGCAATTTGAGATAGATCATCTAACATATCCGTATTTGGATCGTCACCCCTTTCCTTAAGGTCTCCCATAGCCTTTATCAACTCTTTCTTTAAATCAGTATAAACTTCATCAACATCTTTATCAATTTCTTTATCACTACTCGCTCCTGCTTTCTTTAAGATACCCCTTATCATGTCTTTAATTTTCTCAGTATCTGTGTTAGATTCAGAGCCTATTTGAGATATTATTTTGGCAATCATGTCAATGTCCTTTTCCAGACTTTCGTCTAAATCTTTATCATTAGGTTGCTTGCCTCCTGATTTGCCTTTCCGACCGCCTGGACCTTCAGGCGTATCTCCACCGCCCGGACCTTCCGGACCTTCAGGCGTATCTCCACCGCCCGGACCTTCCGGACCTTCAGGCGTATCTCCACCGCCCGGACCTTCCGGACCTTCAGGCGTATCTCCACCGCCCGGACCTTCCGGACCTTCAGGCGTATCTCCACCGCCCGGACCTTCCGGACCTTCAGGTGTGTCTCCACCGCCCGGACCACCAGGCGGCTGCGGTTCTTTGCCACCTTGGCAGGTCGGACTAACGTTAGTATTGGTAGCTCCTAGCACAATGGCAAACCTAAACACTAAGTCTTTCGGTTCCATAGGATGCGTTTTTAGGGTATCGAAATCGTCTGTCTCTCCATTACTGAGAGTGCGCAAGGCAATACGATCTCTAGTGATGCCTGGCAAGTCACTTACCACAGAAAATTCCTTAGATTCCTTAGACCCTTCCCCCTTCTGCTGTTCCTGCCATTCCGACACAACATTTTGAACAAAATTTTGAAAGCTTACTAAACGACTTTTATCACATTCTACTATATCATAAGAAACTATATTATCTATGAATACGGGTATAACCTCAAAAAGACTTGGTAAGAAAATACCAATAGCCAGACTATCAGTTATATTAGTATAGAACAGATATTCATAGTAAGCGTAGTCTGGACTCCGTTCCTTACCTTTAGCTTCGTTATACTCAGTAAATAACTCATCTAGCATTGCTCTGTATCGACTTTGGAATTTACATATTTCTACAAAATTGGGCATAAAATATATCATATTGGCTATATCACCATCATTAGAAACTGCGCGATTTTTTATGTGGTTGCGCATATTTTGACTAGTAGCCAAATTTTCTCTAAACTTTCTACCTATTGTATCATCATCTTTATCGCTTTTTAATTTTCTTTCAAATAGTACAAGATCCATAATAGTTTCAACATAATTATACATACCATCAACTATGTATCTTGAGTCATTGTCATATCTTTTGACAAAATTTATCAACTGTTCTGCTGCGCCTGTTATTTTGTTATCCTTGTAATCGCCTATAAACATAAAGAGTATATTACTGGAAACTAACTTATTAAGTAGGGAACTTAGTTGGAATTGTTTAGTTATGGATTCATGACTCGTAAAGCCTAATTGGCTTTGTTTTTCTTTTATGGCTCTTATTATAGACATGGATGCTCTCTTATTTACATTATTTTCTCCTATGTTATTAATAGCATCTTCAGAGTTAGAAGAGTTATATATTCCAATGATGTATTTTTCGGCTGCTATATCTGCTAAGTCTGGATCGCTTTTGGGGAAAATAGCAGAAAAAATATTAGATAATAAACTTTTTACTCTTTCTTTAGTTACGGATACATCTATAGAACCATCTGTTCGGCCTTTTTCTATTGATAGAACATGATCATTTATTCGGTAGCTACCCACAGAAGCATTTTTCATAAGATCTATATTGTATCCTCCGTCCGCGACAGCCGTGAGGTGTGCTACTAACACATTAGTTTTATATAATTCACTCAATTTTTCATCTAGACGTTTCATAATTGAATTTATTCTTTTTACAGCTTTCGCGCTATCATCACCATCTTTCATCTTAGACAAAATACTGACATTAGCAATAATATCGTTTAAAACATTGAAATACGATTCTATAATTTCTATCGACATCTCGTATAGCTTAGCTTCTAATTGAAGATGCCTGCTCCAAGATTTGTGGTAGTCTATAAAGCTTTGATAATCGTTTAGAATGCTTTCTCTAACGTAGTCTGCGATAGACTTACCAGAATCTCCTATTGTGGCGAAGAAAGGATTATCGTTTATATTCTTCTGTTCTAAACCAAATTTTTTGAAAATATACGATAAGGCCGCATGTTTTTTAGATTTTACTATACTGTATATACCATAAGCAATATCGTTGCTGATGAAATCTATAATAATATCAATTAAGTTATTGCTATCTATTTCATAACGCTTATACCCTCTCTCATTGTGCGTTATGCCTTTTATTGTATCTACGAGGGTAGTTAGCAGAGCATAGGAACTGCCTATGTTGTTGTTTATATCTCCTACTATTTCGTATGCGTTCTTGTTACTCAAGAATTGTTTAGCGAAGGCATTGATGCGAGTATAGTCTGTTACGCAACTTTTTACTAATTTTCTCACTATTTCATAAAGTGCCACATTTTTTTCTGGAATATCTATATGAGCTTCATTATAGCCAGCGATAAAGTTTACAAGGTCATCATACTCTTGGGTATTACGTCTTAGTTTATACTTTAGGTCTAAGAGAATTTCCATGTATAGTATAAAGACTGGGAGTACGAATAGAGTGGCGTTGACGTTGACCTCGTGTTCCATAAGTGCTCTAACTGTGAGAGAAGAGTTACGGCCTTTGTCAGCCCCATACCATTGGTTAAGCCTAAACTTTGAGAACGATTGCATGATTCTCCTTACATTTTGAAAGATGGCTTCTGGCGTTCCAGATTTATCAAGCCCTTGTCTGAAAGCGTTCGGAAAGGAAATCTTGATTTTACTCAGGTACTCGACTAAATTCATCTTCCTATCCGTTTTATAATCAGTTCTAATAATTTTGTAATACTCTTCATAAGCTTTATAGATTTGCCCATCCCTATCTACATGTAGATTGATACCATGTGTCATTTCATGTATAAGTGTCCACATAATAGATATAAATCCACTACCGCTATTCGTTTTAAATCCATGTATATCTTTTTTCATATGTTCAAACTCAGACCCATACATCCAAGAAAAAGCTCGTAAAAAAGCTAACGGGTTAACGTTTATAATGATATTAAAAATCACTTTTTTACCTCCTTTTTTACCATCAAAACTAGTAGAGTCGGCTTTTGTCATAGTATTACCCATTGTAGCATAACTACCACTAGTATCAGCACTATCCGGCTTATTAAGAATAAAGTTGATCACAAATTTTTCACTACTTGTATTTCTATTAACTTTATTTACAAAGTTAATAGAGTACTTAAAAAATCTATTAGTTACGCTTTTAACTATACCTAAAACTTTTTCGTTACTTGGTATTTGCTCATTTTTTGAATACCTTCTCAACTCAGCTTTGGTAATCTTTTTTATACTCATGGAAAAATATACTAAGGCATTTAGAATATTTACATATGTCCGAGTTATTTCCAGAGATTACACAGGGGGCTGGGCAATGTGTATTTAGGATACGAACCGGCCTACCTTTCCCAGGTCAGTTAGAACCATGGATAAAACAACCTTACATAGTCAACCTCTTCCTCAGTCTACCTTATCAAGGTATACTAAATACACTTATAAGAATAGGAGATACCATAAAAGGTCGCATTGAAAATGTTATAAAAGTTTTTCAAAAACCCAATAGTACTGGTGAGTTAATACAAAACATAACATTATCTATTAGAGATTTAGCTACTCTAGCTGACGAGGTTTTGCATTATATAAATATATTTCGCAACCCAGAAATGATACCTACTGTTTATATAGACCCTGAACTACCGCTTGGATTTTATATAGCTATTAGTATACCTATAAAACCTTCTGAGTATGATGTGGCTAAGAATGCTTTATTGTTAGATAGGCTGCTTTATCAGCCCGGTAATCCTAAAGCTAGAATGTTTATAAGGCAAGTAAATAACGATGAAAGTTATGAAATGCCTAGCAACCCAATTGTAGAAAAAGCTAAAAAGAGAATAAAAGAACAAATAAAAGATTACATCAAAAATCAACTAAATTTACCCGATAGACTGCAACAGGCTACTCAAGGCACATTAGATATTAATCAGCTTTGGGATTATAACCATTTAAGAGGTTTATCTATATACGACTCAGTATTCTTTTATTGGAAGGGACATATAGCGGAAGATCTTACAGTTGATGCTAATCGCGTTCGTTCGTTTCTTGATTTGGAAACTCGTATTATTCGTGCTGGAAGCGACATATTTACAACTCAGGTAGACGATAACACGGGCGCTATCATGACTAAGGTGCCAGAAGATAAACTATACACTATAAGAGAGACAGTGCAAAATACAGGAGAGGACGAATATAAAGATCGCTTCTTAGGTATCAGCAAAAATAACGATTACAAAACTATTAGTCACTACACACAGCAGCTTATAAATGTTTCTTTTGGTGTGATGAGGCCGAGTGACATTAAGACACAACATATTTACCAATGGTTTGGTCTTATGTATGTACCGCTATTACCGTATAGAGATACAAGACCTAAATCACTCGTAGATAAAACTATGTACGACAGTCCACAGCTTATCGTAAAAGATTATAAAAGATATCGTGACTTGCAGGACGAACTACTAGAAAGCTATATGACTAATCAAAATATAGAAGATGTTAAGAAACGCATGAAGCAATACATTAGCCAATCCGAGTGCCTAAGAGAAGAACTAGTGGATGCTGGACTAATAATAACAGAAGAAAATATTGTAACAAACGAGGAGATAGCAGCTGAAGAAAGTAATAGACAAGGGAGTATTATAGAGCAGCTAAGTAATATCCCATCAATTGATCAAAACCTTCCGACGACTGCCACTACTAATGTAATGGCTTCAGAACTCAATTATGTGCCCAACGTAACAAAGTTTATAGACCCTAACACCAGAGATCTCGACCAGTCTAGCAACTTCGCAGAAAAAGTCGCCTATTATAGCATTGGTAAAGCTAAGTTTATAAAAGAGTTCATATCAACAGGTCAAGTAAATAACAACAATCAGGACATAACAGTTAAGGATTATGCTGATTATCTAAACAAGATATTTTTCGGCGGGAACGACAGTTTAGTAAGTATGTTGAACTATTTGAGAAATTATTACGATAGTTTCCGTGAAGCTGCTGCGAGCAGCGCAATAGTTTATAATAAGGATACCACCGAGGAGTATACTAAAAAGATGATAGAATATTTGAATAGGACAGGCAACGAGAAGGAATTAGAAGAACTAAGAGAACTAGTTAAAAACTATTGTAATAGTACAGACGGTACAAAAAATACGAAAGGAGTTGAAGACATATTATTCATGCCTGAGCGTATTCAAGGTCGTATGCCCATCGTAGAAGACATAGTATCCGAAAGTGTATTCAAGGCTTTTATCTATTACCAATTGATAAATGCATTGGTTGGTACTAGTGTAAGTAATACGACACATTATATTGTGAGTTTGGAGCCATTTACTGAGCATATTCCTAATCTTCCTCTTTTAGTAAAGCTAAATTTTGACGATATGCAAAAAGAACTATTCACCACAGTAGCGGGTACGGATAGATACCAAAAGATTATGCAAGATTATCCAAATATATCCCTTACAAAAGGCGCATTCTCTATATACAGAGACTTCCTACCTATTAGAAGCTTGAGTGTAGAATACGAAGATATAGAAAATGCAAGTATAGAAATATTTGGTTTTTCTTTCAATGTACCTGGTAGTTGGAATAGTCTTAAGCCGCAGATTTCTATAGAAGTTCATGATTTTGCCGGACGCCCATTCGCGAGATATATGCAGACATACAGGAAACTAGTCTTTAGAAATAACGGGACATGGCCTATCATGCACATGGCTTTCATATTAGACATTGTAGGTATAGATAATACCCTTACAATTACAGACCTTATGAGTCTATTAGTAGTACCAAGAAGTATCAACATACCAGCCATAGATTACGATAGCTCGGAAGATTTTACAACCCCACAACCAGTGAGAATAGATTTTGAAGTAATAGGTTTTGTGGATTACGTAGATACAGCTCTAATTAATGGGGCAGCAGTAGGTAAATTTAATGTTATAGACCACATTAGTTTTAATCGCATAGCTGATCCTAATAATATTTTATCTAACTGGTATCATACACAGAATTTCAATCCTGCCCCTGCCAAATATGCATTGTATTCTCGTAACTACGATAAGCATCTCGCCGTGCGGGATATTCGTAAGTGTTATCTTATGGATATACGAATGCGGACTGGGCGTACGGCTCATCTAGTAGAGGGCGACCCACAAATCAGAAACATCAAAGTCTTCGAACCAGAGATAGGAGGCCGCAGTACGGACTGGGCATATAAACCACAAGATAAAAGATAAAACTAATGTATAACCTACAATTTGGTACTGAAGGCGCATTTCTGAGTATAACTATAAGGTTAGAGAATCAAAACCAGAAAAGTTATACAATAGGCGATAGGTATAACATAGACTCATTGTATCTTAAACATCCGACCTTAGGGGAATACGACCTATCAGGTGTTTGGTATATATATAACATTGCTTTTGAAGGCCCAACCCCATACATGATAACTCTTCGTCTAATACGTAACGGTTCTAAACACTGCCTACCAGGCGACGGAACATCTATACCAGTAGCACAAATAGAATCTCTATTTGGGATAAAAAACTATAAAGCGGAAGAAGACTTCTTTATTACCTTGCGAACAGATAAGACTGTATACTACTCTCTGGTGAGAGCATCTTATAGACTCAAGTATAAAGCGTTGCCAATATTCATGCCCGATGGTAGCCTAAAAATAGTTAACTTTAATGACAGACCTATCGTAGAACCTCTCCTCTATCATACTATAACCGCCGAAAAAGTTACACTCTCTTTCCAAAAAGGTTCTAAAGGTATAGAAGAATATCCAACTGTAACCTATATATTAGATTACTTCCAAGTGCAAAATTTGCACTACCCAGCAGGTACTATTATAAAATACGACATAAATAGTAGACAAGCCATTATAGTCAGTGATATATCAGTTAACATCACACACGGGCATAAAGCTGGTAGCAGTACAGCAAGATGTTACCTAATAGCACAAAACTAGTAAAATATTAGGAAGTTACGAGGGTTTTCATTATAGAGCGTTTCCAACTCGCTCTTCAAATCACCTACCTTGTTCTCTAACCCAAGAAATACTTCAATAGGCAAATTAGTTAGCTGGTAATTGTTTTTTAGAGCTATGATATACTCTGCTATATCTAGCACTACCTGCTTGATAAAAATATCGTAAAGAGGTGTTACGCGATCCATGAAATACATAGCGTCGTTAGCTATATTATTGTCGTCAAAGACTAATGGATATTTACAAAGTGTCTTAGCACATAATACACCACTCATATAAGGCATCGATGTCATGTATAAAGTAGGGGGCTGGTAAGCAAATTTGTATAAACCATACTTGGCTGTGATTATGGAAGTAGAAGTTAAACTAACCACCGCATCAGGGACTAATGTAATATCACGAGGTTGTATATTGTTGTTGATATAGTCCAAGATATTATTTCTGAAGGTATATTGTCCTCTATATATATTAACTCTTTGAATATAGAATAATGGGAAATGTCTAGAAAAAGTGGCGTTTGCTCTTTCTATTAGAGTTCTCTGTGTTCTTCTAGGCGGCCAGTCTGGGTCAATAGCAAATAACTGTGATATGTTATATACACCAATTAGAGACAATATGCGAACAGCATCGTCATAGATTTCGTCTATCCTCACGAAAGGTACATGTTCGTAACCAGTTAGACAAGACATGGATAAATATACTAAAGGTTAGTATATTTATGTATGCCATTCTTACAAGTGGTTCCTCATCCTGAGCCGCAGGCTACCTTTACTGACGAACAAAAAGCAGTATTCGCAAAACTTAGAGGCCTACGATTCAGTACAGAAAAAGGTGGAGTGCCAAGACAAATACTAGATAGCAACCTCAGAAGCGTAAAAGGCTACATCTTAAGTAGTAAAGAAGAAGTAAAAAAATACAAAAATATTATAAATCAGGAGATAAAAAAAACAATAGGGAAAGACTCTTCTAATAAGATTACCTATATTGACTTCACCTTATTTAATTACAATAAAGATAAAGAATCTGAACATCGTTTACGCGCTTACCAACCAGATGGTACCCTAAGAATAGGTATCCATAGTAGAAATGATTTGGAAACCGATAACATTACAGACAAATATGACCACATGAAAGAGTTTGAAAGTATAGGCAATATAGAAGGTACAGAGGATATAAATATAAATCTTCTCGATTTAAGCGACGACATGTATAATAGTATTTTAGAGCTTGATCCAATCTTTGTCAATAATAATAGCGAAAGTAAGAATGAAGTCCTGAAATATGGCAAGTTAGCTGCGATAACGGCATCATTGCATGCCCTATCTGTAGACGGCGACATAGACGAATTGAACGGGAAATCTATAATGTTCAAATCCGCCAGAGACTATATCGGGGACGATTCCGAAAATGTACTATTATATGACTTCTTGGGTCATCTGAATGGCAAGCAAGGTGATACTGCCGATATCATTACGCAAGACTTAGATACGGCGGCCAAAACCTTGCACGACTGCATATGGCTCATTAACATTAGTGAAAGAGGGAGAACAGACGGCAGCTCACAATATGATCTTCATACAAGAATAAATATAACCCTAGCATTCTCTAAATGTAAAGAAAAAGCCGATAAAAGAATATTCTATGTAAACGGGGTGCAATTCGAGTATACAGTACACGGAGATTTCTCAACGACAATACAAAACATAGATGTTGATTCGGAAGGTGTTCTTCAAGATCCCAAGTTCCATGACGATGTCGGTGCAGATAACCCAGGCAATCAGCTCATTCTTAATCGCTATCTAGGTACAATAGCCAGATACAAAAAATTCGATAAAGATGGATCAAACGAATGGTTTAAAACATACTTGAAACTCATTACCAATATGAGCGATGTTGATTTTTATGAGTTTGCCTCTGAAATTCTAAGAAATATTATGATTATTTGTAGTCAAAGAGAACTTGGGGTTACTTTATTTAAGATGGCGCGTACGAGGTTTTGCGCTCATCAATATTGCCATACGGAAATAGACCCAACATTCCCTGTCAATCTCAACATACCTCGCTTCATTCCCATAGAGCCACTAGAAGTTGAAACTGACTGCGGATGCGACCCCGACAAAAATAAACAAGGGTAACTATGACCATAAGACACCACTACAGCAAAAAATGCCGTTGGAGCTATATGCCTAAAAGCATAAGAAAAAAAGTCAAACGATGCGTAAAAAAACTACTAGACAAAGGCTACGACCAAAGTGCATACCCCATATGTATCAGCCGAATTAACAAAATGAAAAATAATATCATAGTGCCATTTTCAGCAATACTGTAATGTCAATAGAATTTAGTATATTTTACTATGACGCAAACAAAAGGCAGGAGCAGAGATAGAAATAAAAAGTCAGAAAATCAAGAGACACAATTAAATCAACAGGAAGAGGCAATCATACAACCATCATCTGAGGCTAATGAACCTAAAAGCTATGAAAACGAAGAAATAGTAGAAGTACCGAATATACCTAAAGACACCACTGAGAAAAAACGGAATAAAGAAGTTATTCATAACCCATTTTTGACTACCATAGCTAACCGCATTATGAGTAGATTATACGAAATATACGGCTATATTATAAAAGATGATGTATGCCAGAGCATAATTCAAATAGCACAAACATACGCTATTAGAACAAATAAAAAGATACAAGATAACATTAAAGAAATAAACATTCCCGAACTCTACGATAGCATCATAAATATTCTAAGTCGCGGTCAATTCCCATCTCCCCTAGACAACACCTACAACGACATACTCATAGGCGCTATCATAGAAAAGTACAAAGTCTGAGCATTAAAATTTCGACTATTCCATGACCCATGCACATAGAAGAACTGAATGGGTATAAACAAAAATGGTTACACACAAACGAACACATAAAAGACCTAAGACAAGACTTTATTTTTTCTGAGTTATATCATGATATAGTTATATCGCATTTATGGTATAACAACATAAGGAATGTAAGTGAGCTATATAGTTTAAATCGTAATAGTTTAGATACTTATTTAGAAAAGTTTTATGTGCTTTACGATGCTGCTTTTACTGTACGTTCTTTGTTGAATAGGGGCCACGAGGTTTTTGTTTATACGGATTATGATACAGATGGTGGTATGGCAGCTGCAATACTTATCGACTTTCTCAAGAACGCATATGGTTATAAAATAGGTCAAAATCTATTTTGGATGGCATCTATTAGGGCTGAAGGTTACGGCATATCAAAAAACGCTGTCATAAGAATAGTTGAAAGACACCCTAATGCTCTTGTGTTTATACTAGACACAGGCGGCTCTAGCTACATAGATCTAAGAAATATCCTAAATAGAAACGGATATACAATTATAATAGACCATCATAACATAACAGACGAGGTAAGGAGTTTGATAGATAAATACGATAACCTATATTTCATCAATCCAAAAGCTTGGGAATATCATTCGTTATATTCGGTTTGTTCAGGTGCATTGTCCTATCTTTTTGTTAGAGCATTAGCTCTATCTTCTGGGTCTGAAAGACTTTACGAACTATCAGAGAAATACGTCGATTGCGCAGCAATAGCCACCATAGCTGACTATGTGCCCTATTCTGGCACAAATAGCTTAATCGTACATTCGGGATTCGCAAAATATAAGGCTGAACCTAGAATATTTTTCGAAGCACTAACAAATACAGACAGGTATCCTATTAAAACACTTAGAGATTTTGTAATTGGTGTTGGTTGGTACTTAGCACCTAGGTTAAACGCTGCCGGCAGAAGCAGCAATGCTGACATAATGTTACAAACTATACTACTAGGTATGGATCAGCGCCCAGAAGACATTGATGAGTTTCAAAAACTAACAAAGAAAATAGAAGAAATATATCAAAAGGTTAAACAAGAAAGAACAGAATATGAAACACATATTATGAGTTTAATCACTCAAAAATATGGCGGGATTACTGAAGATACGAATCATTTTGTTATATTCACTGATAATCCACATGAAGCCCCTTTGAGTGCTGTTATAACTAAGATGGTTTTTAGATATAATGTGCCTGTTTTTATATTTGCTAACAAACTAGATAGATGGAGTGGGTCAGGACGATTACCCAAAGATCTTATCAACTTATATCCTACGTCCTTTGAAACACTCAAAAACAACCGCGTGTTTAAAGTAAATGGCCATTATGGTGCTTTTGGAGTACTACTAGACGAAATTGATAAAACCGAGCAAGTAGAAAAAGCCGTAGAAGATTTTGTTCAAAATCTAGGAATGTATAAAAAGCTCATAGGAATAAATAAGTCCTTCATGCATGGGGTTGCAAAAAGCAGTACAGAAATTCTGCAAGTATGCGAAGAAATAAAAGGATTAGGTCTCTATAAAGACGACGACAGCCCTAAATTCATGATGGATACAGCTATAATAGAACCACAAAAACTAGGCTACGTCATATCTATAAACAAAGATACACCAAACAACATCATAAGAGTAACAACTGACAAAGACCTACCTGTCAGCATCAATACAATAATACAATCTAAATATGCCATTGCATCCTACGATATAAACTCTAACGGAACACCAACAATCACTATACACGATATCATAAAAGATAAGATAGAAGTGTAGAAGAGTAATACAATATATTTACATTTCGACTATAAACGGGATATGGCTACTCGCGAGAAACTGCAGACTGCTGGTACCGATCAATCTGTTGAACAACAACAGCCAGAAACTAGTGCATTATTGCAAGATACTGCTGTAAGTACAACTGAAACCCAGAAGTACAGCCTAAAAGATGCAGAACCACTATCTGGTAATATGATCATAAAAGTTACTAACTTTGATCAACCTAGTACTCGGTATTACTATACTCCTTATCCTGTGGATGCTAATGTTTTACTATACGGTGAAGTTGTAGCTGTAGAGCCAGATAACGATTTTCATATCAAACCGAGTGATCACGTTCTATACAATGGTTCCATAGTGTATCAATCTATAGAAGACGGTGCTAAATATGTAATCGGCCCAGTAGGCAACGTGGTACTCGTATGGCGCTCTAAAAATGTTTAATAATAAGTTTGCAATTCAACCCTACTTTGCGGACTGCTCAACCTTAAAAGGTTGAGATTCCAGCTTTGTTGGAAGATAGCTTTTTAGGTATCCCGTAGAGGCTACGTTCATCCACCAGCTACTGCTCCACAGGCTTGACTTTGGGTCGTCCTAACCATAGTTAGGCTTGATTCTCAACTACTAAAAATACTGTCGAGACCAATAAGATTAGATTAGGATGAGTATATGCCTACTATTTGGAAACTAACTAATAAATGGTTAGGTATTATTAGTATTAAATAGTTATCATTTTCCATCGCACATTTCGGATAAAAAAGAAAGTGCCCTACCCGTAGTGGGCAGGGCTTCCTTTTGAAGCGGGCGTGCAGTTACTCCTGTGCGACTTTCGCTTGGAGGCGGTCAGCGATGGTGAGATACCGGTTGACCAGAGTACGGATTTGCTTGACCATCAGGTTGGTGTTAGACGGGAGCGTGTCCAGCACCTCTTTGAGTGCTTCAAAGGTAGGCAGGGCATCGAGAAAGTTTTCTACAAGCTGTTGTTTCTGCTCCCGTGAGAGGCGTACGCGAGGCCGACCAGTGCCGCTAGATGTCCGACCGTACCGAGCGGATACCTCAATCCCGAAAGTGCTGAGGGATTCCCGAAGGGCCTCGTTACGGAGCTTTTGCACGATGGGAGCTATATTCTTCTTCTCGCTCGTGCTTTTGATGGCCAGAAGTCCCTCAATCCTAGGAAGCAGAAGGTACGCTGCGATGCACCGGTACCAGCCGCCATGCTGCGAAACCGCTACACCAGCGCTCGCAATCTCCTTACGAATCTGTGTTTCCACATCTTGAGGGAGGAAGCTGTGCTCTCCATTCAGCTCCTTTTCCAAATTCGTAATCAGTTTCTTTCGGCCTTTTTCTGTGAGGGCCTTCTCAATCCGAACTTTGAGTTCGGTTCCGCCGACTTGTGCTTGCGTCGTCATATCAAGTACTACGACGAAAAAGCAATGGAAGTTAGTTCCCGTCTTTTTATTGCAGCGAATTATGGCGAAAGCATAGCATGAGCAAAGCTTATATTTTAGCAAACAAGATTCAAATAGTTCTGATTTTTGGTATATTTTTTGTGTTTTTGAAATTAAAGGAGACTGATAGAATAAACATTAGGGTAGCTCTTTATCTAAAGTTTCCATACGCTTGTGAAGATAGTGGTAGTTTTGAAGAATATACAAAAATAACACATCGCAGTGAAATCAGGCATATATTACCATTCAAAGAAGCAGTATGTGACGGAATAGTGCATAGAACTTACTTTAGGATTAGAGATAATGAGATATTATACTATAATAACTTTTTTTGGGAAGGAGATCCACGCAGATATAACGGAGATAAACTTAGGCTATTTTGGTTTATGAAAGATATCATACGCGATATGTATCGCCCTGTTGAGTTTTCTAAATTGAATTATTTTACAGAGAAGAATAAAAGTTTGCTATTCAGATTAAGAGATAAGTTTTATATACTTTCTAACGAGCTATATAAGCCGGAACATATAGATACTACTAATGTTCCTAATTACGTAGCTATCATAGATGCAGAAAGCGGGGAAGTATTATATTTAGAGAATAGAAAGAATAACTTATACTTAGATTTATTTTACCTAATTGCTAACAAGATTGTTCCTATAATTCAAATGGATAATAGTAATATAAAAATACATCTTTTTGATATCATAGAAAAAAAGATAAATACCTTATCTTGGAATCTTGATAAAATCGAGTCGGTAGTGATAGATATGCTATATAAATCCTCTGGGTTCAAATACATGGAAGATTTATTAGAAAACATTGAATTTATGAATTTTGATAAAAACAGCATCAAATATATGGAATACACATATGACGTAACTTCGGAATACGTTAGTTATGTAAAAGAAATAAAAATTTATTTTGATGTTTATATTAACGCCAGTGAGGGAAGACGATGCAATTTAGTCCGTTTAGGTGTAATAATGGCATTAGATCGCGAGAGTCTGGAATGTTATTTGGACTTCGGAAAACTTGCAATTACAATTAAAAGTAAAGAGAGATACCGCGAATACCATTTTATTGGAGACAACCCTTATGAAAACATTAGAATTCTGCCACAAAAAATTTATATTTCATCAGAAATACCAAAAATCTATTTGTCTAATGTTTTATATGGCAACGAATGTTACGATATACTTTACAGTAATGAAAAAGGCATTGTACTTAAGAATAAAAAATTATACACGCAGCGGAGAATGGACACAAAACTAGATGCAGTATGGGACAGCGATAATGAATTTTCAAATTTTACAGTTTATCGCCACAAGAAATATTTACTTATAATGAGAGTTCCTACTTATGAGTCTCCTGTTTGTTTGATAGTTATTGACTTAAAAAATAACATACTCTATCCTTTTATATGTGAAGAGGATTTCAAGAGAGTTTTGAGAGGACTTGTGAATTATATTTTCTACTACTCTCCAAAAATCGATAGAATTGTCTTTTTATCAATAGAATTAGAGCATGTATTTACTATAGATTTACGGAAATTAAATGATAAAATTTACTATCTAAAACAAAATGGATGCGAAAAAGAAAAATATGGATACATAGAAGATCTTGTCGAAACTTTTGATTTGAAGGAATTGCTAGGCGATACTATTTCGCAGATACATAATGTCCAGATTGAGTATGAGGACGAGGTACTTAAGGCATTAAATTACTACTTAGATAAGAATTTAAACAATTTATACATTACCTGTAAGTACAATATTAATGACACAATATATGTAGGCCTATTTGAGTGTGTAATTTCAGAAAAAAGTCTATTATTAAAGCTATTAACTTACTCTCCATATAATTATGTGTTGTTCAATAATAATAAATATAAAAATTACATTAATATGCGTAAATTAAATATAAGAGGGGTACTTGCTCCCAGTACATTCAATAACAGCTTAGAAATAGCATGTAATCGTAATGCTACATTTGTTGACATCTGGAATAACAGGCTTAGTACAAAAATCTTACAATGGTCTCACACTCCCCAAGAGATTATATGTGAGAATTTGGACGATTACTTGATGGTAGAATTAGACCCTTGGGAGGCTAGTAACAGCTGCTAACTTCTGTACAAATTTGTATATTTATAACATAGTATGGCTGTGAAGTTTCTAAGTGTAAAAGAGTGTAAAAGATTTTCGATAGTTTTAGGACGGAGATAGTTGTAGTCAATAGGTATAGGCAGAATCTATGGACAAAGAGGTTCTAAAAATGCTGGCAGACAGGAAAGGTAACAGCAACTTCGTAACAGTAGAGTGTTTATTAGCATTTGACAAAGATGATGATAAAGGCCGGATATTAACCCTCATGCGTAAGTTCTCATCAATGGTCAGGTTCGCCTACAAAAGACTAATGGAGGGAGCGGAAAGAAAAGAACTGAAAAAACTGTTAGCCCAGAAGTATGGAATAAACACAAGGTATTCGAGTGATGCTATACTTCTAGCTCAGCAAACTCTAGAATCTTGTATAGAAAGAGAGCAAAATCCGAAAAAGCTCGTTTTTGGTTCAAGAGAACTGTTTGAACAGCTAAAGAAAAAACACTTAGCAGGCAAAAGAAGAGAGACACTAAGACAAAAATGGGAAGAAAGAAGATACGGCATTTTGTATTCAAGAGGAGACAAGTCAAGGGCGGGCAATCTAAATCTCAGGCTTGTCAATCTGAACAATCAATGGTGCCTAAGGGTTAATCTAGGGAATGGCGAGTACGTGTGGGCGAGGGTGATTCGGTCAGCAAAAAGAAAAACCGACAAGTGGTTAGACTTCATAAGCAGTATAGAGCACGCTGAGAAGACAGGCGACTGGTTCCCATACACAGTACGAATCAAACTAAGGAACGGGAAAATTTACGCACAGTTCAGCAGAGAAGAGAAGCTGCCGGAAGTAAGTATTACAAAGGATAACGGCGTCATAGGGATTGACATCAACGCTTACCCTTTTCATATGGCGTTAGTTCATACGACAAAGGATGGTAACTTGGAGAAGTATGAGCGAATCAACTTAGACAAGCTATTAGAAGGCAGTTCAGAAAAAAGAGAGTACCTAAGCTGGCAAGTAGCTCATCAGGTAGTAGAGATCGCTAAGAGAGAAAGAAAAGCGATCGTTGTAGAGAATTTGGAGAAACTACCAAAGGGCAGGAGAGGCGATGGGCTGCCTAAGCTAAGACAGAGACTACACAAGTGGGTATACAAAGGTTTGCTGCAAAAAATTGAGATTGTGGCGAGGCGTAATGGCATTCAGGTCATCAAAGTCAATCCAGCTTACACGTCAATCATTGGCAAATTGAAATACGCTCCGCTTTACAACATAGACAAAGACACAGCAGGTGCTTACGTGATAGCCCGCAGAGGTCTTGGATTCAAAGAACGCTTGCCTAAAAATTACAAAGCGCTTCTTAGGGATTCAGAATTCTTATCTTACGCGATAGCAAAAATAGAAGACAAAATTGCTAAGCTCAAACAAGAAATACGAAATGAGAGAAACGAATACAAGCGCAACAGACTGAAAAGTGCTCTTTGGAAAACACGAAAAGAATTAGACGCGTTACTCAGATACTTACGGGGAAGCGAAGGGAGCGAGTCAGCTACCCAACAAACCGTCAACCGCAAGATGGAACGGGTGCGGGGCCTTACCCATGTAAGGCAAAAAAGCTGGCAAGTTCTCTCCGTAGCCCTCGCCCTCTCCTGCCTTGAGAGTCTTAGAGACTTCTCTCCCTTGAAGAGGGTGATCCTCTTAAGGGATTGGGTAGGAGCGGCGAAACAAAACGGGCTAGTCCCTCTCCCTGGTCAAGGGACGACTGTGCTAAATATGTACAGTTTTGTATAGTTTGGGTGACCAGGGCGCACCGCGTAATAAACGCGAATTTTTTGTTTTAGCTAGACTGAATTTGGTCAGTAGGATGCCAGTTTTGACACTATAAGCAAACTGCTAAATCTTTACAGAGAATCCCAAATTCGGTGATTGATGATTTTTGTGTTAGTCTTGATTGTCTACTCCCTTCGGATTAGTCACCATACTATTTTTTTACTATCCTGTTAGTTTTTTATAAGCCTTTTCAAATAGTTCTAAAAAGTCAGTAGTATTAGTTTTTTTAGGGTCAATATAATAGATAGCCTCCTTCCATTGTTTTTCATATTTTGTCATTGGTATCCAAAAATCTTTTACTTCTGATTCGCTTAGTTTAAAAAAGAATGCAAATGTTCTTGACCCTATCCATTTTATACCAAAAGCTATAAAAGTACCTACCTTAAAGCCACAATAGTGTTTGTTGAATTTTGTCTCTAGTGACCAGTTTTTCTCTTTTATTATATCCTCAATTTCTTTAACATATTGAAGAAAGTATATTGCACTTTCTTTGTTATATTCTCTCTTATAAAATTCACCGTTATAGGTTTGAAGTCCATTTACTGGTTTAGGTCTGGTTTTTTTCTCTTCTGACTCTAATTTTCTAACGAGTAATAACTGATTATCAGCCTCAACCCATCTATTTACTTCAATTAAGTCAACAGGATAATTTATTTTGTTAACTATGTCTAGCGTAGAAGGTAAAATTTTTGGTGCAACCACGATTATTCTGACTTGAAAATCATCCCAACTTATTGATAGCTCGTCTGGTTTATTCTCACATTCTAGCCAAAGTGATTTAATGCTATCAGGATTTGTTTCTGCCCAAAATGCATACTGTAAGACTTGTGGAATTATTGAGGCATCGACCGCAGTATTTTTCATTTCAACGATGCAGATGTTACCATCTTTATCGATGCCTACTATGTCAGGTATGCCAGCCTTATTCCCCGCGCGAACTTGCCTTTTAAGTAAAAAGATATCTTCAAGAATTTCTGGTGTTTCAAAAACAATTTGCTCAAATTCTTGTTCTGACTTAAATGGGTTTTCTAGAAGCCTCTTAGTGGCTTGTTTATTTTTCCAGAAAAGGTTAGCCATTACCTATCGAACTATTCGAACTCTGAGAAGATAGAATTAATTGTAATTGAAACAGCTTCGTTAACTATTTCAAACCACTGTTCAAGTAAATTTTCATCTTCAAATGTATTGTCTTCTTCAATTCTTATATTTTGCCGTTCAAAATCTATGATTTCATCCATTTTAGGCAGGAGTGCGTATGCCGCGATGCAACGGTACCAGCCGCCATTCTTCTTAATGTTCACACCGACGTTTCGGAGGCGTTCTACTATAACTCCTTCCATCCAGCTCGGCAATTCCATGACGCCGTCTTTGAACAGTTCTTCTAGTAGGTCAATAGCGGGCTGCATTTCCCTCACAGTGAGTGCCTTTTCAATCCGAACTTTGAGTTCGGTTTCGCTAACCTGAACATGCGTTTCCATAACACTCCTTCCGTCGAAAACGCAAGGCAAAACCAGTAGGCTCAACGATTCCGTTGTCAAAGAGAAACCTTACGCTATGAGTTAGAAACGCTGCCTAATAAGATTAAGGTTTGTCAAAACGTGTTAAGAAGTTTAAGATATATATATAAATGTTAGATAAGCATAGAGACTTAGAAGATGTAAATAAGAATATTCTTAAGTAAATGAAATAGTTTGCGAATCAGCTTGCAGTATTATAACTTACCCTTTATGGGTGAAGTAACTTTTATAGGCGGGGTATATGCCCCGCTTTTTTTGTTTCCCTCAATCATTGGATTGCAAAACGGAAGCCAACTTGCCTTGCGTGTTTGTCGTAATGCTTGGTATGACGACGCAAGTGCAAGTTAGCGGAACCGAACTCAAAGTTCGGATTGAGAAGGCCCTGAACGAAAAAGGCCTGAAGAAGCTTATCACGAATCTGGAGAAGGAGCTGAACGGCGAACACAGCTTTCTCCCTCATGATGTGGAATCGCAAATCAAAGCGGAGATTACGAGCGCTGGTGTAGCGGTCTCACAGCATGGAGGCTGGTATCGGTGCATTGCAGCGTACCTGCTGCTTCCCAAGCTGGAAGACCTTCTGGCCGTCAAAAGCATGAGTGAGGAGAAGAATGTAGCGCCCATCGTGCAGAAGCTCCGTAACGAGGCCCTTCGGGAATCCCTCAGCGCCTTCGGGATTGATGTACCTGCGCGGTACGCTCGGACATCCAGCGTTACTGGTCAGACACGGGTACGCATCCCTCGCGAGCAAAAGCAGCAGCTTGTGGAAAACTTTCTGGACGCGCTGCCTACCTTTGAGGCACTCCAAGATGTGCTGGGCACACTCCCTAAGAACACCAACCTGATGGTCAAGCAAATCCGCACCCTGGTCAAGCGGTATCTTACCATCGCTAACCGCCTCCAAAGTGTAGCGGCGCACGAGTAACCGCTCACCAGCCAGACAGTAGGAAGCCCTGCCCACTACAGGCAGGGCACTTTTCTTTTCCAAAGTCTCGCGCAAGGCAAGGGGACATTGTCTTTGTCTGTGCTCTTGCAAATACCATTCTGAGAGCCAAGAAAACGCTCTCAATGACGTATAAACCTTTTATTTTGTCGGAGACGGAACTTGTTAAGCCTATTCATTATCACAGTTAATACAATCGTATCGTGTGGAGTTAGATTTTTGATTTGCCAGATTTTTACTAAAGTGCGATTTATTGATGTAAAACAAGTGCAACTTATGTCTTGACTTTTTGTATATTTTTACATGAAAAGTTTATTTGTCTTTTGGGTATCCTTGTTAGGGTTGGTCTTAGCGCAATGCCCGCCAACCCCATCGATTTCAACGTCATGCGACAATTGCGTTCCCTTAGATGCGAACAATCCAGTTGTGTCTAATTCACAGACGCGATGTGTGCCTGCTGGTGAAACCATGACTATCAGCAGCATCAGCATAGGTAACAATGCTACGTTGTTGATTCGTGGGACTCTGATATTTAATGGGTCTCTCAATCTTAGTAGCAATGGTAGCCAAGTATTTGTGGCTTCTAGTGGGAGTCTTCATATTACTGCCAACTTAAGTGTGAATAGTCACACTACCTTTATTAACTACGGTCTCATAAACATACGGAACAATCTAGCTCTTAATGGTTCTGGTAGTAGCTTTTGGAATGTAGGGCCTTCTGGTGTTCTCACTGTTGGTGGTGACATCGTCCTCAACGCGTCGGCTAACTTTATCAATGACGGTACTAACATTCAGGCATATTCGCTCCGTTTGAATGGGAACTCGACGGTTTGCATGACGAATGGGGCATGTTTCTCATTGACCAATTTGACTAAGACTGGTAATGGGAATGTAATGGTTGGTAATGGTACCGCTGCTATTAGCTACACGGGGAATGCTTCCCTTAGTGGAGGTCAGCTTACAAATACGGATGATTTGTATATATGTCAAGCGCCTGGGGCTACAGTGAATAATCCTAATAATTTCGGTACTCAGAACGTTGTACCAAACTGCACAAATGGATGCAACGTTTTATCTGTTATTGACCTATTTGTATCAGTTAGGACAGAAGAGCACTATCTCTATATCCATTGGCTCTGTCAAGGGTGCCCCGTAGACGTAACTTATAAAGTATCTGCCCTAACAACAAGTGGTGAAACTATATATGGGAACTACCAAAGATAATCACTTGACTATCCCAACAAGTTTCCTACCAGCAAAAAATGGCTTCATTCAGGTGACGGTGCTAGATAATAATGAACGTACAATGATCAGGCGAATAGTGTATTATGACATAATGAACGTAGATAAGCTGATAGTATACCCTACCATTGTTGAAAGTGTGATAAACGTATGGTGTAGGGACGAAGCAGTTGCTCTTGAACTGTACGATAGTTATGGTCGTTTGATAAGACAAGTTTCTGGTTGTGGCACTTGTGATTTGTCGGATTTGCTGTCAGGTGTATACTTAATAAGTGCACAAGTAAATAAGCATAATCTTGACCCCGCACGTATCTTAAAAAGATAGAATCTATGCGTCGGTGGATATCCTCGTGGTTCCGAGTAGATGACTGGAACAGTGTAGCTCCTTATGTAAGAGAACTATTAAACGATAAATGGCGCAACTTCTCTGATTTTCAAAGATGGCTTCGAAGACTCAACGAGCTGGAAACTGTTGTAAAAGAAGAAGCCACATGGAATCTTATCCGTTATCTACAAAATATGCAAGATAAGGACAGTAGATCAGATTATGAGCATTATCTAGCGGAAATAAAGCCACGTTTTACTAAGGCATTGTACCATCTATATAAGCGTTACTGGTATTCTTCTTGGCGTTCCATCCTACCAAAAGAGAAGTTTCTCAACTTCAACCGTACTGTTCATAATTTTCTTTCACTTCATAATCACAAAAACATTGCTTTGGAGGCTAAAGCTGAGATTTTAGCTAATCAGTGTAGTGAAATTATGGGAAGGATTGCAGAAGAAACCGTAGAAGTAGATGGGGACATTTACACTTTGTCAGAAGCAAGTTCATTTCTGAATTCACCAGATCGAGAAAAGAGAAAAGAAGTATGGGAGAAGATTTACGAGGTAGATGCCGCCTATCAAGATCAACTAGATGAGATTCTATCTGAACTGGTATCTATACGCACACAGATTGCTAAGAATGCAGGTTTTGAAAACTACTATGATTATCGGTTTCAGCAGCTGGGAAGGTTTGACTGGAGCGTAGATTTATGCCAAAGGTTTCATCGTGTAATAGAAGAAGTAGTTAAGCCTCTATATAATTGGCTACTTTCGTATCGTCGGCATCATTTAGGGCTGAAGACTTTGTATCCCTGGGATTTATACGTAGATGTAAATGGTTTGGATAGCCGATTAAAACCTTTCCAAACTGAAGATGAACTCATAGAAAAAAGTTTAGAGCTTTTTGAACGACTACATCCTAAGATAGGTGCTTATGTGCATTACCTACGAGAGATCGGGCACCTAGACCTTTCCCATAGGGCAGGGAAAACACCAACTGGCTACTGCCTTACACTACCAGAAAGCGGTTTGCCGTTCATTCTGATAGATGCGATTGGTACTCACAGAGACTTAGTAGAATTTATTCACGAAGTGGGGCATGCTGTGCATGTACTTCAGTCCCGACATATTCCATATCTACTTTTACGTGAATACCCTATGGAAGTAGCTGAACTAGCTTCTATAGGTCTGGAAATGATGGCATTATATCATATGGATGTATTCTATCCCTCTCTGAGCGATCTGGGACGAGTATGGTTCGAGCAGATTGCTCAAATAATCATCAGTTTACCGTGGGTCGCTACTGTGGATGCATTTCAGGAATGGATTTACAAGAACCCTCACCACACTCCCCAAGAGCGACAAACCCAATGGATTAAGATTTATCGACGCTTTCACGGAGACGACACCGCTTGGCCAGAAGAAGCTTTAGGAATCTTATGGCAGCGAAAAATTCACATTTTTGATTCTCCGCTTTATTATATTGAATATGGGATTGCGCAGATAGGAGCTTTACAATTGTGCTACAACTACGACCGCCACCCGCGTGAAACTATAGAACGTTACCTTTATGCACTCTCTTTAGGCTATATAAAACGTGTGCCTGAGATATACAAAGCAGCAGGCATACAATTCTGGTTTGATGCGCCACTTATGAAGAAGCTTGCTCGGTTTATTATCAGTAAGATTAAAGAACTCCATATATGGATATATAGTCATGCTTCTGTATGATTGTTGCTGTCTGATTAATATAAATGAAATATTAGCATGAATGGCATAATATAATGTTCATCCACAGTTATACCGTCAATCATAAGCACAAAGACTACGAATTAAGGACTACGCAGTGACTTTACCTTGCGCTATTCACGTAATGCTCACTATGTGGACGCCAAGCATGTCAGACAAGCATGAAATCAAGACACGGATAATAGAATGCGTATCCTCCAAGGGCATGCTGCCAGCCTTTAGTATTGCTTACAACGAAATACAAAAATATAAGTCAAACGCACGAGAATGGCAGCGTTTGGAAGACATGATAATGCAAGAGTTAGCGAGCTACGACATAAATCCTCATAACGAGTTAGAACAGTTCCTCTACTTGATAGCCTACACCCTTTTACCTCGTATGGATGAAATATTGGCAATTACGCATTTAGAACCATCTGAATGGGATATCGATATGTTCTTAATGAATCCATTATTCGATTCGCTTGTATCAGAGGCTGTAAATGAAACATTTGAAAGGCTAAAACAAATGTTGGATTGGTGAATAGTGCACTAATTTTATTCCAATATACTCCATTTGCGCCTTTCTTGCGCCTTCATTGCGGATTTTGCGCCTTTATTCATGTTCGCTAAGCTGATGCCTCTCTACGTATAATTTCTATTTTGTTGTTTTGAATAAACAGGCTTTTTGAGATTTTGTTTTGTATAATAGGTATGAAATCTGGATTAATCTCATATCCTATCACATTTCTTTGGAGTTCAAGCGCAACTTTTGCTGTTGTTCCACTTCCTAAGAAAGGATCCAAAATTGTGTCGTTTACGTATGAATACATTTTTATAAGTCTTCTCGGTATTTCCTCTGGGAACATAGCCTGATGTTCTCGTTGTCGTGCTCCCGGTATCTTCCAATGTCCAGAGAAGTATTCTTTCCATTCTTCTTTACTTAGTTTTGATTTTTCTTTTATTTCTTTCGCTACTTTTTCTGATTTGCCTGGTTTTTTGAATATTAATATGAACTCGTAATCTACTTCAATCATGCCATTTGGTGGGTATGGGTACGAACCCATAACTGTTGCTCCGCCCGTAGGATTCATTGTAGTTTTCTTCTGCCAAATGACAGACCCCATATATTCAAAACCGATCTGTTCGCATCGTACAATTACTTCTGCATGTAATGGGATTACTTTATATTTACCATGAACAGTAGCCCGTGCAAACTGATCGCCTATGTTGATGCAAATTCGCCTTCCTGATCTTAATACGCGATAGCACTCTGAAAATACTTTATATAGATCATCCAAATACTCTTTTAGTGTCTGGTTATATCCAATTTGTCGTTCCGAGCCGTAGTCTTTTATGTTCCAGTATGGTGGGGAGGTAACAATAAGATCAACACTACAATCATATACCTCGTTCATTTTGCGGCTATCGCCATTGATAATTAACCCACAGACACCTTCGACTGCCATTAGGTCACTGGGTTATTCATATAATCGTCCCCTGACCTAAATGGGAGGGACTAACCTTGTTTGCCACTCCTGCCCAATCCCCTGAAATCAGAATCCGTTTCAAGGGAGAGAAGTCCCGAAGACTCTCAAGACAGGAGAAGGCAAAGGCTACGGAGAGAACTTGCCAGCTTTTTTGCCTTACATGGGTAAGGCCCCGCACCCGTTCCATCTTGCGGTTGACGGTTTGTTGGGTAGCTGACTCACTCTCCCCGCTTCCCCGTAAGTATCTGAGTAACGTGTCTAATTCTTTTCGTTTTTTCCAAAGAACACTTTTTAGTCTATTCCGCTTATATTCGTTTTTCTCTTCTCGTATTTCCTGTTTGAGTTTGGCAATCTTGTCTTCAATCTTTGCTATTGTGTAAGACAGAAAATCTGCATCTTTCAAAAGCTCTTTATAGTTTTTAGGCAGTCGTTCTTTGAAACCTAGTCCTCTCCGGGCTATTACATAAGCACCCGCCGTGTCCTTGTCTATGTTGTATAGTGGTGCATACTTCAACTTGCCAATGATTGATGTGTAGGCAGGATTTACTTTAATAACCTGAATCCCACTTCTTCTGGCTACAATCTCAATCTTTTGCAGCAACCCTTTGTATATCCACTTCTGCAGTTTTTGTCTCAGTTTGGGTAATCCATCTCCTCTCTTACCTTTTGGGAGATTTTCTAAATTCTCCACAACGATCGCTTTTCTTTCCTTTTTAGCGATTTCCACTACCTGATGAGCAACTTGCCAGCTCAAGTACTCTCTTCTATCTGAACTGCCCTCTAACAGACTGTCTAAGCTGATGCGCTCGTACTTTTCTAGATTCCCAGCCTTTGCCGTATGAACTAACGCCAGATGAAAAGGGTAAGCATTGATGTCAATTCCTATGACGCCATTGTCTTTTGTGATAGTCACTTCTGGGAGCTTCTCTTCTCTGCTGAACTGTGCGTAGATTTTACCGTTCCTTAGTTTGATTCGTACTGTGTAGGGGAACCAGTCGCCTGTCTTCTCGGCGTTCTCTATGTCGTTGATAAAGCTTACCCATTTATCTGTTTTTCTTTTCGCTGACCGAATTACTTTTGGCCATACATACTCGCCGTTTCCTAAGTTGATCCTCAGATACCACTGATCTTTCAGATTGACCAGCCTAAGATTGAGATTGCCTTTTGCGGCTTTTTCTCCTGTTGCATATAAGATGCCATATCTTCTTTCTTTCCATTTTTGGCGCAGATTCTCACGCATTGCACCTGTCAGATGTTTCTTCTTTAACTGCTCAAATAGCACTCGCGAGCCAAAAATCAGCTTTTTGGGATTTTGCTTCCTCTCTATGCAGGAGTCTAAAGCCTGCTGCGCTAATAAGATAGCAGCATTTGAATACCGAGCGTTGATGCCGTACCTGATAGGTAACAGCTTTCTCAAAGCTTTCTCTTCCGTTTTCTCCAAAAGCCTCTTGTAGGCAAACCTGACCATTGACGAAAACTTCCGCATGAGGGCTAATACCTGCCCTTTATCCTCGTCTTTGTCAAATGCCAATAAGCACTCTACTGTTATGAAGTTGCTTTCACTTTTCTTTTCTGTCAGGGATTTTGTCGGCCCTTTTTTCTCGTAGTTGACCAACGCCTTCCTACACAAGCCATATATTCCTTTACACTCTTTTACATCTAGAAACTTCATAGCGAAGCTATGTTATAAATGTAGAAATTTGTACAGAAATTAGCAACTGTTTCTAGCCTCCTCTTGCTTGTTTTCCGACATACCAAACAATCTTTCTATATCCTCTACTCTGTATCTTCTTATTCCACCTGGTGTTCTCAAAGGTTTTATCAACCCTTTTTTTTCGTATTTTATTAGCGTTGCTCTGCTCAATCCATATATCTCCTTACACTCCTTTGTACTCAAAAGTTTCTTGGTCATATTATGTTATAAATATACAAATTTAGACAAAAATTTCCATCCTTCCGTATCCACATTCTCTTTACATCAGGGGCTAGAAAGGATAGTCTCTCTGGTAATCGAAAATGACTGATGAAAATTCAAAAAATAGGCGCATGTTCTTCTCTATGATATTGGCTCCAACCTACTAGTATCAATCTTCGTCATATTTTCAAATGGACGAATCATAACATCCAATCTCATTGCTATCAATATTCTCAAATCTTGGCATTCTACTAGAAATATTTTGCTTGTGTTTTTTATTTCATTTGACCTTATCACCTTATTAACACTTTCCACACATTCTTGATTGTTATCTAATAAGCTTCTCACATATTCCCTCAGATCTTTAACTTTTTCAAATTTTTTTGTTTCTTTCACAAAATCGTTACTATCCAGAATACCAATGTAGAATATCTCTCTAAAATTGCGATCGTAATCTCCATGTCGGTTATTTTCGTGTTTTTTAGTCATGTTGCGAAGTTTTATCGAAATAAAAACGGTTGTTTTTGTATATTTAGAATGTGATAGTTTTAGATTTAGTACAGTTCTTAGGGCAGCCTTCGTACGGTAAGGTTATAGTGCCGCATACACCATACGATTTAGACGGTGTGTGCAGTGCTTATGCATTAGGGAAGGTTTTAGATAGTTACGGGCACGAGGTTAAGATTTGGCTACCCCATAAGCCATCGGTCAGCTTCATGCAAGTTATAAATGACTTAACATCTACTGCTGAACATCCTTTACTTCATGTAGGATATACAATTGACGAACAGGAAACATATAATCAACCAATAGTTACTAATATAGCATCTGATTTATTGAATAACTACAAGATAATCATGGTTGATAAAAATGCTCCTGAGAAGCTATTTCCTGACGATGATGAACTTCGGGATGCGTTTATAAGGTCGTTAGAGCTTTTCGGGAAGAAGGGGGACCTAATAGTTATAGACCATCACGAAGTCGATAATCAATACGAAGGGGTTTTGTATTACATAAAAGAGCATTATTGCGCTAATTCTTTCTGGATGTTTGAGATAATAAACGCATTCTTAGAAAATATAAATGGAAGTCCTAATGTGGATTGTTCTATATTTTCTTTATTGGCTGCTGGCATATTGTCAGATACGTTATTACTCCGTTCCTGTGATCTTAGTGCCGACGAATACAAGAATCTATACAAGTTGTCGTACTATTTAGAAAGATGTGAAGATTGCTTAGGTAGGATAATGGATATCGTATCTAGTTATCATAAAAATAGCCTTTACTTTGATCTATACGAGTTAGCTAGGCGTAAGGTTTACACTAACAGTTTAGTACCTGACTTACTATTTGTCGTCTTATCTTACGCTGACATATGGGCTATTTTTGAAGCTTACAGTGTTGAGAGTGTCTTACACTACGTAGGTAGCTTAGCGGTAGACCTACTGGACGAGTTCGGTAAATACAAAGCTGTATGCATGCTGTTTGAAGATATACGGAAAGGTAGTATTTTCGTCGCGCTTAATGCTAAGAAACATATAGACTTAACACTACTTCGTCGTAGTTTAGGGGCAATAGGACGTAAAAACTATTGTGTTTTTTATCACACAGGTAGTTTAGACGATATTGTAGGGCACATGGTCAGTATCTGGCGCTCATACAACTTCTCATACACTAATATATGACAAACTATCACGATATAAACGATAATTTAGAGAGCTTAGCAGGTAATAACTTACATAGAGGTAATGAAATCATACCAGTAGTATTAGATGCACTTACAAGTGATGTAACGGATATAGACTTGTTTAAGCACGATTACATGTGGGCTGATTCTCTATTGTCGTTAGTACATATGGAATGGCATTCCATGCCAGAGGTTAATGATGCCAGTCCTACTGTTGAGCTAACCTTTACTCAGCCTTACATACCTACGCCGAGCGGATGGGCTATACTTGACCGCCTGACAACTAAACCAGCTATCATTCACAATGTCCTGCTGGAAGTTACGGTAGCTAAACACTCTACGGGTGCAACGGTTATAATAGATCAAAGTACGGACTCACTTGGATACGAAGATATAGAAACCTTTTACATCTATATCCCCACAGACGGGTACTATTACCACACCAGCCAAAAACTGAATCCACTGGTTTTCTATTTGAATCGTGATTTGTACTATGGGTTAAGAGTCTGTATCGCTACTCTGCCTAAGGAAATAAGTATAGATTGGTCAAGTTTTAGTAATACATACAGTTTATCAAACAATTCTCTGTTTATTCATTCTTTGAGACATGCGTATAATGAAAAAATGTTCATAAGAAAGATTAGGATTATACACACGAAATCTTTTATTACTGGTATACAACCTATTAAGTTGAATAGCGATTTTTGGGGAACGGATAGTGATTTAAGCGTGGAGGTCATAAAGAGATTTTATGACATGTTATTTAGGACTTCAAAAAGTTTTGATTTAAAGGTTGATTTGAATAATGCAAATAATCAGAGGCATATTCATATATGTCGTTATGAGCCTGTTTCTTGAATTACAGGTCAAGGTTTTAGACTTGTTATTGTCACCATTTATTCAGTGGACATGTTGCCTCTGGAAGCCGCAGTTTCAATCGCAGATTACACCCGCAAACCCCGCAGCACTCGCCCACAATAAGAGCGCACTTCGTAGACCATCGAATTCTATGCGGACATATCCTGCAAGTTCTATATCTAAGATCATACAACATCTTACTAGGAGTAGGACGAGCAAAGTAATAAGTGTTATCCAGAATGTACAGCCAGAGTGCTTTTAGTATATCAGCTCTGTTCTCCCAAGCAGTCTTCAAGATTTTCAGCAAGCGCATACAAGCAAATATACAAAAATATCCCCAATCTAGACCATAAAAATTGAACAACTGGCAGAGAACCTAAATACGTTTACAAAGGGTTGTCTATATCAAACCTTCCTATTAGATCTTCATTTTCAATTCTCATTTCGTCAGACCAGTCATTCTTATTTATATCTAGAACCTTTTCTACACCTATATGATTGATAATAATATAGGCAGCAACGTACCTATACCAAAGATTTTGACTATAATTAGCAGGCAATACACGCGCATGCTTCAGAATTTCGTGTATTTCCATCAAAGCCCAATATTGCACCTTTGTTCGTAAACCTCTTAAGTTGACTTCTAATAAATTAATTGGATAAGATAGCTCTTTTCTGCTAAGTGCAGCGTTAATTTCTTCTTTCAGTGTTGAAACAATGGATTCTTCTGAACTTTGCTCTACTATTTTATTAACTAGAATTGGTGAGCTAAGTAGATTGAGAGACATTTTAATTGCTTCTTCTATAAGCATCCTATTTTCTACTTTCACTTCTGTATTCCACGGCAAGCGGTTAATCTCTATAAGCTCTTCCATTTTAGGCAATAGAAGGTACGCTGCAAGATATTGATACCATAGAACATGATCGTAACGATCTGGTAATAAGTAAAAATGATTTAGCAATTCATGAATTTGTATCATCTGCCAGTAGTGCAGTTGAGTACCTAAGTCTTTTAATTCCAAATTCCTGAGTTTAACATCAACTAACCTAAGTGGGTATACAAGTTCTTCGGCATGAAGCGCTTTGTTTAACAGCTCCCTAAGATTGGAGCCTGAAAAGTTCTCCCAGAGTTTCATATCCTAATTGCTAGCTATCGAAAGTTAATTTAAAACCTTAGTTTTATAGCAAACTAAAGTTATACTTGCTAGGCGCGTCATTGTAAAGAACATGGCTATTATGTAATAAAAATGAAAACCAACAGTAGAAGTTGAGTATTTTATGAAGAATATCGATACTCCTTACAATAATGTGATTATATCAGCACGTAACACCAATTCCTCGTTTCCCTTCCTCGCTGATTCAGTCCATCCATATTTGTTCAATTCTATAAGTTTGTCTACATCCACATAACTAGCAATAATATATGCCGCAATACACCTATACCAAAGATTGTAGTTATACTCAGCAGGTAATATGCCAGCATACTTCAAAAATTCATGCATTGAAATAATGTTCGGATAATGTATCTTAATTTCCAGCTTTCTTAAGCTGATTTCCAATAAATTTACCGGATAAGATAGTTCTTTTCTACTAAGTACAGTTTTAAACCGATTTATCAGGAATGAATCAGATGATTCCGTTTGGTTAGATTTCGCTACTTTATTGCTCAGAGGTCGTGAGCCAAGTGTTTTGAGTGACTTCCAAACCGCTTCTTTTATAATCACCTCATTTTCAAATTCTGTTTCAAATTCTTCTGTAGAGTTCCATGCGGAGCGGTTAGTCTCTATAAGCTGTTCCGTTTTAGGTAATATAAGGTAAGTCGAAATATATTGATACCATATATTATCGTCGAGCTTTTGTGGAAATACCTTAGAATCATCCAGTAGTTCATGAATTTGTATTATATTCCAGTAATGCGGTTTAACGCCTAAATTCTTGAAATTAAAATTCCTAAGGTTAAAATCAACTAGTCTGATTGGATACGCTAGTTCCTCCGTATGTATTGCTTTCTCTATCTGTTCCCTAAGATTAGTACCCGAAAAGTTTTCGTTGTTTTCCATATTCCAAGTACTAACAATCGAAATCTACAATTAGAAGTTACTTTGTATTCAAAGTGGATTGCACAACCTTTTGCAGTTGATCTTAATGTTTCTACGCACATGGGCAAACGAAGTTTTTGACCCACATTTAGTATATTTCAGTATGATTTTGGATTTTAGTAATAAAAGGTCAATCAGATGTAAAGTAGCCAAGTATGTCCGATCCCCGAAAGTGCATAGAATAAGATACAAAAGTGATTACTTTTCATTCACGGCAAAATCTGACGAAAACTCAGACCTATGTATATATGAGCATGGAGCCAATAGAACCATATTTTCCATAACAGGCGATATCATTAAATTCATTAACCAGTCATTTGAAGAATATCGTGACACTAACCTTATTACACTATTTGACCGTAAAAATAACACATATAATCTTATAGGTATAAACAACCAAAAATATAAAAAAGAACCTAAAATGTTCATCAAAGCGCCTAATGGTGATCTATACTGTATTTTTGATTATAGCTCATTTGTAGAATTCGACAGTAAATTCAGAGTATTCATCATAAATAATCTAACAAAAGGGAAAGTATTGTTTAGTTACATAGATAAAAGAAAATATAAATCATACTGGGAGGATGACTTAGACTTAAAACTATTCCCCACTTTTACATACACTAGCCCTTTGTACAACTCTTTTATTATAATAATACGAACTGATACTCATAATGCACTTGAGACAAGTTCTATATATTTGGTTGATCTAGTAGAAGCAAAAGTAGAAGAAATCCCGTATGATTTAAAAGGCTATATAAAAAGTCACATTGATGATTTTGTCGATGGAATGAGAGGACATCCTAATATAGTTTTTACAGACGCTAGTAATTTTCGAGAGCCTCGCATAAAAATTTATCGCCTTCAACCTCCCGATTCGCTCGTAGCCGGATGGGGAGAGATATCAGATGACTGCAAGCTTATAAAATATCAAAAGGAAATACCAATTTACAGTGAGTGCGAATCCACACTTTGGCTATACCTGAAAACCATTACATACCTAAGATACAAACATGAACAAAGAGAATGGAAAGAAGAACTATCATGTGCTGTTAATATACATTTCTCAGTTTATGTGAAAGATAACGAGCTAAATATTTTATTAACCTGTAAGAGAATAAAAATAAGCGTATTTGGCTATAATTACAATAAGTCAAAAGATGATATTTTATTGCACAAAAAATATCCAATACACGGTAAATACAACATAGATGAATCTCAACTATACTCCATAACCACAATTGCTAGCGATTACCTAATTAGAGATAAATCTCTTCACAAGTTAGTCGACAATCAATACAAGCCGATATATAAGTTTGAGGATGTATCTATCAACGTATTAAGACGTGACGGGGTATATTTTGTAACTGTTGAAAATGGATTTACTTATGCTGTTGTACGCCCAAGCCTCGTAAGAGGTAATAGAAGTTATATAAATCTTCAAAATGGTCGTATAGTAGATTGGACTAAGATGAATGAAGTGATAAATATATACAGAGAACAAAATAAAACAATAGCCATCATTATTGTTGATGAATATATAAAAACAATATCTATATCTGATTTGATCCACAATGTGAGCAAAGAGATACAAAAGAAAGGCATAAAATACAAAGATTTGTATTACAAGTATTATTTTTCAGACGAAACAGGTGGCATATACATATTTATGGCGCTTCATCAAAGTCCGCCTCCACGCATACGCTTCGCAATCGCCAAATATAACATACAGCGGAAGCCCTCTCAGGTCAAAATCGTATTCTTATCAAGTCCAAACAGATTAGATTCAAAACACCAGTTGCCATACGATGAGCAAATAGAGCTAAAAAAACGAGGTCGATTACTAAACGAAATCATAAACAGTATGCCAAGTAAAAAAGACAAAAATATATACTTTCTTGACTTCTTAAACTACTCGTTCGACATTGCGAATGAAAAAAATAGCGTATTTTCTGTATACGATGATGAGTTGATAATAAAATGTAATATACCAGCTCATGAATACAATGGAAGAGTAGTACTAAGAGACAATATTCCTGTCATTGAATTCAAGGATATTAAGTACAATCGTAAAAACGAATTACAATACAAAGGTGAAAACGAAATCAAGATTGTTGCTGAGACGGACAAGCCAAAGATAAAATTAAAGACTGGGCGTTACGGCAAGCTTCTGTTTCACTGGACTGAAGTAGATGGTGTTAGGTACCCTAAACACCTATTTGCATTCGTAGTCTCAGAAATGGAGATTGTTCGTACCATCAAATTCAAAATTTATAACGTGTAGAGTGAACTGCTCGACGTTTTCAGTTGAGCTTTACACTGCGGACTGCACAAGATTTTGCAGTTGAGCTTCCTGCTTCAACAATAGAATTCAAGCTTTCGTATCATATGATCGTTTTCAAACAACACCTCATTAGACCAACTCTTTTTATTTAAATCCAGGACTTCCTTTGTGTCCTTATAATTTATAAGAATATATGCGGCAATGCACCTGTACCAAAATTTGTGACTATACTCAAAAGGTAATACACCTGCATACTTCAAAGTATCGTGTATTACCCTTACAGTTCAATAATGCACTTCATTTTCTACTCTCCTTAATTTGATTTCTAATAAGTTAATTGGATGCAATAGTTCTTTTTTACTAAATGCATCGTAGATATCGTCTTTTAGATATGGATCAATAGACTCTTGATCTGCTAGTTTTTTCTTTAAACATCGATGCCCTAAACAGACCGAGAGATTTGGTAACTGCTTCTTCTATGACTATTATATTTTTCGTGTATTATATGATTCCATGTTAAACTATTAATTTCTGCAAGCTCTTCAATTTTAGGTAATAGTAGGTATACTAAAATGTATTGACATCATATAACATCATCATAAATTGATGGCAGGGCTTGATGATCTATCAGCAATTCATGGATTGGTATCACCTACCAGTATTGTGTTTGTGTATATTTTTTCTCGAATTCAAAACTTCTTAATGACGTAGTCTAAGCGGATACGAAAGCTGTTTAGTACGAATTACTTCCCATAATTTCTCCTTAATATTAGTTCCCCAAAAGTTTTCCTGATGGCTCATACTATGATTACCCATAGAAACCACCTCTTTATTGCTAGTTTTAGTATATTTAGGCATAGTACTACTAACAGCTAAAAACTGAAAAAGACTTAAACTTAGTATATTTAGAGGTGATTTTTAACTTTAGTGCCAAAACATTCATCAAATGTAAGACTGCTAAGTTTATACGATTACCAATAGTATGTAGAACAAAATGTTATAGTAATAACTTTTCGGTTACAGCAGAAAATAATCAAAATTCCGACCTATTTATCTATGAGCATGACACTCATAGAACAGTCTTCTGGATAACAGCTGATACTATCCGATTTGCCAATCATATGCTTGAAGAGTATAGAGACGTTAAACTTATAACAGTATCGGACTATAAAAGTATAACATATAATGTACTAGGTATAAAAAGCCAAAAGTACGAGGAAGAGCCTATCATGTTTATCAAGACTCCTAACGGTGACCTATATTGTGTTTTTGACTATACTTCATACGATTATAGTATTGAATTAGATGACATGAAACGTAGAGTATTCACCATAAATAATCTAACGAAAGGAAAGGTATTATTTAGTTATGAGAATAAAAAAAGGTTTAGTTCGTACTTTGAAGACGACTTGGATGAAAAATTATTTCCTATTTTTTCTTACACAGAGCCTTTGTACAATTCGTTTATTATAGTAATGCGAACAGATACTTATAATATACTTGAAAAAACTTGTGTATACCTGATTGATCTATTAGAAGAAAAAGTAGAGGAAATTCACTATGACTTAAAAGGATATATAAAAACTCATATCAATAACTTTGATTCTATATTGAAAGAACGTTATAAGATAGTTCTTAGAGCAGCCGCTTTGTTTCTAAAGCCACGCGTAAAGTTATATCGCCTTTTACCTCCTGACTCGCTTATATCTGCATGGGGTAAGATATCAGACGATTGTAAACTTATAAAATATCAAGATGAAATACCAATTTACAGTCAGTGTGAATCTACTTTTTGGTTGATCTTGAAAAGTACTGTATTCAATAGAACTATATATCAAGAACGAGATTGGGAAACAGAGCTCTCATGTGCTGTTAATATACATCTATCAACTTACATTGAAAATAACGAGCTAAATGTATTATTGACTTGTAAAAAAATCAAAATAAATGTATCTGGTATTGAGCACATTAACTCAAACAATGACGTCTTATTACACAAGAAATATCCAATCAATAATAAATACAATATAAATAAATCTCAACTATATTCCATAAGCACAATTACCAAAGATTACTTATTTAAAGATGGTAATCTTTACAAGTTGATTGATGGTAGTTATAAATTGCTATACAATCGTAAAAATGTAGACATCACTACACTCAGAAGTAGTGGTGTATATTTTATAACTATTAACGACTACCGTGTTTTTGCCGTTGTACGTCCAAAACTAGTAAGAGAAAATAAAAGCTATATACATATTCGAAGTGATTGTATATTAGATTGGAAAAAGATAAATAAAATCATTGATACATATAGAGAACAAAATAAATCAATAGCCATTCTTGATATTACTGAATATATAAAAAAGATATCTATAACAGATTTGATAGAAAGCATTGAGAAAGAAATACAAAAAAGAAATATAAAATATAAAGATTTGTATTACAAGTTATATTTATCGGGTAAAACAGGGATTTTATACATATTTATAGCTCTTTATCATATTAAGCCTCCACGCATTACCTTTGCTATTGCTAAATGTGACATAAAAAGGAAGCGTCCTCATATCAAAATAATATTCTTATCAAATCCATACAAGTTAGAGTCAAGATCACAATTGCCATATGGTGAACAAATACAGCTAAAAAAACAAGGTCGCTTACTAAACGAAATTATAAACAAAATAGCAAATACAGAAGACAAGAATATATACTTTTTTGATTTTTTAAGTCGTGTGTTCGAGAATGCGAACAAAAAATATGGCGTATTTCAGGTTTATGACGGAGAATTGATAGTAAAACACAATATACCTGTTTATAAACATGATGACAGATTTATAGTAAAAGAAAATATCCCTATTACAGTAATCAAAGACATTAGGTACAATCGTAAATATGAATTACTATTCGAAGGAAAAAATGAGACTAGCGTTATCTCCGAGACTAAAAAACCAGATATACAATTAAGAACCTATCGCTACGGTAAGATTTTATTTCATTGGACTGAAATAGAAATAGAGCGTGTTAAGCGCTATAAACATTTATCTGTTATGGTAGTTTCAGAAATGGAACTGGTTTATGCTACAAAAATAGATGTTTACGAATTTTAAACTCTATAACCTGACGACCATAAACTAACGAATGATAGTCTATTCTAGCTTGGGCTTTTAGTAAATAACTCACTTAACTGACTTATAGTTGTACGATAAAATCTTCTATCACTTTCTTATTATAAGCTTTCCATCCGTTCCGAAAGTAACGAGATGAAGTAGCTATATATTGTTCCATTTCAGGCGAATTCAAGCGTTCTATCAGCCAGTGTAAGTCACCGTTATACTTGATAAAATATCCAGAGTAAACCAAACATTCTTCATTTTCGTAAAGTATAAATTTCGGTTTGCGATTCATCGGTGCAAAAATGATCTTTTCCCCAAAGCATGCGTCCAGACTTTGATTTCTGCCAAATGCGTACCAAGCCACTGGATTAGGTCGGCCATTATCCCTTTTATCTAACTCAGGTTTTACAGACAAAAGATACTGATATGCTAATGGGAAATCTCGCGCAAGTACCTCCTCAGGTATGATTTTCATCTTGCCATCTACTCTTTTGTACGGAAACAGTATGTATTCTCTGACAGGGTCATCACTACTTTTCAGTTTGGAAGCTTTGACGATAGGTTTTAAAATATCCTTTTCAAGTTTGACTTTTCCTCTGAGCTTCGTGTGTGCCCAAACTGTTTTGTCGTCTATTGATTCAATGGGGAAAATATACGCATTATCGCATAATGTCGTAATACCCACATGAATAGTACATATATCACCTAATCTCACACCTTTTACTTTTTCATGCACATCAGTAGACAATCTCCAAGACTTTTGACCTAAAAGTTCTTTGAACTCTATAACTCTATGTTTGAATTCATCTTTGGTTACAGCTAAGTAGTAATCAAAACTATTTTGTGCTTTTTTCGCGAAAATCGTAATTGCGCTATAAGTAATTGCGTCATCAAAAAGTTGAATATTACCGTAATTGAAAATCTTTCTTATATAACCACCCTTCGCAAAGAACTCTCTAAGATTCCTTGCCGTTTCCGTATATAAGAAAGTATTTGGTGTAATAAATCCCACTATACCATCAGAGCTTAATAGATGATATGCAAGTTCAAAGAATGCGATATAAATATCTGTTGAACCAGTCTTACAAAATTCATAGTAAGTTTGTATAAATCTGCGCTCGGTTTCTTTCAAGTTTTGTATACGGATATAAGGTGGGTTACCTATTATGAAATCAAATTGTTCGAGATCACCAGCGTCAAGCAAGTTCAATTGCGGTAATTCGTACAATGCATTTCTTACCGTAACGTTCCAGTTAACGTGAATACCAAGAGGTTGAACAATACGATTTAGATTCCTTTTACACTCTTCAACGGCATTTTCGTCAATATCCCAGCCGTAGACACATGAAAGATTCTTTTTCAAGTCTTCAAGAGGAGATATATTTACAATGCGCCTGACGACCTCAATAAGAAAGCGGCCATCACCACAAGCAGGATCAAGTACCTTCTTGCCTAATACCTCGGTAGAAGAGAAACCGACTTCATCTAGAATTTTTGTAATAATAAAAGACGGTGTATAAACTTGACCGTAAAGCTTTTTCTTGTCGTATGTTTTACGAAGGCTAGCCATACACGCAAAAGTAACAGCATTGTCGAATTTGAAGTTATCTGTTCAGAGGTTATCGTTCCAATTATAGAGACAAAATAGGCATCTTACTAACTACATTAAGTCTAGATATGATAAAAATATCACGCTGAACTATAGCTACACGTAAGCCGCTACGTCTCCTATATTTTAATTCTACTTCCATGTATTCTCCAAAATTTTCACATCTAACTTCTTCAATACTAAAATCTTTTGATATCATACAAACGCTAGTCCTATTGTTCCCAATATCAAAGAACATGGAATCAATATTACATACTATTTCTAAGTTGTTATTGAAAGTATCGGTAGAGTATATCTTCTGAATAACCGAGTTAGAGATGGATGGTAAGTTAATAGGGTTTTTATTTTTATAGTATAATGCACGCTCATATGGGTAGTAGACTATAAGTCTTAAAAACGTACTTCCCGCCGATGATATAAGCTCAAATACCCCTATACATTTTGTATTGTCAATATCATATGTAGCTATAATGTACAGCTTACCTAAGTGTCTGTGTATATAATAACTCAAATCTCCGATTTTATCATCCTCAATTTCCGTTTTATATGTCTTCAAAATAGCATTACCCAGTAATTGTTTCATCTCAAAAATTTCAACAAAATCCTCTACGTATCCATAGTGTTCTTCTTTGCAATCATCCTGTTTTATCATACGGAGTTTTTCATCCAATTCGTTTAGTTTTATAGCAAACACGTGTCTTAAATCTCTTGACATAAAGATAATCTTATTGTTTAGTTTAAATTGATGAGTAATATACTCCAATCTACGATTTAGATTCTGACTCAAAAGTACCCTAAAATCACCTTTACTAATAAAAGGATAGAGCTTATTGCTTTTTAAATCAATGACTACTAAGTAAGACTGCTCTTTATCGGTAGGGAATTTAATTATGAACAAATAGTTTTTGTGTTGATAAATTGCAGAACCTGTGAATTGATTATCATCATATATAACACTATGTTTATGTTTCCATATTATGTCAATTTTTTCCTTCGTAATTGCAATGCCTTTTGTAGTGTTGTAAATTATATTATAACATCTATTACTATACAAAACATTGGGCAAATAAATTTCAGGAATTTCGGTTGAAACAGAAAATTCTTGTATTATAATTGTAGTTTCTTTGTAATGATTTCTGTAAAGAGACATTTTTTCATTGTTTAATTCAAATCTAGTATGTTCTAAATCTAAATAGCACCTTATGCTTTCCTGCTCCAGTACTATAGCTATACCACATGTCTGCAATTTATATTCATATCTAGCTCCTTTTATTGAGATTTCAAAGTATATTTTAAGGCCTTTTATATGTCTATTGATATGTTCATCGTTTGCATCGTATATATAATTTACATGGCTGACTTTGGCAGTACTAATCTGTTCAATGACATCTTGTGCTACCTTTTTCCTAACGGATTTGAAGTAAATGTCTTTGTTTATTATATCTATCATTATCTGCTTAATTTCATCAATAGTCCAAGAAATAATACTTATTTTATTATCCAAAATATCGAGTAAATGTACAAATACACCATTTTTATTGAATTGTATTATTGGAACAATTTTATTAGCAATAGGGTAATATAGATCTAAATGTAGGTTACTTTTCCTGTTTTCTAAAAATAACGCATGCCCGCTATTTGCATCTATTATGCCGACATAAATGGGTGTGCCTATATCATTCAAAGATTCCTTCGGATATAACTCTCTGGATAGAACATAAAATCTATCTTTTAGCTTGACTAGTAAACTTCTATCTTTGGCTGTAATATAGTTTAATTTAGGTATCTCAATAGGAAGATAAGTGTCATTCGCAACATCCAACATAAACCAGAATAACTTATACTTATCTCGCTCATACCTATTATACCAAGCTATATCTGCAAAGGCATGGTTGTAGTATAGTAACACGTCGTTTTTAGTTCTAAAATATGTTCTATAGCTAAGTTTACCACATAACACTTCTTTGAACAAAATAGTGCCATAAATATCGCTATAACTTCCCAAACTTTCATTTTCACCGAACTCATTAATAGTTTTACAAGCATACGGGAACTTTAAACACGGAGCGATTTTAATGTTTATTCTATCGTACCTTTCTGATTTTAAGAGCATGACAAAATATACTAATATAAAATTCTAAAATAAGGATGCTCGGTACTGCTTGACAAGTAATGCGGACTGGTCAATCGTAAAAGGTTGAGCAGCTCAAATAACCTTCTAACCAAAGATCTCCCAACAAGCCACCTGTTTCAATAAAATTCGTAACACGAGGAATGTCATCAACACGTCTGACTTGTGTATAACCATTTTCATTCCGATGTAGTACCCAAACTTCCTCCGACCGCAATGCATTCAGAAAAAGTGGGGATTGTGTAGTAATAATAAATTGTGTATGCGGAGTGGCATTACGAAACTCTTCAACCATCTTGGGCAACAATGTGGGGTAGACCGAGATAGCTGGCTCTTCAATGCATATTAATGATGGCAATACGTCGTTGTGTGTCAAATTTTCAAAGTTCAAAGGATTCAAACCTAGCGATGTAAAAGAATTCAGAAGCGGAGATTGAATTGAAGTAGAAATTTTATTACTATTTTCCAACTTTCTTACACTAGACATTATTGTCCATCCTATAACGAAATCATGAAGAGCTACAATTTGAGGATACTTTTCAAGTTGTCCTAATACACTTGCAGCGATCAAATCACGGCCTCTAAGTTGGAGTTCAGTACAATTGCTCGTATCGTCGCCTTCTACGTAACGAATGACTTTCACTTTACCTGCGCTATGTTCTAAAAACCGAAATGGTCTGCCTTCTGATTCACTACGACTCTCCATCCACTCTTCCATAACAATAGGCCGCCTGTTTTCTTCATCAATACTCAGATGATAGGTAATGGAATTATAGTCTGGCATCTTGCATTCTATTTCTATAGTGATAGGACCTTCCTCACCCAATGTACGAATGCCCTTCGCCCATCCATATTTGTCCCATGTTTTTTGTAAACCCATAGTAAAACAATCAGATATGAAAGATAAAGCTTCTATCACAGTAGTCTTACCACTACCATTTTCTCCTATCAAAACAGTTAGCGGTGAAAGAGAATTAAACTCTACATTATATAATACTCTGAAATTATTAACTAACAGCCTTTGTAGAAAAAAGGCTGACGACTTATTAGCTGTGGCACTCATAATGTAATATGTTGTTTGATTCCGCAGGGTAGATATGTAGTCCGCTCACATCAAAACAAGATGTATCGAAATACTGATGTCTTGATAACTGCAATATCTCGACGTTCTGAGCGGAGAAGAAAGAAGGCTTAACACTAAATGACAGAACGGGGGTGCTGTCCTGAGTGCAGTGAAAAGCATGACAAAGACGTGAACGAGTCCATAAACCTTTACCTCATATGGTTAGGAAGCCACGAAGGGATCCAGGCTCTGGTGGATGACCATAGTCCCTACGGATTACCTAAAAAGCCATCTTGCAACGAAGCAGGAAGATTAACCTCTTGCGGTTGAGTAGTACGTATTTTCCTCACTTAGACTTAACAATCATTAAGTTATACATAACCATCACCGCTATCAAATTCCTGTAATCAACTTCATACATCATCACTATGTCATCCTGCAATGCAACATTTACTGTTTTTCTTAATGCATCAATCTTCGCAAGAACAGCATCCATACGATTATAGCATCTATCTCTAATACTAATCTTTGAATGCGAACTGAAAACAAAGTCACTACTAGCGACCTTATTAGTCATAAAATCGTAAAACTCATTAGATAAATGCATGGGCAAATACTTAGGAAAGTTTTTGTTTTTAAGAGCTTTGTTAGATATGTATATAGGTTTTGCTTTATCTGAAGCTATGTCCCGACTTCTTACTATAGGATATTGTATCCCAAACTCTCTGACTTCATAATTGTTACACAAGTCACATTCTAATGTTACAACCGGTATATCACATTCGTAATTTAAACCCGTTATATACATGATACCTTTATTCACGTCTACTGAACAGTCGGCGTTCGTAACTCCCAAACCTAAACATTTATCACCATATTTATCTCGCATGTATTGCATAATAATAGCGTTGAGGCTCAGTTGTTTGAAGTTAATAGTTGTTAGATTTTTTGATAATTCTATTACAACGGCCTGTTCTATATTGACAGCTCTACGATTTTCGTCTAATTTGTAAAAGGAATTACTATGACCTTCTTTATTATACACTAGAAAAACTACCTTTTCACATTTATTAATATAATAGCACCCGTATATACCTATATCGCTATAAGTACTAACCCATATTTCTTGTTTATACCAAGTACTACGTATAGTGTCGTATACTAATATATGGTAATTTTTATGCCAATGCCTTTTACCTTCTGTTTTGAAAACTATAAATATAAATTCACCAGCAACATACATTTTATACATATCATCTTTTGTGGTATCTATCCAGTATTTGTTAGCATGTTCTCGTGATATTATGAAGTACTTTTCGGAGTTCGTGATATCATACGTCAATGCATACTTTTCGTCGTAATACAAAGTGGTAGGCACGATGTAATTACCCTCAGGTAGAGAAACTTGTATTGTCTTGCTATCTATAATATAGTCTTCAGATAGTTCATCTATATATAACACTTTAAACGAAGCCTTTTTTGGAACTAAAATCTCACAATTTATTGCGTTCCTGCTTGCAGTTAGTGCAATAGTAAAAACGATGTCACCTTTATGTCCTGTTAAATCATCATTAGTTATATGTACAAATGATTTACATACAGTAAAATCTTCACATATATCATAACCTATGTCTAAGCGATATGAAGAACTTCTGCTATAAGTGATTAGTTCATTTATCCTTTTCTTACTGCTATCACATTGTGTAAGTAAGAATCTATATAACTCTTTTTCTAAAAAAGTTATTGAATATTGAGTGATTTTTGAAATTTTTCTATTAGAAATATCAAATAGATAGACTTCTACTTTATTGTTTTTGATGATGCCAATAGGCATAAAGTTGTTATATATCGGTATACTTGCGATTAGAAAGCCTTTGACTTTTTTGCTTAGTATAAACTCTCCTGTTGTAAAGTTAACCACTGAGAGTACATCACCATCGCCTCTGTAATATATTACGACTTCGTACAGTTCATTATTTATGTCTAAAAAACGAAAGTATCTTCCAGAAAAATCGGTTTCTATGCTATAATTGTTGGCGCGTTTATAATGCATGAAATCGTTTTTATCACTCAATGGTAATAAAACTGATTCTGCTGACCATTCATGAATTACATTCTTAATGTTGTAAAACTTTGTCAAGTTAGCTTTCTTGTAAAAAATAAGTGTTCTTTGAAGACTGTATATCCTATAAGCGGTCTGACGACCGATGATAATGGATTTAAAAGTTCTTAAAAGTAGTAAATCGGATCTATAATTAAGAAAATCGTGTTGAGGCACTTTGAGGTATTTAGCTACTTTGGTAGGTATTGATTTTGGTAGTAAGAACACCATGAAATATACTAAATGCGGGATACTCACCGTTTACTTCGTAGAGTTAAGACGACCCGAAGTTACGCCTGTGGAGCAGGCGCTAGTAAAAAGCCGTAGTCATCCTGTGACGAAGTAGGAATCTCAACTATAAAGGTTGCGCAGCCCTCTTTGCCTTGCGTTTTCGACGGAATGAGTGTTATGAAGACGCAAGTGAAAGTCAGCGGAACCGAACTCAAAGTTCGGATTGAAAAAGTCTTCACCACAGAGGAGCTGAAAGCCGCTCTGAATTACATGGTTGAAATACTCGGCGAAGAAGGCTCAGCATTTCCATGCTGGATGGAAGGTATCATTGTAGAACGGCTCCGAAACGCTGGTGTAGACCTCAAAAAGCATGGCGGCTGGTATCGTTGTATAGCAGCATACGCAATCTTGCCCAAAATGCAAGAGATTATCAATCTCCAACGTAAATATGGAAACCCACCAGGCTCTAGTGAATTTGACGATGATGAAATAACAGAAAAGTGGCTAAAACTTATTGGTCAATCTTCTGGTATTAGATTCAATGAACTATACGAAGAATTCAAAGACATTACTTAACCAAAATCCGATTTAGCAGCAGCTATCTCAGGAGCAAAGCTCTTAGGCGGGGCGTATGCCCCGCTTTTTGTTTTTTCTCATTTGCTGGACTGCAAAACGTAAACTAACCTGTCTTGCGATTTCGACGTAATGCTTACGTATGACAGAGCACGACGAAAGAATGACGAGCGTTCAACAAGAACTCGGACACCTCATCAACGATGAGTATGTAATAAGAGTTTTAAGAGCTATGATTGAAAAGATGAAGAAAGTAGAGGATAGCTTTGAGCGTATCAAACAATGGCGTCAAGAAGCACAAACTTACATCCCCGACGACCCCAAGTGCGACGAAAACTACTGGGTCGCAGCCTACATACTTTACACTAACATGAAAAATCTCAAAGACCTATTTGACGAGTTTGACAACATCAGACAGGCACATAGCAAGTTATGGGATGAGATAAAGGACTTAAGACACAATGAGGAAAAACTTGAAAAAAGGATAGAAAACTTACGAGAAAAGCTAACATCATTACGCAAAAACAAAGAAAATAAAGTAGCAAAATACTTACTCTACGAGCTTGATAAGTGTGAAAAGGATTTAGAGGACACGATAGAAATGCATCATAAAAAATCAGAAAGATACTTCTATTTAAACAACAAGCTGTATCATCATCTTTTGCCGGAGATAATAAAGCGTGCGGAACAGCTTATGGCATCGTAACCTAACCTTTACGCGCAGGGTATTATTCACATGCTGGGCGTATGCCCCGCTTTTTTGTTTCCCCTCATGCGCTCAATCGCAAAAACAGTAACTAACTTACCTTGCGTGTTTGTCGTAATGTTTGGTATGAAGACGGCGCAGAAAAACGTATTCAAAGTGGAATGGGGGTTACTTGAAATCACCCCTGAGTATCGTAAGCAACTAGCAGAAATTGTGAATGCTTACTGGGCAGACCGAAGTAACGCTGACGAGTATCGCGAGCAAGTACGCATGGTTTTTATTAACGCGTGCAGGCACGGCCACGCAAAGTTGCCCCAAGAGGTTGTAATACGCGGTGGTATACCAACCATTGCACGAATCACAGGAATAGAACGTAAAGACATCAAGTATGCTATATCTAACAACGGGCTGCCATTCTTTTATGACTTTAAACACGCTTGTATTGTGTCTCTTGGCGACGATATTGACATTACTGGGGGGCTTTACGATTTTTCGCGACCGTTTTTGGTAGTTGGTTGGCCTGAGGCTGTAAGAATTCAAGAACTGATACCCACATCCTGACGGCCTGCATCTTCAGCTTACAGTTTAGGGTAGTATTCACAAGCGGGGCATTTGCCCCGCTTTTTTATTTTCCCTCATCCACTGAAATGCAAAAATGGGAACTAACTTTCCTTGCGTTTTTGTCATAATGCTTGGTATGATGACGCAAGCGCAAATCGGCGGAACCGAACTCAAAGTTCGGATTGAGAAGGCCCTCACAGAAAAAGGCCTGAAGAAACTGATTACGAATCTGGAGAAGGAACTGAATGGGGAGCACAGCTTCCTCCCTCACGATGTGGAAGCACAGATTCGTAGGGAGATTACAAACGCTGGTGTAGCGGTGTCGCAGCATGGAGGCTGGTACCGGTGCATCGCAACCTACCTGCTGCTCCCTAGGCTTGAGGAGCTTCTGGCCGTCAAGGGGATAGGTGAGTCACGAAGCGTAGCTCCCATTGTGCAAAAGCTTCGTAATGAGGCGCTCCGTGAATCCCTCAGCGCTTTTGGGATTGATGTGCCTGCACGGTACGCTCGGACATCCAGCGGTGCGGGTCGGACACGGGTACGCCTCTCACGGGAGCAAAAACAGCAGCTTGTGGAAAACTTTCTGGACGCTCTCCCTACCTTTGAGGCACTCCAAGATGTGCTGGACACCCTCCCTAAGAACACCAACCTGATGGTCAAGCAGATTAGCAGCTTGGTCAAGCGGTACCTCTCCATCGCTAACCGCCTCCAAAGTGTAGCAGCACACGAGTAACCGCTCACCTGTCCAAGCAGTAGGAAGCCCTGCCCATCACGGGTAGGGCGGTTTCGTTTTCATCCAAACAGCGCAAGGCAAAATGATAGTCGCCCGTTTTGCTCTCAAAGAAGCTGAGGCACGCTACCTCAACGTGGTCTGTGGAGCCGGTTATGTATAGTAAAATGATATGATTCATAGCACCGGTGCGATTTTTCACTTTTATGGCTGAACTTTCTGTCTTGCTCTACGACAGCTCTTAGAGCTGTCTTGACATTTTGCCCTCTTAAGCCTTTTGGAGCTATCATAAGGTGGTGTCTGGTATAAGATCTACTTTAAACCTGATCGTTTCTCTGTGTAGCGTTTCTGCAACTTTTAGAGGGGTAGATACAAGAATACTGATAAAACTTCTCTCTGACCTTACCTTCGTGCCAGCAGCGGAAACGGCAGACTATACTCTTTACGAGCAGGACACTCTTTTTCATCTTCTTCCATTCAAAAGACAGCTGTGCAAAAGAACTTTAATATTGTGGTTTCTAGCAATTTCGCCACATGGAACATAAAAAATAAAACATAAGGCAAAATGTTCGTCAAAATAGTCTTTCTATAAGTATATTTCCTGTGTTCTTCAAATCATCTAATAAAATTGGATTGCAGATCAAGGTTGCTTCTTATGCCAAAATACCATATGCAAGTAATAAACCATATTTCTCTAAATCTAATTATGGGCCACATAAAAATCTATATAACACAGTACATTATATAAAACAGGGACATTATGTGACATATTTTTATTCGAAAAAAAATACTCTTAACTATTATAGAAAGTCTAACAATGATTCTATAGTGCTTATGCAAGACACTCAATATGGAACTTACCAAATCTTCAAATTAAAATTAGATAAATATGATATTGACGCAGAAAACACCTTATTAATCAAAACAGAAAATGGCAAGTACTATGTTGCTATTAAGGAAACGGAAGATGGTAAATACTATATTGATGCTGATGCTAAGGGTAAACACATAGTTGTGTTTAATCTGTCTAATAGTAAAAGTATTTATACATTAGATGTATCTAATACACTATATTGTAATTACTTTTATCCGATTGCTAATTTAATAATACCCATTATACAGGTTACAAAAGATAGTGTTAGCATTACTTTATGCAATATCTCAAACGAAGAAGTATATACTATATTATGGAGTTTAAAAGATATAAATGAATTAGTAATGAATATAATTAATATGGCTATTGAACATAATAAAATAAGATATAAAAGAGAGAATTATAAGTTTAATGAAATACTTTATTTTAAATTGGACAACATAAGTTATATGTATGATACACACGATCATAAAATATTATACCTAAAAGGTGTTAAGATTAGTATTAATATAAACACATTATATTTCAATATTAAGGTAGAACTAAATAACAGAAATATAATTTGTTGTTTAGATATGCAAAATGCATATATAGAAGTTGATGATAAAACTAAGCTTTTTTATGAAGAATTTTTTCAAAATTTAGATTTTTTTATAAGAGAATATCAGTTTGATGGCAATGTAAGAAACAATAACTTATCATGTTTTTTATACGATACTGATTGTTATTATGTAAGAAAAGATAGTTGTGGTCTTACCTATCTCAAAAAGGGTGAATACTATAACGATATTTGTAAAACATCGGCAGTATATACTTACAAGAACTACTTGATTATAATCAACCATTGGCAAAGTTATAGAAGCAGAAAATTAGCCATTATAGACACCAAACGGAACCTAATGTCTGTGTGGGCAACACGTGAAACCGCATATTGTATTCAGTCCTACATAGTATTTTATTTTTATCCGACCAGATCGAATAATCTAATTTTTTTATCAACCGATTTAGATTGTATCTTTATTATAGATGAAAGGAAGATAGAACAGATTTTTGATATAAAAGAGCAATCAGAGTGTAAAAAAGAAGGGTATAGAGACCTAGCCGAGATAGTTGAATGCTATAATGTGGATACTTTACTAAGAAGAGCTGTTTCGCGAGCGTATAAAATCGCTTACGAGCCAAATGATATAAAACTTATAACACACTACATGGACAAAAAATCAGACAAATTGTATATTATAGCAAGATACCGACTAGATTACGCAATTCATACGGGTCTATTTGTATTAAGAATATCAGATAACAACGTCAATTTAGTACTATTATATGACAAGAATGAGAAAGGACGGTGTATTGAATTTAATAAATTTGAAGATAGAAGGAGATATATTTACGCTATTCAAAAAATGAATTTTTACAGAATAAAAGACAAATATTCTACTGCTTTAGACTTAATGTGCGGATATGGCCCCGGCTCAATGTACAAATATGGCTACATAACCAGTATTAAGTATAATAGAAAAAGCTTGAATTTCAAGGAATTTGAAAGGGGAGATTTTTATTATGGGAGTGCTGAGTACTCTGGTGGTGTGTTCGACCATAACTCAGAAAATTTATTAGTTATTGGTTATTGGGCTAGTGATAAACATAATAAGTTACCGCGTGATTATTCTAAGTTTTGCCTTATTCTAACAGAACTTTGCGTAACGCGTAAAATGCAATTTATAAACATATAAGATTTAGCTACGAGTTGCATGAAATTTTCACCGGCTCAAAATTTTTAATTCAGTGCAATATGCAAAATTTGATTTGGCTAAAGCCTTGAGATTTCAAGACGGTGCATTTGCACCATTTTAAGAAACATCTTAAATGTGAAGCTCGGAATTTCCATAAAGTAATAAGATATAAGATAATGTATACCTCTATGTGAGAGTAATTCCCATGAGCAGAACATGTGTCCTGCTTTTTTGTTTGCCTTCATCTGCTGGATTTCGAAAATGAAAATTAACTTTCCTTGCGATTTCGCCGTAATGATTGGTATGACGACGCAAGCGCAAGTCAGCGAAACCGAACTCAAAGTTCGGATTGAGAAGGCCCTCAACGAAAAAGGCCTGAAGAAGCTTATCACGAATCTGGAGAAGGAGCTGAATGGGGAGCACACCTTTCTCCCTCACGATGTAGAAGCAAAAATCCGTGAGGAGATTGTGAATGCTGGTGTAGCGGTCTCACAGTATGGTGGCTGGTACCGGTGCATTGCAGCGTACCTGCTGCTCCCTCGGTTTGAGGAGCTTCTGGCCATCAAAAGCATGAGTGAGGAGAAGAATGTAGCTCCCATTGTGCAAAAGCTCCGTAACGAGGCGCTCCGTGAATCCCTCAGTACCTTCGGGCTGGAAGTACCTGCGCGGTACGCTCGGACATCTAACAGCACTGGACGGACTTATGTGCGCCTCTCACGGGAGCAGAAACAGCAGATTGTGGAAAACTTTCTGGACGCCCTCCCTACCTTTGAGGCACTCCAAGATGTACTGGGCACACTCCCTAAAAACACCAACCTGACGGTCAAGCAAATCCGCACCCTGGTCAAGCGGTACCTCAGCATCGCTAACCGCCTCCAAAGCGTAGCAGCACACGAGTAACCGCTCACCAGCCCAACAGTAATGAAGCCCTGCCCGTATTGGGCAGGGCAATTTCTTTGTACCGAAAGCGCGCAAGGGAACAGGTAAAGTGCAGCTATCTATCCTATTGATACAGAAAACGAAAGCTATAAAGAGAACTTGTTATCTTTTTGCATAGTCAACCCTATTCCTCATCGATTACAATTCACAACCTATCGAACGCTATGCAGGTAAATCATTACTATATCTTTCTTGCTAATAAACCAATGCAAAATGTGTATTCAGTTTCTATACATTCATAGTCGTCACATTTCTCAAAAGAACATATCACAATAGTGCCTATACTTTTCAAAGCTTTTTTAATAGATTCCAAATCAATGTTTAGTACTTTGAGCTTTTTATATATAATTTCTGCGTCTAGTTCATAATTACCTAGTGGTATTGTTTGGAAGCGACCGTGCTCATAAATTAGCTTATGTAGTTCGTTGTCGTTTTTCCACTCAAAGTTACCGTCTAGGTACACATGTACCAGGTATAAGGCTATGTTGCGTTCCGTTTCCATGATGCATACAACCATGACAGCGCAAGGTAAAACCGACCCGCTGTGTCGTGATATATAAAATTACATAGTATATTTATTGTGTTTCTATCGTTTCAAAAACGCATACCAATAAAAACAAGTAAATATAGGAAGTATTATTCTACAGCAATTAGTTTAGAAGCACTTCACAAGTATCAGAATAAAATTATAATTCTCGGAGTACATAGTTCAGAGGGACAAAGCGAGATAAGGACAATATTATACGCCACAAATATCATTTACATTGGTAATGCCAATATCCAACCTACTCAAGAAAAACTGGCTTATGCATACCAAGCAGTAATAAATTTAATGCTTAACAGAAAAACACTAAAAACAAAAAAGAAAACTCCTAAAAATAATGCATCCATAAATAGTTTTTATGTTGATAACAATGAACTGTACGGGATTCGAACTGTATATAACGATAAGGTTAAGTCTTTTGTAACGACGTTATACAAATATAGTATGGAAACGGGTAGATTAGAAATACATAATGAGTTGAAACACGAGATAGATAACGAAGATGTAGAAGGCGTAGGAATAATTATTAATGCAAAAGATCTGATAGGTTCTTATGTGATTAGAGCCGAAATTATAATGCCTGAGAAAGTTATTAGTAGCTTATTGTCCACCCTAAAGACAAAATCTAATGAAGAAATAGAAAACGATGATCACGAATTAGAAATAAACGCAAGAGTCATAGTAGTAGATATATCTACTCTAAACTATGTGATCGCATTAGAAGAAACTTTTTACGTAAAGGAAAAATTAAAATGGCTTAATAAAATAATAAGCTCTTATGGTTCTGATAAAAAAGAGACTTATATAAAAATAATGCAGGAAACCAAAAAAATCAGAATAGAAGATATTTTTAAAACGTATTATAAAATTGTAAAGATGAAGTACAACTATGTTGGTGGAGAATATAACTATAAAAAAAATGAGTTCCCTAATCTATTTATGGAGCCCATGTTAATGGTGGAAAGCGAGCTAGACACTGTTGGTACTATAGTTATCAAAAAAGCATTAGGTCTAGGATTTGAAAAAATTGAAAACATGATTCAAATTAGTAATGTCTTGTTTACGAATACGGTATTAACTATAAAAGATGAAAGAGGAAAATTAGATAGTTACTTTCTTAATCCAAAGCTCAGAGGATTTAGTGAAGATGGCCGTGTTTTCTGCTATTACGCGATTCGTGAAGAAAGCGTCGATGAAAAAAAGATTAAGACTGCCGTTACAGTTATACACGTATGGGACGACAAATCTGGTTTTTTCTATCAGCACATATATGATAAAGACCCTGCAAGAAGTATTATAGCATATATAAAAGATAAATACACGAAAAAGTCTGTAGGCGTAGTGTTCTCTACATATAAAGAAGGTTATATTGTAATAGCTCTAATAGATACACAAAGTAATACAATTATGGTAAGAGAGTTTAGCAAATACTATCAAACCATTGTGTATAACAATTTAAGTAACATAGTTCGCATTATTTGTGGTCGAAGATACATTGTAAATAAACCCAGTGTAGGTGAATTTGAGTATCGTACCAAAAAAGGTGAAGTGGTCAAACCCTTCATAGTAAAAAGATTTTACGATAATGTTGAGGCTAATTTTTGGGACAGCTTGTGCAAACGATATATAGTTATATCCGACTATCCTAAACAAAAATGTGCAATATATATGCCAAACATTAGAGGGATTGTAAAAGAAGATACTTTTAGATTTCTTTATGATGAAATTGAAATGCCTATATTAGGCACAAGAAGATCCATAATTAGAGAAAATAACACGTGTCTATTCTTTGAGCTGAGCGAGCCAGTTCTGGTCAGCAGGGGGCCTGACCTTTCGAACCTGCGGACTGCTCAACCGTAAGTGATTGAGCTTCCTGCTTCGTCGCGTGATAGCTTTTTAGGTAGCCCGTAGGGACTACGGTCATCCACCAGAGCACGCTCCACAGGCTTGACTTCGGGTCGTCCTAACCCTACGAGGCTTGGTTTTCGCCTGTGCAAAAATACTGTCGAAACTGATAAAATTAATACTAGTTTGGATGTTAAACTTTATAACTCCCAAAGTCATTAGCATCAATAATAAAGTTTTCAAGTCTTAAGTGTCAATGTGCGCCGCATTCCACGTAAATGTACTAAATTTGGCTCAATGACTTATGTTCAGAGAGTACCGAAAGTAACTACCCAGTTAAACAGAGGACTTGAACACGGGGAACATGAAAAACGAACACAGGATGAAACAATGGACATAAGTGTAGTCTTTGGGCAACCACATCTAGTAATAGGCAACCCACCTTATGCTCATTTCAATCAATTGTCCAAAGAAACAGCAGAAAAAGTGAGAAAAATCATAGGAACATCAGAAGGAGACATATATTATGCTTTCATAATCCAATCTATAACTCTACTTCAAGAAGGTGGTGAAATGATATACATCGTCCCATATCATTTTTTCTACAACACATACGCAAAAGTTGTCAGAGAGCATATAATAAAAAATGGTAAAATCGAGATAATCATCGATTTAGATGAAGTCCGTTTTTTCAAAAATGCAAGCCCAGAAACAATCATTTTTAGGTTTAGAAAAGGTGTTTTTAACTTGGATAATGAGAAGATAAAAATCCTTAAACTAAAGGCCAAAAGTCTGACACCGTACGATACAATGGTAAGTGCAATAAAAACTCTGTATAAAAGAGAATCTAACGAAGTATGGGATTACAAAGAGATAAAGCACTTTACTACTTCTACATCTTGGGCGACTCATTGGTCAAGCATCTCATTGCAGGTTAATAAACTACCCGCTGTTGAGTTAAGTAAGATTGCAAAAGTCGGCGTAGGACCTGTTTCGGGATTTGACAAAGCGTTTTTTGTTTCGGAAGATGAGCTGTCAGTGTTGGAAGATAATGAAAAAGCTTTAGTAAAAAAGTTTATTAAGGCTAAAAACTGTAAAAGATATGTAACAAAGGGTCATCACTACTATATATTGATTGCTGATGAAATAGAAGAGCATGAACTAAGATATAAATACCCTAACATATACTTTAAGCTTTTGAGATATAAAGACACTTTATCAAATCGTTACATGGCAAACAACAAAGCTTGGTTTTACTGGCAGGGGTTGAGGAATTACACTTTCCTTCTAGAAAACCTGAACAGAAAACGAATTTATGTGCCAGCTTTGGACAGACGACCCTACAATCGATTTAGTTTGGGCGGAGAATACACTCTCCCAGCATCAGATGTAATCTTCATACAACCGTATAAAGATGATGACATTTTCTTTTTGTTAGGCTACCTAAACAGTAGCTTTTTCAGAGATTATTACCTTTCTCATGGTTGTCGGCGAGGTGGGCGTATAGCATTTACACAAAGAATACTGAATGCTATCAAAATCCCATTATTGGACTATAGCATAAAGAAAAAGATAAGCGATATAACAAAACATATAATAAACTCCCCACACATCAAATATAAGGCACAAGCAGAAGAAACAGAGATTGAGAAAATAATTCGCAATAGTGTTTTTAATATTATGATGACATGAAAAGCGGACTTCTCAAATTACTCCGCGCGACAATTTTCTTGTTAGTGATAGCTCTGAAACAACAAACGGCACGCAAGCCTCTCTGTTAGATCTTCCCATTTGACCCGAAATACGCCATACTACAACATTGTAGTTCCTATCGACATCTAGTTGGCTTATACTCTCAAATACTGCATTATAATACTTAAACTGTTTAGTTCTATTATATTTTATGTCACTAAGTAGAAAAAATGGATAATCCATTTCAAGTATTATCTCATTCAAGTAGTTATAGTTGGAGTCATCTCTATAACTTTCTAAAAGTCGGGACAGGTATAATTGATTACAGTTCTGATATGCTGTAATTGCAGTGATTTTAGATTTCAAAAGGTTTGGGTTATCTCGTAACTCATCAGATTTTAGTTTAAAATTAGCAATAACTATCGGCGGCATCCTATAAGTTTTTAAATAATATTGTACGAGAATAACATTTTCATACGTACTTTCGTTTCTATATCTTATCATAAGATAAATGCAACCTCTCTCCTCGTCTACATAGTATCTGTAGTCGCAAGAATTAGACATAGGATTTGTTCCGTATATTTTATATAAAATTTCTAAAACTAGATCATCTAATTTTATTTGTTCTATCAAATATTTCGTAAATTTCAAGATTTCTGGCGATTTGTTACTGTGTCCTCTTTGAATTTTCTTTATTTCGTTTTCCACTCTGTTTATATCAATCATAGATACTTTATCATATCCTCTTGAAGTTACGAATATGGGGATTTTGTAACTAATTTTTGAAGACGACAGCCCTGAGATTGCTACAAAAGAGTCGTAACCAGCAAGAATACTAATGTTGTTGTTGTCAAACATAATCCAACTTTCTCTGTTAAATGCATAGGTCTTGTAGCTTCTGGGTATATGCGGATATGGATAGTAGATTACATTATCTATAATCATATAGTCTTTTGATACCTTTGCTACAGAGTAAAGTTTAGATTTGGATATATTGTATTCATTAGTTAGGATGTATTCGCCAATAGACCAAAACTCATTGGATGGTAAATTAATAGTACTTCCATTTATAAATATACTACCTTTTTCACTTGTACCTAATAGAATAACTATTTTGCTATTTTCAAACATAAAAGACATAGAAATGGCATCATTTATACTTGTTTCTAAATCTTTTAGATTTATTTTTATTTGTCCTAATCGTATTTGGAAGCCTTTGTAAAAGACTGTCTCATTACCATGTATACTCACTATGGCAGATATTTTATGAACCCCACTAAATATTATGTTTTTATGGGTTACATAGCCACTGTCTATACTATGTACTATTTGGCTTAGCCTTCTAACATTCTCTTCCGAAATTTTACCCGACATAAGGTAGATTATATTCATGAGGTATTGGCTTAGGGAAACGTTTAGTTCTTCCACATTTACGCTACCATCTTCTTTCTGCTTAGTTATATCTATTATGTTTATTAGTATTTTAGGCCACACTTGCAATAGGGATATTAACAGTGAATTAGCTATAGGTATTTTGAAAGTGTTATCATCCCACCACTCGCGTTCTCTTCTGTATACGATCTTGTTTTTAGTGTAGTTATAAACGACTATATCACGGTTTAGATGATTTTTCGGGCCTGTTGAGTATATGAAGTACATATTACCGTTAGAAGCCTTGAAACAGTTAATAATGCTGTAAGGACATTCTGCATTTATACAGGACAACTTTGTGAAGTAGTAGCTTTCTGTCTTGTAATCATACAATGGCACAATTGTTTCTTTTCCACTTAATAAACTATCATAAAAATAAATACCATTATTTTTAGTGTAGAAAATAGTTTGGTGTTTAGGGCGAATTATAGTATATAATGGCAAAGGCACATTCTTATGTATATCAGATTGTGGTGGTCTCTGGTTCTTTGACATGACGAAAGGTGTTTTTATAAACTTAGAAACCTTACATTTTACTATTCGTTTAATATTGTGTTTGAAAAACATGAATAAATATACTAACGCGTAAGAGTGTACTACTCAACCTTTTACAGTTGAGCAGTACGCCGTAAATTATGATTTAGTATATTTCATTATGTTTTTGTACACTAAGGCATTAGGAGTACGAGTGGCTAAGTATGTCAAAATGCCATCGGACAGCATGAACCAAAAAAACATTAGATTTAGTTATCCCCAACAACATTTCTTTTGTCAACCAATTGCTTATGTGTTTCATGTGAAGCAAATTCGGGCTGAAATTCAGTCTAGAAAGATCACACCACTGACCCTACTATTACAGAAAAAGGAAAACATGTTATTATACTTAAAATTTCGTGACTCAGCATTGCATGCTCTGTTAACCTTATGTTCATTACCTCAGAAATATTACAAAACATACTATAATATTAGTTATCTTAATAAACTACCCGATGTATCGTCAGATTATAGCCTAACGTTTTTAGGTGCTGATAACGAGTTATATACTGCTTATCACCTAAATAATAATTTTGAAATAGTTAGAATTTCCGACTCTGCTAAGGTTCATGGTTTAATGGCATTTAATATGATAGGGATCGGCTTACCTTTATATAATAGTTATATCCCATATGTTGTGGCTGCGAACAACATTTTCTATGTTTTAATTTACGACTTGATAAACGAAGTAAAATATGAAGTAGCAGAATATAGCATTGAGTTATTAGAGAGATATCTTGCTGATTATATTAAAAAAATTGCTAGACGTGATGTAAGTGAAAGAATAAAATACTATCGTACGTCGTATAAGATATTAGAACCTTATCGTTTTACAGACGACTCAGCAGGAAAAAGTTTTGAGATATGTAGTAACTTAGCAGTGTGTGAAACTATACTGTATATAGGCAACAGGGCAATTAATGAATACGATGAGTATATTGTTTTTGAAATGAAGTTTAAAATACGAGGTCAGAAGATGCACTATAAACTTTCTATACCTCATGGGCTATCTTTCAAAACGCTATATTTAGCAAAAACGCCGAAAAAATATGTAATAGATACAAAAGTATTAAGCATTAAGTTGCATAAGGAGAATTATACAACACCCAATATTGGATACTACCAAAACGGACACATGATTATAAGGGACTTTTTTTACAACGATGTGTACTATATATTAGATCTTAGAAAGCGTACTAAAAAAAAGATTACTAGTAGAACTTATGGCGGCACGCGATTTTGTGTATTCAATAATATCGTAATGATAGTTTATTTGACCGCAACCAAGCTAAGTCGGGAAAAGAACGCGTGGCACTTGTTAATATACGATACCATAAAAAGAAATTATTATAACACATTATTGGATGAGTGGTACGAAGGAGCAAACGCTAATTTAGTGTCGTATTACTACTTAGAAAAATGCCAAAAAGCTGTATTTATAGTTGGTAGAGTTAATGATCAAAGTAGAGATTTTTATGACACGGAACAAATTAGAACTATGTATACAGTTAGTGCAATCACAATAATAGACTTAGTTAAAATTTCTAACATTGAAGATACGGAAGACATAGAAAAGTATAAAGATATGATAAAATTCCCATTTTTTATAGAAAAATACTTACAGTCTAGTGGGGCATTCATAAGTTATGTTCAAGCTGATTGTACGGTAGATGTAAACAAGGCTATGCTCTATATTACTGCTTTTGTGCCTGATTACAAAAACCCAGTCATAACAATAGCTAAAAATATCTGCGACGGCAATACTAAATTCTACACTTTTGATTTAGGATTACCTATATTAAGAAACAGGAACCTATCAAAAGACAAAACTATACCGATTTATATATCCAGTAAAGCTCTTAAGAACGCGGGGTTCCCGAAATATCTACATATGTATGATCTGAAAGGTTTTTATGACTTTGTAAATAGTAAAACTGTCAATACTGGATTGCTTTTTATTACTTATCCAGACTTTCTGATTATTGATAAGCATTATCATCGTATGTCTCCATTTTATAAGGTCTTTTCCGATTTTTATTTAACAGACTCGTTGGTTGTAGACAGTTATTTGATAGGGCATTACATAATAGATCGTGATCAAACGCGATTGATGTCATTGGTGGGACTTTCTGTAATCAATGACTTAACAATTGTAAGGCAGTTATAGTATACTTATGTGAACCGATCAAGCGTGAAAAGTTGAGTAGTTTGATACGTAATTTCGTATACCCTGTTTTAAGTCCTCCGCTTCTACTTTATCTTGGGTGAAAACTTCAAATATAAACCCGTCTTGTAATACAGCGTAAAACAATACGGGTAGTTCGTAAAGGATATGGTAAGATATTATCTGTGGTTTATAGTAGTCTATTATTACATCTTTATTCTTAATGCTTTGTGTTATTAGATGTTTCACTTCTACTATGTAATCGTACCTTATTAGTTTGTCGTTGGCCATATAAGTAGCATATACTCTACCATCTGCTCTACCTCTAAGATAAACATCTATGTCTCCTATTTCTAATATCTTTTTTGTTATATTTTCCTTGTTTT